>Ga0209379_10000407_pt1 | contig 38266 bp, 35 predicted proteins | sample tdDd001_FD_187124 | JGI IMG/M metagenome (GOLD analysis project Ga0209379, IMG submission 187124) | Marine sediment microbial communities from the Atlantic coast under amendment with organic carbon and nitrate - tdDd00.1 (SPAdes)... | ecosystem: Environmental > Aquatic > Marine > Coastal >... | reverse complement strand
GTACCTCCTAGTTACCTACTGCTTGTCCATCTCTTCTTGGATCACCTACACCTGTAATCACACCATCTTCGATCATGATACAGTTTGCAGATCCTAAAGAAGGATAATATGCATCTTTAACAGAAACCGTATGACCTAGAGCTTCTAGTCCAGCAACCGTTTCTTCTGAAATTCTACTTTCCAGTTCAATATCTGTTCCTAATTTACCATAGAATCTAGGTGCATTAATAGCTTCTACCATTGACATATCATAATCAATTACATTACTGATTACTTCAGCTACAGCGATGATAATTTTAGAACCACCTGGAGAACCTACTACCATAAATGGTTCACCATCTTTTAATACAAGTGTTGGACTCATACTACTAAGTGGTCTTTTTCCTGATTCTATACTGTTTACAGCGTCTGGTGATAAATCAAAGTCCATCATATGGTTGTTCATGATAATACCAGTACCTGGTACAGTAACTGTTGATCCAAAGAAGAAGTTAACAGACTTTGTCATAGAAACAATGTTACCTGCTTCATCCATAACAGATAAGTGAGTTGTACTTTCACTTTCATATGGCCATACATCCGGTTGATCCAATTCAGTAATTACTGTATCCATTGAGATTATCTCTGCTAATGCATTTGCATAATCTTCAGATGATAATCCGCTTAATGGTACATCTGCAAAAGCAGTATCTGCCATATATTTCGCTCTATCTGCATAAACAAATTTCATTGCTTCTGTCCATAAATGAATCGCTTCTGTTGAGCCATGTTCATATGCACCCATGTCGAAGTTTTCCAATATGTTTAACAACTCGATAATATGTGTTCCACCAGAACTTGATGGTGGCACTGAAACAATTTCATACCCTCTGTAGTTACCTACAACAGGTTCTCTAACTTCAACTTCATAGTTCGCTAAATCTTCAAGTGATAAAACACCACCTAATGATTGTACATTTTCAACCATCATTTCAGCGATTGGTCCTTTGTATATTGCATCTGATCCTTCAGCAGCAATTGCTTTAAAAGTTTCAACTAACTCTGGATTATAAATCGTGTCACCTATCTCAAAAGGTAATCCTTCTTCATTTAACCATATTGCTTTTGATCCTTCGTTTAACTCTAAGTAAGGGAACATATCACTGATGATACCAGCAAGATTTGCTGTTACTTCAATACCATTTGTTTCTAATTCTTCAATAACAGGTGCTAATACTTCTGCCATTGTCATTGTTCCATACATCTCAAGCGCTGTTTCAAATCCCATCACTTCTCCAGGTACACCAATTGCGTATGGAGAGAATGCAGCACCATAGAAGTTAAAGCCATCAGCACTGAAAAATTCACCAAACATTTCTGTTGAAGCATTCGCTGGAGCAACTTCTCTAAAATCAATAACGACTGTTTCGCCTGTTTCAGCAATGTAGATTGTCATAAATCCACCACCACCAACACCAGATGCATTTGGTTCAAAAGCACCTACTGCAAATCCAGTTGCTATTGCAGCATCAACAGCATTTCCACCTTGAGCTAAAATCTTAGCGCCGATTTCTGATGCTACTGGTTTCCCAGACACAACCATACCAGTCTCACTCGTTGCAGAACGTGCTACGGCAGGATTCTCAACTACTACCTCTTCTGCTTCTGTTGTTTCTGTTGTTTCGGTTTCCGTTGTTTCGGTTTCTGTAACTTCTGTAGTTTCCTCGACTGACGTGTTGTTTTCAGCCACTTGATTCGTTACATTTACATTGTTTGCTTCATTATTCGAACAACCAATCATAACAAATGACAAGATTAGAACTACAATCATAACCATGGATAGTTTTTTAAATCTCATTTTCCCCTCCTAATAATATATAATCTAACAAATTACATATTAAGTATAGAAAGAATGTACAACCTAATACTACTTTTTCTCTTATTTCTCTTACTTCTCTTTTTTCTCTTTTTTAACCCAACCACTTATAATATTGTTTAGGTCTCCCTATTTTTCCGTAAGATTGATCCAGTTCTACTAGATTTTCTTTTACGAGATAATGAAGGTACCGATGAACCGTTTGATAAGCTAATCCAGTTTGTTTGGAGATTTTATTTAATGTCATATCCGTTTCGTTCTTCATCATGTAATCTTCAATAATTCTTAATGTTGATTGACTGATACCTTTAGCATATTTGTAGGTTTTCCTACCTTTTTTAACTTTGGATAAATGAACTGCAAGTCTTGAAAGCAGATCTGGCGCCTTTATTGGCTTCAAAGCAAAATCACTTGCACCGATTGCTATAAACTCATCTGCAACACTTTGATTTTCCTCAACGGTTAAAACAATTATTGGAACATCTTTAGATAAGCTCCTTATCTTTTTAACACCAGCCATGCCATTTACAACTGGCATATGATAGTCAATTATCACTAAATCTATAATCTCGTTTTCAAAGATTTCCAAACCTTTCTGAACAGATGTTGCTAAAAAAGCATGCCATTTTTTATACTTTAGGATTTCATTTAGCGCGTAAAGTATATCTTCATTATCATCTATTACTAATATCTTTTTCATATTTTACTCGCTCCTTGTCTAAAGTTAAAATAACCCGTGTCCCTACATTCACTTTAGAATCTATTCTAAAAGTACCATGATGGTTATTGATTACTGTTTCTACATATCTTAAACCTATACCGGAAGAGCCACTGGTACTAAATCCAGGTTCTCTGATTTTTTCCAGTTGATCCGGTTCAATACCCTTCCCATTGTCATTAATTTCAAAACAGATATAATCTGTGTTTTCAAATATTGAAATAACAATCCGTCCGTCTACTCCTAAGGAGTTAAGACTATTGTTGATAAGATTAATAATCATTCGTGTAAACCGTATTTTATTGATTTTAATACTCGCTAATCCCAGTTGGTTATCAAAGGTTATGATTTTATCATCATCAATATTGGACAAATGAGACAAAACTGACCGCATCAAATCTTCTATACAGGTTTTATGTCGTTTGTTTTCATGCAGTATTTCAGTAATCATGACATTCAATTGATCAACTGACCCAATTATTTTTTTCATGTAACCCGAAACGGTATTATCTTCAACCATCATATCCGACAAAGATACCAATGCTTGTATTGACGTTAATGGACTTTTTAAGTCATGTACCAGATTCTGCATTTCTTCTAAAGAACGCGCTCTAAGCGACTGAAGTTTGATCTCTCTTAATTCTATTTCCATCTTTGCATTTTCTTCCAAAGTTTGAATGGTCTTGTTTTGATCCTTTAATAGTTTTAAAACCATCAAGGCATTAAACACAAAGATCGTTACAAACAGTATGGCTGCAAACGTCATCGCTTCTTCAGCATTCATGAACCGAGCTGCTTGTTTTACATCAAAGGATACTTCACCTCTACCAAACCCATAACTCGTTAGTGACGGTATGATATCCACCCACTGTAAACCGATAATGATAAGTATCACAAACGCAGCTTTTTTCACCAATGAGATTCTTGAAAAATCATTAACCACCAATGCAAATATTATGATCATCATAAACATGGACGTCACACCAAAGTCATAACGCACATTAAGAAACAGATCTATTAAAAAATAAGAAATGGGAATCAACATCATACCCATTAAAATGACAAGTTTTTGTCTCTTTTCAAGGAAGTAATCCTTCATCAATTCTGCAAATGTAAAACTGGCCATATAAACTGGTAGGATTCTTATGGCATTCATCAGAACAAGCTTAAAAGATGTGATGATTAAAAGACCCTGATCATTGTTTTCAATACTTAAATAAAGTGAATCATATATCTTGAGATTTTCAACATTTACAATCCAAGGCATTAAAAAAGCACATACAAAAAAAGATAAACTAATCCATAAGTTCTTGTTTGACAACAGTCTTAATATACTTTCTAATCTTCTTCTTTTTTTCATAAACTACCCTCAGAATCAATATAATACATAATAAAAGCGTTACACTTAACCAAACAAGGCTATACTTAGCTTCATAGAACTGACCGTTACTTCCGATTTCAATTTTTCCTTTTGGATCAATTGGCAAATTATTATCCAGTGCAATCCCTTTGATATTCAGCAGGTGGATTACATCTTTATCATTATTTAAAAAGGCACCGATCAACCCTCTTTCATTATAGTTATATGATGTGGTGGCTCGGATGACACCATACGAACTTTCATAACCAATATCATTACCTGTAAAGGACATATAATTGCCACCAACATTAATCAAAGCTTTACAATCTTTATAAATCAAAAGACGTTCATTTAAGTTTTTTTCATACTCAGGTTCAATATAAGTTCTATAACCATAATCCTCTAATCTCAAAAATATAGAATCCAATAATAAAGGATCCATATTCAGACCTAAATCATCATCACCTCCTGGACTGACCAAAAGTGATTTATGATGTATGATTTCATTTTGATACAATATATATTCCATATCTATATAAGTAAACCCAGGATTAGTCGCACCATAAGTCGAAGCGCCGACAGAAGAAATAATAACAGGTTCATACCCCATCTTTTCCAATGTCATAATCACTTGGATATTTAAACTTGGAAAGGAACTGGAAAGATTGACTGCAATTTCATCACCACTGTTTAGATTAAGTTCATCTAGATAATTGTAAATAACAGATGAAAAGTTAGGATTCAGTGTTGTCGCTTTTGCTTCTAACGAACCTAATGTTGTGGTAATGCCAGTATATTCAGCACCCAACATACCTGTTTCATCATTTAATACAATGCCTCTAGAGACTTTTTCTTCTTTGATTATTTCAAACGCCTGGTTTACACGCCCTGAAAGCTCTATCATCTGTTCATAATCGTCATGCATTTCCAAATCTTTTGAGTACAACAGACTAAAAAAAGAGAGGATTATACATAAAATTATTATCTTATTTTTCATTAGAATTTACCATTCATAAGTATAAGGGCTAAAAACATAATAACCGTGACAATTGTTGTCGAATAAAGTGTTTTGACAACAGATTGTTTGATCATGTCATTTGCTATTAATCCAGGAATAATAACGCCGATTGAATTAAAGGCAATGGAAATATCTTCGAAGATAAATACTTGATTCACAAACAACCTTATAAAAATTGATAACGTCACTGCCACAGCAAACTGTCTTCTACCATAGATCGGCAGATACTTTTTCAAAAGATTCACCAACAGATACGTAAGAAGTGCTACGATTAATGTTGCTAAAATTCTTATGGGTTGGTCAATGAATAATGCCAAATATCCCGGTGTTATCAAACCACCTGGTGATAAATGGGTCAATTCATAATAAATCAGACTGATGATGATACCTACTGCTACAAATGTTTCAAACATGTACTTCTCCTAGTAAATAGTCTAAACCCTTCATATTACCGATGCCTAGAATTAATTGATTGTTGCCTTGATAAGATGAAATATTAAAAACCTTACCAGTGAATCCTTCTTTTTTTAAGTAAGATTTATTATAAGTAACTCGGTCCCCACTCAAAATGATTTCATCTGGTGAAACCTCTATCAACCAGTTTAGAAATATCAATGATCTCATTGGTCGATCTTTTCTATCGTTGAACCAAATAATCTGTTTCCCATTCGGTTTATACGTCTTATAGAATTCATTTGTAGTCTCTAAGTCATTCATAGAAAACCCAAAGAGGATTTCATTTGATTGATATTCAATGACTCTTTTAGACCCAACATCTTTTTTAGATAATTGAATGGCAGTTATAGACTTTTCAACATCCAGTCCCAACTGTTGTACAATTTCAAGAACTATATTTGTATTCTCTTTTATTTCGTTTTCAAGTGTATGATTATGATCTGCGCAGATTATATCCGAATCTGGATACAACTCTTTCAGATAACAATCACCAACAATTATTGTCTGTTTCTTTGAAGTCATTTTAAACATGGTACGTGCAATTTCATCTTTAGAAGTGCCCATAATTTCCAAATGATCTGTTCTAACATTTGTAATAACCGCTATGTCTGCTTTTAAAATGTGTTCTGAATGTTCTTGTACTGTATCTTTTAAAGCCATACATTCTATGATTAAAACCTCTGCTAGATCTTTTGCAGCACGTTTTAGTATAGTCTTCTGCTCCAGTATGGTCACTGCATTTCTATTAATATGATGTTCGTTACCATTACAATCACGGTACATTGGTAAAGTCCCCGTTACTTTTGAAAAGGTTCTATAACCATTTTGACGAAAGACTTCATCTAACATTCTTACGACACTAGACTTCCCCCTAGTACCATTAACGTGAATAACCAGTTTTATATTTTTCCTAGCTTTTCTTAATAAATATGTGTCTATTATCAAGTACAATGCTAGTATAACAATTGGTAAATAAATCATTCTATCATTTCCTTTATTTTATCCGACACTTCTGTAATCGATCCTAGCTGAATAAGTACTGATGAATGTGTTTCTGCCAGTTCACTAAAAAAGCCATCGGTATTACCTGGTGTTATCACCATTATGATTTCTGCTGATTCACATCCCACTTCTATCAAACGATCACTATCATGCCCGCGTCGTTCTTCACCACCAAAATGAAAAACAACCACATTGATATTTTTTTCTTCAACCAAAGCCATGATTGATTGAGCCCTTGAAAGTTCATCTTCAAGAGTCAGATTAGCAGCTTCCATACCTTTATAACTGGCACCGACAGCAATAAATAGAGTGCTGTTATCAATTAACTCTTCAGCACTTAAGTTAGGATTATAGTTAATCTCATCTGTTAGTTTACTGAGGATACTTTTCATAATCACCACATCTGCACTTTGCCCAAAAGTGGTTAAATAAAAAGGACCACTAATGGTTCTATTTGTGTTGTATTTATTTCAGGTTGTACTTCAGGTTGACTACATCCAACCAACATTGCAATTATGATAAACAATAATATTTTTTTCACTGTAAACTCCTATATCAATTATATCTTTTTTAATTTTTTTTTTTTAGTTTTTCTCTTTTTTCTCTCATTCTTTAAAGTAACAAGAAATAGTGAGCAACCATTCACTCAATGAGTTCTTTTTCTATTATAACAAATTGTTCATACTTTTCTAATGTAAAAGCTAAACAATCATCATTTATTATTTAAAAGTTATAGAAAGTGAAATTTTCATTTACAACTATGAGTTATGAATTCCTTTTAAATCTAATAAGAACCTCCTATAAACTAATCATAGGAGGTTCAATTAATGTATTTTAATACTATTTATTTATTTCAGCTTTGATAAGTTCTAACAACGCATCAGTGTGAACTGTTTGAGTATCTCCACCTTTTCTAAGTTTAAACTCTACCATAGACTCAGCAGCGTCTCTTCCAACATTAACTCTTAAAGGAATACCAATCAGTTCAGCATCTTTAAACTTAACGCCAGCTCTTTCTTTTCTATCATCCAGTAAAACACTGATACCATTTGATTTCAGTTCATTGTATATTGCCTCACCAAGTGCTTGTTGGTCGTCTTTTTTGCTGTTAACAACCGTTACGATAACATGGAATGGTGCAACTGACATAGGCCATACAATACCATTTTCATCATGATGTTGTTCTATGATTGCTGCTAACGTTCTAGAAACTCCAATACCATGAGAACCCATAACGATTAACTGCTCTTTACCATTTTCATCTAAGAAAGTCGCCTTTAATGCTTTAGAATATTTAGTACCTAATTGGAAGATGTTTCCGACTTCGTTGCCACGTTCCATTTCTATAGCTTTACCACACTTAGGACATGGATCTGTCACTTTAATCATGGCTAAATCACCCACTACTTCACCCTCAAAATCAACGCCGAAGTTAACATTTTTAAAGTGATAGTCTGTTTCATTAGCACCTATGATTGCATTTACCATTTCTGGTATTCTTTTGTCTACAAGAATTCTCGTTCCTTCTTTTAGACCTTTGGGTCCAGCAAATCCTACAGCTGCGCCAGTCACATCTACAACAGCTGCTGCTTCAGCAATCTCAAGATCATGTTCTTGTACCTCTAAATGTTTTAGTAATTTTAATTCATTTAACTCTCTATCTCCTGGGATTAGAACAGCAATTGTTTCTTCGCCAGCCGTATATAGCAATGTTTTAATGAAATTATCTTTAGAGATGTTAAAGAATGTTTCTAATGCATCGATTGTTTTTGTATCTGGTGTATGAACTTTTTCAAGTGTCTTCTTTTCTTCAGTAGATGTAATTAAATAGTTACAATCTGCTTTTTCATCAGTTGCTGCATAATCACATGATGTACAGAATACAATTTCAGTTTCTCCAACTTCACTTAAAGCGATAAACTCATGTGAGTCACTACCACCCATAGCGCCTGAATCACCTTCAACGATTCTATAATTTAAGTTACAACCATCAAATACTTTCTCATAAGCTTTCCACATCTCATAGTATGATGTTCTCATGCCTTCTTCATCTCTATCAAAAGTATAAGCATCTTTCATCGTGAACTCACGACTTCTCATCAAACCAAATCTAGGACGTTTTTCGTCTCTGAACTTTGTTTGAATTTGATACAAACTAAGAGGTAATTGCTTATAAGACTTTAACTCATGACGAATCAAGTTTGTAAATACTTCCTCATGTGTTGGTCCTAAACAGAATTCTCTGTTATGTCTGTCGTGAACTCTGAACATCTCAGGACCAAAATCTTCCCATCTACCAGTCTCTTTCCATAACTCTGATGGACATAATGCAGACATCAAACACTCTTGTGAATCAATTGCATCCATTTCTTTACGTACAATAGTTTCTATGTTTTTTAATACTTTTACAGCTAATGGTAAATAAGTGTAAACACCTGAAGCCAACTTTCTAATCATTCCCGCTCTTAATAACAATTGATGACTGATCAATTCTGCTTCTGCAGGTACCTCTCTTAAAGTAGGTACATAATACTTTGACATTTTCATATTATTTTCTCCTTATTAAAGAAAGTGTTTATCACTTTCAAATTCTTAATTTCCCTGATGAAGTTTCATCATTAATATCTAATGAAATTCTTTAACAAAAATAAAAAAACTCCACCCCTAAAAAAGGGACGAAGTTATCCGCGTTACCACCCTAAGTTACTTCTAATATTTAGAAGTCACTCGATATTTTAACGGTATTACCGTTCAAGTATACTTTATTTCCACTTGAAAGCTCATAGACTGGTTCAATATAAAGCGGAACAGACATTTACACCAAACATGCCCTCTCTTAGATCATTTATACCTACTATTTCTAATCATCGCTACTATTCAATTACGTATAATCGTAATGCATTTTAACGCACTAGTCAAGTAGTCACTTATATATTCGTATAGAATTTACAATATTTAATCCATACTCATCAAAACTTTGCTTTTAAGTTTACTGTTGAAATACAATTATATATATCTTATCCTTTATCTTGCTTCTTTTGAACGTATGGATAATAGTCCGTGGGTTGAGTATAAATAATAATAGTGAGTGTCTAATCTATCATTATGTATAAAGACTTATTATATCTAAATGAATGAAGAATTGAGTAAAAATGAATTTATTATAATACCTATATAATAATGTATTTATTATATAGGTATTATTTTTCAAGATAAAAGATGATCCATTACGAATCACCTTACTTATATATTTAATCTGTTATTAAAGTCTATTTTATGATTTATCCATAGGCACCCATCCCTTTTGACTCATGATTATTTCATTTAAAGTTTTGGGTATTTTCTCATTTAATTGACGTTTAGGATTATAGCCTTTAAATGTTTCATTATCTACTTCCCATTTGTCTATAGACTTACCATCAATAAGAAGCTGTCTACCAATCGCAACTAAATCCACACCATATGATAACATTTTGTGTGCATCGTTGATTGAATAAACGCTACCAACTCCAATAAAAGGTTTTCTACCCTTGATACGATCTAATACTCTTTTTAGGGTACTGTCTTTAACCTCTGGATTACGCATTGAGGTTTCTTCATAATGTCCTAATGATATATGAAGGTAATCCAATTCTGTTTCACATAAAGTATCTACTAAATAATCCGTGTCCTCAAGGGTGATGCCAGGTTCAGAATTTTCTTCAGGTGAGAACCTGTAACCGATGATGAAATCTGGATTATCTATATGTGATTTAGCTTCCATACACGCATCAATAACAGCTAGAGGAAACTTAACTCTATTGTTTAAAGTACCACCCCACTCATCAGTACGTCTATTGGAATGAGGTGAAAAGTATTGTTGTAACAAATACGTGTTCGCACCATGTATTTCTATTCCATCAAATCCTGCTTGATACGCACGAATAGTAGCCTCTTTAAAAGACTTAATAGTATTTTTTATTTCATCTTCAGTCATTGCTCTAGGTACATTGTTTTGTTCTCGCTTCCCAGGTACGTTGGAAGCACTTAATGAAACACCTTCTGGCATATCCGCAGGGTTACTTTTCCGACCTGCATGGAATATTTGTAAAATAGCTTTTGCACCACCTGAATGAATGGTATCTGCTAATTGTTTTAGTGATGATTTCATCGTGTCGTCACCACCATAAAATTGCCCACTAAACCCTTTACCAGTCGGTTCAACGTATGTCGTTGCCGTTATAACCAGCCCAACACCTCTACTCCTATATGCATAATATGATAATTCCTCATCTGATAGTGTACCATCTGAATTACCACTCCATGTTGTCATTGGTGCCATTACTAATCGATTTTTTAGTATTAATTTTTGATTCAATTTATATGTTTCAAATGGTAATTTCGTCATATTGCCTCCAAAAATAATCTTCTTAAATTCATTTATCCATTAAAGTATACCATATTAATATAGATTCGAACTACAATTTTAGCATTTTATAATAAAAACACGTTCAAATAACTCACTGATTAATAATATTTAGTCTAAGAATGTTCTTTATAATGAATTGGTTGACTCCTCACATCGTGTCAGCCACTCTTTTGTTAAGCACTTAAATACAATCCTTTGTTCAATTTCAAGACAATGTCCGGCTCTATCCAAAACTATATACGATCCTCTAGGATAGTTATCCATAATGCTCCAAGCATCCTTGTATCCAACATTAGCATCTTGTCGTCCTGTTATCACCAATACAGGTTTATCAAATCTTGCATTCAAAGCATCTACTTCAAATGAAAAGGTGTATCCTATCGAAGCAATTTTTCTTAGGAACTCATAGTTTGCTATCTTCAATCCTGGAATAACATTATTTTTGTACAACAACCAGGTTTCTTTATCTTGAACAACCGCTATCGATTCATATTTTTCTCTATCTTCTGTTTTTAGTGATGATAGCAACTCTGGATTATTAACTAGTACTGTTTTCTTTGGTAAAATCCTTTCATTGGGTGGTTTGATAACTGGACATATCAATAACAACCCTTCAATTCTGTTAGAAAGGTTACTGATAACACCCCTAGCAAGATATCCTCCATAAGACTCTCCAGCTATAAGAAAAGTACCTTTTGGAACAATGAAATCGATAAACTCTAATACAACACTTAACAGATCATCTGAATTTGAGACCCAGTCTGCTACTGTAGAAGCGCCCATACCTGGTAGATCAAAGTAAATACGTTTGTATCTATTCTCACATTCAAAGGTATGTTCCATCGCTCCTTTCATCAACCGATGATCTGGACCACCACCATGAATCATTACAATAGGTTTTCCTTTACCAATGACTTCATAATAAATATCACTACCTCTAAATGAAAATATCATAACACCCTCCTTTTAGTTAGAACTCTAACCATAATATTTAAAAATATACTCTAGATATACTTGGAAATGTATCTAGAGTAACTAGTTAAGTTAATCCTGCATATGATTTAATACTTTTTCAATCAATGAATCCAATTGCTCTCTCTCTTTTTCTGTTAAACATTTCAGCGGATCAAACCGATCCAGATCCCCTGGTCCAGATATACCTTTAAGTGTTTCCAATTTATTTAGACCTTCATCTGTAATGGATACCATAAACTGTTTGGCATTCATCGGATCTTTTTCTTTTGTAACCCATCCATTTTTTTGAAGATTTTTAATGATGACAGACGCTGTAGGTCGATCACAATATAACATTTCCGCTATCTGATAAGGATATAAATAGGCTTCTCTTTTCAACTGCCTTAAAACAAACTGTTGTTTCAAGGTTATTTTATGCGGTACCAATTCTCGTTGTAGTTTTCTTGTCCAAGTTAAATAAACTCTTCCCATTTTATTCATTAAGTGTAATTTTATCATAACACCTCCATAGTTAGAACTCTAATCTTATTATACTATTCAACTGAATTATGTCAACTTTTAAACTGAAGTATAAATATAAGTTTTTATTATCTTCTGTACGTTAACTATGAAGATATTCTATACTTACGATATTTTATAAGAAACTTCCCTTCTGTATGATAGGATAATTTAAACACATGGAAAATCCATACTTCCATTAAGAAATCAATATTTTAGAGGGGATTCAGATGAAAAAAGAAATCAGTGTAAAGAAAATTAGAGAAGATGCAGAAACATTTTTCAGAAATGGTCAATATTATTGCTCTGAAGCCATAGTAGCTTCTATCAAACAAAACTTTGAATTGGATATGCCAGATGAAATGATTGCTATGGCATCAGGATTTCCAGTTGGTATCGGTAAATCAAAATGTGTCTGTGGCGCCGTATCTGGCGGTATATTAACTTTAGGATATTTCTTTGGAAGAACCAAAGGTGAAACACCAAAAGATCCTAGAAGTGTAAAAACACTAACACTTGCACATGAGTTACAAGAAGGTTTTAAAAAGAATCATAAAGTACTTTGTTGTAGTATCTTAACCAAAGGAATGGACATGGCTTCTGGTGAACACAAAGCACAATGTATAGATTTTACTGGAGAAATTGCAGAAAGTGCTGCTAAGATCATAGTAAGAGAATTAGATATCATCAATACAGACGAATTAGAGGTTAAACATGAACAGAGTAATTAATAAACTACCCTTGCCAATTGCAGGTCTTATGTTAGGTCTTGCTGCTTTAGGGAACTTACTTGGCGGCTACAGTCTTCTATTAAAAAATACCCTTGGTATCGTTTCAGGTATGATTGCAATTTTAATTCTTGTAAAGATTATTAAAATGCCAAAATCATTAAAAGATGCTTTCGATAATCCTGTGGCTGGATCTGTTATGGCCACACTGCCTATGGGCTTGATGTTGTTATCAACATATCTAAAACCATATATCAGTACACTTGCATTAGTTATATGGTTATTCAGTCTCGTGATGCATGTTGTGTTTATTATAGTTTTCACTAAGAAATACCTTTTGAACTTCAATATAAAAAAAGTATTTCCTAGTTACTTTGTTATGTATGTAGGCATCGTCTGTGCCAGTGTGACATCACCCGCTTATCAAATGCAGACAATGGGACAACTCATATTTTGGTTTGGCTTAGTGAGTTATTTAGCACTATTACCTGTTGTTATCTATAGAGTGATTAAAATAAAGGCAATTCCAGCGCCTGCAATACCTACATTAATAATATTTGCAGCACCAGCAAGTCTATGCCTTACTGGTTATTTAAAAGCATTTAGTGACAAGAGTCCAATCATGATATATTGTTTGGCAGGACTTGCATCAATCATGGTAATATACGCGTTGCTACAAATGCCTAAGATGTTAAAGCTACCATTTGTACCTGCCTACTCAGCTTTTACATTCCCATTTGTTATCAGTGCCATCGCAGCAACAGGATTTACAAACTTTATGACCGCAACGAATCATTTAAATCCAATTTATCCAGTCATTAAAGATGTTTTAACAGTATTTGCTTCACTAATGGTCTTGTATGTATTAATAAGATACACAACATTCTTAATTGCATCACCAAATAAAAATAACAAACAAGTTAATAAGGTTGGTTAATTTATACAAACAAAAAAAGCTGATTTCTACAATAAGTAGAAGTCAGCTTTTTGATTTGTTAAACTATTTATCCCAATTTTCATTCGATAAAGCTTAGATCTTTATTCAGATAACATACCAATTAAATGCAATGACTCATTAATTGATCTTATTCGAAACGATTCATTGTACTCCAAACAACTAATACCACAATTAGATGGATGTATGTTGAATCGTTTATGTTGTTCCAATCCAAGGAAATGACTAAATGTTGATCTAATCACACCACCATGACATGACACAACAATATTCTTATAAGGTAGTTCTTTCACATCATCTAGAAAACTAAGGATACGGTTCTTTACATCTTCGCCAGTCTCACCGTCAGGGTATCTAAAATCAACGTCTTTTATCATAAATTTTTGATAAAACTCAGGATGTTCATTTCTCACTTCATCTTCTGTCGAAGTATGAAAGATACCCATGTTTATTTCACGCAGTCTTTTATCAGTAATAATATCATCAGTTTTTTGATGTTTTGCAATACTCTCTGCGGTTTGTATAGCTCTAATCAAATCACTTGAGTATATCGCATCAATTTTCATTTCAGCTAAATATGCCCCTGTTATTTCAGCCTGTTCCATACCTAATTCTGTTAATCCTTGATCTGGATAACCTGATTGATTGAGAACTTTCTGAGCTTCTTTTTTCCCATGTCTTACAAAATATATATTCACTCAATTCTCCTTACTGATACAAAATTCCTATTCGTATTCCCTGTCATCCCACTCTGTCTCTTTAGAGCTGTTCTCAATATAATCGTATGGTGTGTGTGTTACACTCTTAAATAATAATGTCATAAAAGCAGCTGGAAGAGGTGCTAAAAAGAATATTAAAAACGGTAAAACAATATATATTATTATACGTAACACTTTAACTTTCATAACTATCATTGCAACAACCGATAGTGGAAGTACACCCAATAGTCCAATAACAATTGAAAAGCCTAAAAATCTCAGGATATTCTTTTTCATTACAGTAAAACTTCTTTTTATACCACCAATTGCTGTACTATCCTCAATGATAATACTTTGATTGATCATAACAAATAAATATGTAATGATGCTTAGCACAAAAGAAATCAGTGATGTAAAGAAATCTGAATAGGATAAAAATGTGACACTAATTATTATATTGATTAGAGTCATCGGTACAAATACAATGATATAACTTAAAATCATTCTACCAAGTCTTTTTAAAACAAAAATAAATTGATCTTTATATGATAACTCTCTATTCTCATAGATATCATCAGTTATCTTAATATAATTACTCGTAAGAATTACAGTTATCAGATTGATTGGCAATGTGAAAAGAATCATGCCAATAGAACTTGTTATAAGGCTCCCTGTGCCGAATGGAGTATACCCAACTTGCATAACCATCTTTGTTAGATATGAGAAGATTATTACATATGTGATTACTTGAACGAGTATGATCAAAACTGAATTCAATCCATACTTCTTCCAATTATCTTTACAATAACCTAATGTCTCCCCTAGCGTTTCAAACATATTGAATTTCTCTGTGAACATGCATCCTCCTCTTTATATATATGTATTAGTCCAAGGCAATTATACTATACCACTTCACTCGATTCAAGTTCTTACAACAATAGAATTATAAGGAATTATTTCCAATTATTGAAAAACATTGAGTTATTCATACAAGTTAGCCCTTTTCCTCAAATAATCATCATACCTTATTAAGGTATTCAAGTAACACTAAGAATCCTTTTCAATTATTAACACTCTAGTCCAATGAATTAAAGTGTTTTAATATCTTATATAGAGTTATTCAACTCTATAAGTTTTCTATTCTAAATAAAAAGAAGAATTTCAAGTTATAGATGCTTCTAGCATCTACACTATCAATTCTTCTTAGATTTATAAACATATTTAGAAACTTTTTCAACTCAAGCATTATTCATTTGCCCTGTTATTTAACAGAAAACCCATTCATAATAACTTATAGATGAACTACTCCATGTCAGTTGTGTCGTCTTTTTTTGGCTCTACGATAGTATCAACTTCATTGGGTTCAACATTAGTGTCAACTTTACTCGGCTCAACAGGCGCTTCTGTCTTAATAGACTTATCTATTTCTTTTCTAAGTTTCTTAACTGCCATTCTCTTTAACTTGCCACCGTTGATTCTTTTACCTCTATTTTTGTGTTCCTCTTCTGCTCTTTTTTCTAATAGAACTTTACAATACTCATCTAATTCTTTGACTGTATCAGTATCATTCTTTAAAATATGAATCACTTTTGTCATCACTGTGTCAATCTCTAAATCACTTCTAAGGCCATGTCTAGAAAATAGATGATCATTAAATAGAACTGCATACTTGGTATCCCACTTTTGAATAGAGAATAACTGATTATCAAGTAATAACTCAGCACCATCTGATTCTAACAAGCTGTGAATCACTCTAGAATCTGCATAACCATTACTAATGATAATACCATTATCTTCAGTGTTTGTTTTAATATAGTCAAGTAATGCATCTAGGTACTTGTCATACCCTGGTACATTATCTCTTAAATGATTGATACCATTCATATTTGTATTAAATCCTTGCGAATGGAATGGTACAATTGATGGGAAAAGAATACTTTTACCCTTTAATAATGTATTAAAGATAGCCTTTTTCTCTGTTCCCAATTGTTTCTCAATGTCTTCAATTGAAATTTTACCTGCTTCATGTTCTTCATACAAAGCAAACAATAACTTAATCACATTGGTATAATGACTTGAGTTCCATTCATTTGTAAAATCAAATACTTTATGAGATGCATAGAATTCAATATAATCATGCCACTTTTCTCCAGCGACTTGCTTTTCTGAGTGAATTCTACTCTTATTATACTCTGGTGTTAAACTCATATAAACAAAGTCAAATTTAGGTTTATTGCATATACCAGAAAAAACAACAGGTGCAATTGGTGTTTTGCTAGTATGTGATGTTTTTAACTCATCCATTGTATTTGGCTTTATATCAAGTAAATTGTTAAATTTATTAGCTATTGCATCAACTATATGCATATCGTCACTGATATATCTAGAAAGGTTTTCTCCTCCTAATAATATCTTCGTTAAGTCTTTCATTTCATTTTTCATTACTGCTCCTCCATGTTGATTCCCGATTAATGTAAAGCAATAAATCCTAATACCAATTTAAAGTTTACATTTAATAATACTACACTTATATCAAAGATGGAAAACATTTTTTTGCATATTTCAAAAATAACTTATATTTTTCACTCTAATGACTGAATTAATTTCACAAAAAGTGGTTCCCAATTTAAAATTTATATAACGAACTTTCACACCAAATTAATTCATAACAAAAATGACCATAAAAACCATGAAAAATTTGCAAATAAATCGATTCTAATATAAAATTGCAAAGAGTGCTAAACATAAACGAGAGGTAGGTTAATCATGAAAGTAATGATAATAGGTGCAGGCAAGCTTGGAACTAAGTTAGCGACTGCAATGGTAAATGGCGAAATACACGTCACAATAATGGATAACAATGCATTGGTACTTGATCGATTAAAAGATCATATGGATGTATTAACTATAAATGCTAATGGTGCTAGAACAGAAGTTTTAAAAGAATTAGAAATTCACAAATACGACTTGATTATCTCTGTTACGAGCAATGATGATACAAATATTTTGATCAGCTCAATGGCTAAAAAACTGGGCTGTAAAATTAGTATTGCAAGAATCAGAAACCCTGAATATGCTAACCAATTGGATTTCTTCAAGGAGTTGTATAACATCGACCATGTTATAAATCCTGAACTTGCAACATCAGATGAAATCTTAAGATACTTAATGGAAGATTATACTTTCCACTTTGGTGATTATGCTCAAGGTAAAGTTTCGATTGTTAACTTCAACATCAAGAATTTACCCGATTTTGTAAATAAGAAATTATATGAACTTGATTCAATAAGCAATTTGTTAATTGTGGCCATTTCAAGAAACGGTGACATCATCATTCCTCATGGTGGTACAGTGCTTCAGGAAAATGACTTTATTTATGTTATTGGTCAAAGAGAAGATATCAAGATCATAGCTAAAATTTTGAAAGCTTCAATTGATAAAAAAGTCACTAAAAAAGTCATGATCTTAGGCGGAAGTAAAATTGGTTACTATTTGGCTGAGAAGTTATCTAAAAAAGGCATTAATGTTAAGATTATCGAACCAAATTTAGAGAGATGTCGTGAACTTGCAGATACCCTTAACGAAAGAGTATTGGTGATTCATGGTAGTGGTACAGACGTCAACTTACTTGAAGAAGAAGATTTAGCAGAAATGGATGCTTTTATCGGTGCTACTGGATATGATGAAGAAAACTTGTTCATGTCATTACGTGCTAAACAATTAAATGTTAGAAAAGTTATCGCTAAGATCTCTAGACAAAGTTATGTACATATCATTGAAAAATTAGGAATTGATTTGGCTATCAACCCAGTCAATATTACAGCGAGTGATATCCTTAAATATATCAGAGGTGGTCGTGTTGTTTCAGTTTCATTGTTATTAGATGGACAAGCTGAAGTAACTGAGATTATTGCTTCTAAACATTTACAAGTAATAAACAAACCAATTAAAGACCTTCACCTACCAAAAGGTATCATCGTAGGTGCTATAGTTCACAAGGGCCATGTAATCATTCCAAACGGTGAGTCGAAAATACAAGTTGGTGATAGAATCGTAGTATTCTCATTACTTTCTGAAGTACCAGCACTTGAAACGTTCTTTAAACTAAAGGAAGGACGTTAAATGAATTATAAAATTATATTTAAGGTACTTGGTTACTTATTATTGATCATTGCAGCAGGAATGGTAGCACCATTTCTGATTGCATTATTCGTTGGACAATCAGATGCAATTCCATTTGCTATCAGTATTGTTTTAACAACGATCACTGGATTTCTACTCACAAGAATTCCAATTACAAAAGTAAGAATTAAAGCCAAAGAAGGTTTGGCTATTGTTACATTCGGATGGATATTTGCCTCACTGTTTGGCGCATTACCTTTTTATCTTTCTGGTAGTATTCCTTCATTTGTAGATGCATTCTTTGAGACCGTATCAGGATTTACAACGACTGGTGCTACAATCATCAAAGACATCGAAGTTTTACCAATGGGAATCCTGTTTTGGCGTTCGTTCACTCATTGGATCGGTGGAATGGGTATATTGGTAGTTGCTGTTGCAGTACTACCACTTATGGGTGCTGGTGGATTCCATGTATTTAAAGCAGAGAGTCCTGGACCTATTGCTGATAAAATTGTACCTAGAATAAAAGATACTGCTAAGATACTATATACATCATACATCATCATCTCAATTGCAGAATTCATTTTGCTGATGTTTGGTGGTATGACTGCATTCGAATCAGCTGTACATACATTTGGTACACTTGGTACAGGTGGTTTCTCCACTAAGAATGCCAGTATAGGAGGATTTAATAGTTCTTACATATTTATAGTCATCTCTATCTTTATGATCATGTCAGGGACGAATTTCTCGCTCTATTACGATCTATACAAAGGTAAATGGAGAGACGTTATTAAAAATAGTGAATTAAGACTGTACTTATCAATAATCGCAATCAGTGTAATAGCGATTACCATCAATATGAACAGTCATTTATACCATAATTTATTTGAGTCATTTAAACATTCTTTGTTCCAAGTAAGTTCAATCATTACAACTACCGGTTATACAACATTTGACTATGAACAATGGACGACCTTCTCTAAAGGTATCCTCTTCATGCTGATGTTTGTTGGTGGTAGTGCAGGATCTACAGGTGGTTCAATAAAGGTTGTTAGAATATTGGCTTTGATTAAGTTAGTTAAAAGAGAGTTAACAAAGATCCTTCATCCAAGAGCTGTAGTATCTGTAAAGTTTGGTGATAAACCAGTCTCAGAAGATACACTACTGAATATTTCAAGTTTCTTTATGTTGTATATGATTATCTTTATAGTGGGCTCAATAATCATCTCACTTGAAGGCATAGGATTTTTAGGCGCAACAAGTGCTGTTGCTGCAACACTTGGTAACATTGGACCTGGTTTTGAATTTGTAGGACCAACCAATACTTATGCTGATTTCTCAGATGCCAGTAAATTGTTGTTATCGTTCTTCATGTTATTAGGACGTTTAGAACTGTTTACAGTAATTGCACTATTAACACCAAATTTCTGGAAAACTGAATTATAAACTTTAAGGATCATATTTTAATATGATCCTTTTTTATACAACAAAACCCTCAAAAGAGGGTTTCTAAAGTACACTACTATATACTTTGTAAATCAGTTGGTATGAGACAAACACTCATCCAGATCTGCATCCACAAGCCTATGAGCTTCCCTATCATTAATGTAAATAATCGCAACTATAACTCTCTTCACGATTAATTTAATCACATAATAGAAAGCTACTATCATCTCTTTATTCCCCTAAGTATAATTCGGCTTTATTCTGAAGAATCTTAGCTACTTCATCTGCTGTAATTTCACCATCCACAAAACGCTGTAAGTCATTTACTATACATTCATCAAAACTGCTTTTTAATACTATGGAATAATCAACTCTCAGCATATCGTCTATTTTTTGAATTTCCTCATCAGTTGTCACTCGGTAACCCCTGCTTTTGTAATAGTCGCTTTGCTGATCTTCTTTCATTGTTTCTATTTTCTTCTTATTTGCCTCCTTGTGAAGACTCAGATTGGTATACCCCATTCTGTCACGACTCATCGCTGGAACGCTAAGATAATATTCTGATTCATATGATACTAAAGTTTTATAAGCACGCCATGCAGCATCCAATTTTTCGCTATTCTTATTTATCATTACATATGAACCGTTGCTAAACAATGTTCTTTTTCCAGTAACGAACCCATTGGGAATAGGCAGTATTTCAGTGCCTTTGTCATAAAGCTCTCCCCGTATGTATCCGCTTTGATGATCCATAATATAGAAAAGATGATTATCTAGTTTTGGATTATCAGTTTTTCTATTGAATTCTACGTATAGTTCATCAAGAGTAAATGAGGAATTAAGATAACCGTTATAGATAACCTTCATTTTCTCTAAAAGCTCAATAAATTCATCCGAATCGAATCTTACCCTCCCACTTTCGTAATCAAAAAATTGATTAACATCATCGGAAAACATCCTATAATATCTTGATGTAAAGAATGTATCATCACCTTCAATATGATATCCAATATGATAATCTGGGTTCTTTAAGTCTTCATTAACAGAAGTATAGATATCATAAAGATCATTCATATCCATTTCAGCTGAAACTTCATATCCGAGTTTATTTAGTAGTTCTGTATTGTACTCAATATATGATGGACTCGGGCTTAACACATGGAAAAACAACTTATCTTCTATCTTCAGGGCATCTACAAAGTTCTCTTCGTACACACCGATATCGAAATCACTATCAGTTTCAAACAATTGTGTCAAATCCAGTAAATTTCCACTCAAAACAAGATCCTTCACGCAAATGTCAGAACTAAGCAACATAACATCCGGTGCATTACCAGTTAGAAACTCTGAAGTCATCTTGGTCATAAACTGCTCTGTTGACATAACCTCTGATGAATTATAGTAGTTTTTAAGCTCAATTTTAACATCACTAAAATCCAACTGCTTCAAGTGTGTGTTGTAAGTCCCCCGTTCAGAGGTATCAAAGAAACCAACTGTAATCACATCGTCACAATCAGAAATTTGAGTTTTGTCCATTATAGAATATGCCGAGATTGAATCAAAATCATTTGAAAGTATTTTACCGCCACCTAGACCGGAATACTTGGACATCTTTTGAAATGAACCAGGATTCTGAACACTAATCTTCTCAAAACTAGTAAAATCAGATGAAACATACAACTGAGATTTTGAAACAAGAGATATCGTATCTTCACCATACAACCCTATGCATTTTATGCCATTCAAATTCAAACGTTTCATAAGTTGTTCAGTTTCTGCATCAAATACATCTATTGAATCTTCTTTCAGGACATACAACCGATTAGAGGTCTTACATATATCTATCACTTGTTCATCCATTTCAAATACTGTAGCTTGACCATTCTCAAGCCTAAAGAGGGTATTTTCAAAGTCTAAAATAAAAACAACATCCCCCAACTTGAGCATCCTATTCAGGTGTAAACCTATTGACTCTCCTTTATTTTTATCATGGTCAAATAGAACTTCTTCAGTTTCATCTTTAACATAAATGATATTTGCGAATAACTCTTCGTCCACTTTCTCCAAATAGGCTATTAAGAATTCATCATCACCAATCTGTTCAAGATTGAGTATAGAGTAATCTTCTTTCAGTCTGAACGTTTTGATCAATTTTCCAGCCTCATCAAAAGATACAATTTCATTGTCCTTACCCGAGTAGCCATAGATTGTGTTCTTATAACCCGATAGATGATAAAGCTCCTTATCGTACTTGGGAATCTTGAATTCAATTTCAGTTATAACCTTATCACTCTCAGTGACAACAATATCATTTTCTGTAAATGATGAAGGTTCGCCTTCAATTCGATTTTTCATTATATCTACATCGTTTTCACACCCAAATAATAGTAGAATTATTAAACCAACTATAATTATTAGCTTCTTTATCATTGCTACACCCCATTTCCTATCTATTCACTACTGCACCTTTCTTTATTCCCCTAAGTATAATTCTGCTTTATTCTGAAGTATTATTGATAACTCTTTGGCAGTAATCTCATTAGTAATAAATCTCTCGATATCGTCGCTTAGAGATTGATCTAAGCTAGATTTAGGTATAGTGATATAATCAGCTTTCAGTAGGTCCTGAATTGTTTGTAATTGCCCTTCTGTCGTCTTCATTTCTTTATCTTTTTCATAATCAATGACATATTTCAGTTTTATTTCATTTGACTCTTTTAAAATGGCAAATGGGTATGGAGCCATTTTATTGCCGTGTCTACCTGGATCTGATGAATAATAATCTGATTCCTTTGAAATGAGCTTTTTCATCACTTCCCAAGCTTTATCAATATCTTTGCAATCTGAATTGATAGTTAAGTAAGTCCCTACAAAGATTGGCGCCTTATTGGATATGAAGCCTTTTGGCATTGTTTTTATAATAGAATCCGTTTTATAAATCTCAAGATCATAATAAAATCCATTTTGTGAAATCCCGATGTAAAACAAATGGTTGTCCAGAAGAGGACTCGGTTCCTCTTTTCCATAGTTTTCAGCTAAAGTTTGAAAAGTAAACGGCGAGTGATGACCACCCTCTATTAACACTTTTGCCTTGTTTATAAATTCGACAAATTCTTTTGAATCAAATGATGCTGTTCTTGTTTCGTAATCAATAAACGTCTTCAAGTCATTAAACAAATACTTCTCATACATTTTTTGATAAGTGTTTACTACGTTACCATCACCCTTGTTGTAAGCAATATGATATTCTGGGTTACTCAAATCCTTGTTAGCAGTAACGTATATATCATATAAGTCATTCAAGCTGAGTTCTTCGGGTAAAATAATCCCGAGTTTAGTCAATAATTCACCATTAAACTCAATATACTGTGGCCAAGGATGTATCATGATATATGGAATTTCTCCGTTAATAGTGCAGGCTTCAAAGTAATTTGTCTCATATAATTCTTTATCAAATGTAGGATCACTGTCCATGAGAGGTTTTAGATCAACCAGATGCCCTTGTTCAATATAGTCATGTATATATGCCCATCTTTGAAAACCAATTATATCAGGAGCACTTTTAGTTAAAAAATCCGAACTGAACTTATCAATAAACATGTCGTAATCAAATACATTGATCAAATCTTTATATAAGAATGATTCAACATTAATATCACCATAATCAAGCTTTTTAACCGCTCTTGATATGTCGTAATAATTCGCAATTATACCAATTGTTATATCAGGTTTATCAACAATAGTTTCATCAACAAAATCATAATAACCTTTATATGAATCATCAGTTACTAAAATCTGACCAGATGATGATATATATAATCCTTCAACCATATACATGTGTTGCAGGTTATCGATTTTCACTTCAATAAATTCATTTCCCTTATCTTGATAATATACTGCATTATCAGTCAGAATCTTAAAACCAGAATTGTTTGAGTAAATTACTTTTAAAGGCTTTCCTGATTCAAAACTAATTGTCTCTACAACTTGATCAGAAGAGACATCTATGATAATTACCGAACTCAAAGTCAATATACCTAACTTGTTATCCACCTTTATTATATCGATACATTCTTCTTGTACCGCTAAAGACAATAGTTGGTTATTTCTTACTTCAAAGACTTCATTATTAAAATCTATGAGATATAATTTATCTTCAACCATAGTGAAAGCTTTAGTTCTCATCTGCAACTTAACACCATCATTCAACTGATCATCATATAGTACATGTTCTTCTCCATCTTTTACATGAACAACGCTATAACTTGCATCTTCTTGAATTTTTTTCATGACACCTAAAAGGTATTCATTTTGACCAATTTGCCTAAAATTTCTAACGCTGTAATATTCACTCAAGATTTGAGTATCAACTGTATCACCTGATTCATTCAGAATACTGATTTGGTTTTTTCCATCAGAATAAATACTGATTTGGTTTTCGTATCCTGAAATAAAATCAAAATCCTCTGGATTGATGAATGATTGCAAGTCCACTTCATAAAGTCTTTTATCCGAAGCAACTATTTCTATTTCACTTTCTACATATTCCACTGAATCATTTATCATAGAATTTTTCATAACATTTGAATGATTACAGCCAGTTAATAAAAATAAAATTAGAAGTATCATTAAAAACTTTTTCATACCTATCCTCCACAAATTCTCTTTTAAAACTAAAATCGAAGTATCAATATTATTTATTCATTCAGTTCCTTCATCGTTTTTTCATACTCGGCTTTTGTATGTTTATAAGAATCTTTTTCAACAATTTTATGTTTGTTGTTATCAAGTCTATTGAACTCTTTTTCGGCTTGAGCTTTAGCACTTTTTATTTCATTGTATTGCATCGTAATCTCATTTTTCCTATGAAGTGAAATTAGAAGTAGCTTATTGTCTGGTGTAATGCCATTGTTTTCTCTGATAGCATCAAGTCTAACACCGATTTTACTCAATCTTTTCAGTAATAGCATGAGAGCAATATCATATTCATTCATCTGCTCCATATGCATTCTGAATTCCTCAAGAAAACCTTCATTTCTCATTTTACCTTCACTGATTCGATTATTGACTTCATACACCGCTCCTTTTACAACATATGAAAGTCCTGAAGACTCAATCCACTTAGTTTTCAAACTTTCCTCATAGGCAAGATTACTTCCCAAACCAACACTATCAACTGTAATGGATTCATCCATTACAAAAGACTGACTCATATATTCTGATAACAACTCCATATCTCTAAAAGACATTTTTTCAAGTTCAGAAGTCTGAGTACTATCACTAATTAAATTTTTATACGTAGTTTCTGAATCTTGTGGTTCAGATGCACTTAGAATTGAATACCATGAATCTGAAACCATTGTTAGAAGATGACTTTTAAAAGCATCACTATCAAACAAATCCTCGAGCGGATCCTCTGAATAGATATCAAGGATTGCACTACCTCGATCAAAAAAATTATCAAAGAAATCAACAATTTCATCTACAGTCTTGCCAACATTGTCTAAGTAAACTCCTTCAATTAAGCTCATAACCTGTTCTTTTTCTTCTAAACTTCTATCAGATACATTGATTGCTTCTAGTTCTTTTCGAAACGCTATCGCCGAGTCAATAAACGCCCATTGCAAAAGCAGATTACTCGACTTCTCATTTACCTTGACTGTTTCAGAATTAATATTCATGACTTCTAAATGTGAAGCCTCTGCTTTTATAGAATCCTTATAAAGGTTCAATCCATCATTTGAAATAGTCAATTTATCAGATTCTTTGTCAGCCATCTCTCCAACTGAAATATCATTCTGGTTAAGTTGTGGATTAACAGGCAAGTTTGAGTTATGGACTTCTGCTCTCATTCTATCAATTATATTTCCGTTTATTTTCATGTCTAAATCTCCTTTTGAGACTACATATTATTTGACTACACAAAAGTATTTTATGGCAACGTCTTCATAATCAAGTAAACTCTTTTTTATTTCTGTTCTGTTCAGAAAAGACGATTATTCCAATGCTGAGTAATAAAAACATGTACTCTTTCATATCAAAACTAAATTGTAGTTCAATAGAAACAAGCGCTAAATTTGCTAGAGTAAATATAGACATGAAACATAATATATATTTTGCAACATTCATTAGATTTTTCCGAAATCTGACTTTTAGTAATAATCCCATCAGCATGAGACTTATAAGGAATGTCCAATTATTTATTTTAAGTAAAAGTAGTTCAGACTCATATCTATATGTATAATAAATAGGATTGAATAGGTCCGAAATATATTTAGATAAACTCTGAATGATATGTGTCATACTATACAATTTATCAGGCACATATGTTGAATTAACATAGAACTTTTTGGAAATATATATAGATATCAATATAATTAAAACTGAATAGATAAGTATACCAACAACGCTTAACCAGTGTTTCCTGAAAGTATCCTTGAATGCTACTGCATTATATTGGATCACTAATTCTTTCTGATATGTCTTGACAACCAATTTGATCAAAGTAACTATTTTTTTCATCAACATAATCACAACTGTTATACCAATAGGAATATATAAGATATATAAATATTGACTCTGTACCATACCTTCTACATAATAATCAATCTTATCCCAGTCATATAGAATAGTTTTTTCATAATACAGATCATCTACAACACTAGACGGTATGTATATTTCCACTTTTGTACTTTCAATGATATTACTGAAATTCTTGTAATGAGTTACAGGCACAAAGATTACTTCTTTTATCCCATTTAAGTAACTCTTTACTTTGTTTGCATCATCAACAACACCGACTACCTTATAATCAAGGTCATTGATATTTATTCCAAGACCAACTACATCATAAGTTCCAAAATAACCATAAGCCATACTCTCACTTATTACAGCTACACTCTCTTCTACTTCTTCTTTTGTGAGATACTGTCCATACTGTACATTAATATCATTAAACAGGTGGTCGTTTTCATCAACACCTACCACCTGAACATCAAACATCTCTCCTCTGTTATACAGACTTGTAATGCCATGAAAACTAACACTACTTATGATTTCTTCATCACTCTCAAACTCATTCAAGAGACGTTCTATATCTTGTTGACCATTCTTATAGAATTCTTGTTTGAAAAAACCGACTCTACCACTTGCTTCATCTACACTCAAATAAAGTGATCTGACCATAACTAAACTAGATAAAAAAAGAATCACAATTAACAGACCATTCAGTTTTCTACTTCTATTCATGTCTACCTCTCAATAAATACTTCCATCTTATCGCCAAAGAGTGGTTTGCTTGATCTAACGATTATTTTACTTCTTCTATCAATAGGTGTCGTTATACCAACCATCCTACTATTTTTCTCACCAACAGTAACCGCTTGTTTGATACAATAGTACTCCTTACCAAGCGGTCCATCTTCTTCTTTGATTACATAAACAAAATCATTCCCATTATCAAAGTGAACTGCTTCAATAGGTAAAACACAATCATAAGTTGCTATAGTCTTCTTAATGGAAACCTTAACAGTATCTCCATATTTTATGTTTTCAGATTTATTAATTGCTATAGTTATGTCCGCTTTACTTGAAGTGGCATCTGAATCAATCGAAGTAATGACACCTGAAGACGAATAATTACTTACCAGAGCACTAAGATTGACTTCATCACCGACATTCAGATATTTAGATCGGTCAGGATCAAGTTGATGTTTGATTTTGAGTCCGTTACCGGTTTGATAATTTTCGAAAAGAAGACTGTTCGGATTCGTGGTCATACCTTTCATATAGGTGAGTTCCCCTAGAATTCCATCATTCTCAACTGTAACGATACAGTCAGCAATCTGCTTAAGGCATACTTTAAGTTGATTGTTCAAGTCATTTAATTCATACTCCAAATCACTTACTTTGTCTTTTTCCATCAGTATTACATCATCATATGAAGCTTCAGCTTTTTTAAAGTTCAATTCCGAATTCTTTAATTCACTTTCCGATATAATTCCATTTTCAAATAACCTCTTATCTATTTCATACTTTTCTTCACTTTGAGCTACAGTGTCTTCATATACAAGAGATGTTCTTTTGATCAGTTCATCTAAATCATTTGATATTATTGATAGCTTTTCTAGACTGCTTTCAATTTTATATTCCAAATTTTCTTTTTCCTTCTGGAATTCAGAATCATCAAGAATCAATATAATATCACCAGAGGATACTTTATCACCGTCTTTGAAAAAGACACTACTTACTTTTGTTGTGAAACCAGCATACTTTGAAGTCGTCAATTCTGTAGTTGCTATGTCAGAAAAAGATACTTCATGGTATATGTATCCCGAGCTGGGTTTTTGATAAGTCACTTTAGGTAGAGTTACATTGTGTATTGACTTAGAAAAAAATGTTGCTATTAATAAACACACCACAAAACTCCCAAAATACTTTATGATTCTTTTTTTCTTTATACTCTGTTTAATTTCATTCATCACTCTCTCCTATTTTCTAATAGCGGTATGTGTTATTCCATCAATCAAATACTGTTCTCCATACAGAAATAACAGTAATACCGGTATCATGAAAATGATACTGGCGGCAAATGAAATCCCTAATTCACTACTTCTTAGACTTGAAAGATATAATGACATCGGATATTTATCCGTATCATTTAAAAATATTAATGGCTGTTCAACAAGATTCCAAGTATCTATAAAAGTTAATATACTAAGCGCTGCAATACCACTTTTAACATTTGGTAATATAATGTGTCTAAACACGTCAAAAATACTGCAGCCATCCACCAACGACGCTTCAATTACCTCATCAGGAATACTTGCCATAAACTGCCTCAGCAGAAAAACTCCAAAGGCATTGAATATTCCGGGAAGTATGATACTCAGCATATTATTAATAAGGTTCATTTTCTCCAAAACCAAATAATTGGGTACTAGTATGACTTGGAATGGCATCAGCATCAATACTATGTAAATAAAAAATATCTGTTCTTTAAATCTGAATTCCATCTTAGCAAAGATAAATGCAGCCATCGTAGAAACAATGACATGAAATACCACAATCGGGACTGTATAAAATATTGAATTCCATAACATTCTGATAAATTTGCTTTTAGAAATCAATATTTCATAGTATTGAGCCAAACTGAACTGATCAGGAATGGTCTTAAAACTAAAGTACTCTCCCGCTTCTGAGACAGAACTATAATTAGAGTAATGATCATTTATTTCTCCCCTAGACATAAAAGAGTTTGTAAAGGTAAAAATAAGTGGAATTACAAATATAAATGCTAGTATTATAATCAAGATTGATGTTCTTATATCATATTTTTTCATGTTCACCTCTAACTGATTGCATCCATAATTTTCTTCTGAACTTTAAACAAAACAAATACTACGATCAGAATTGAAAAAGACATGATAACAGCTGCTGTTACTAGTTTGGGATATTCCAGTTTATGAAACAGATTATTCATATAATGTTGTAGCATATATATACTATTATTCGGATAAGCTCCTGTTAAAATGAATATTTCTTTAAACACTTTGAACGAATTGATAATAGATATGATGAGTACAAAAAATGAAGTTGGCATAAGATAGATAAATGTTATATGTCTAAATTTATTTATCGCATTGGCTCCATCTAGTTCAGCCGCCTCATAATAGGATTTAGGAATTCCTTGAAGTCCGGCCAGGAAAAGCACTATATTGTACCCAATATTTTTCCAGATAAAGATAGTGATAATAACCAACATGGCATATTCCGAATGAATCCAGTTAACCGCATCTACATCAAAAAAATTCAATATCATATTAACGAATCCATTCAAATCAAACATCATTTCAAAAAATAAGATAATTGAAGCGACTGGCAGCACAAGAGGAATAATGAACATAGTTCTCAGTTTATCTCTAAATAGCAGTTTTTTATTAAGTTGTATAGCTAAAAGCATTGAAAGTAGTATTAATAGAGGTACACTGATTAACATGAATACTAAAGTATTTTTAGCTGCTAAATTAAACACTGAATTGGATAAAACACTCATATAACTGTCAACAACATTACCATTACCAAATAATGAATAACCCAGCATCAGTATATAGGGAATCAAATAAAAAACCATCAAACCTACAATACTCGGGATTACAAATAGTAATCCCGAGAACATTTCTTTCTTTGATATTTTGAAATTCATGTTACACCTCTATTCTCCTAAGTATAACTCTGCTTTATTTTGAAGTATCTCACTAAGTTCTTCTACAGATATTTCACTGTTTAAATATCGTAGTATATCTTCTTTTATTTCATTATCAAAACTTGATAAAGGCAATATTGTATAATCAGTCCTCAGTATTTCCTCCATTTTTTGATAATCTTCATCAGTCAACAATGGTACTCTTTCTGCCTCATAAGCTTTATAGTTTTCAATCTTTTTATCATTCGATTCTTTCAATATCGTAAATGGTCTCGCTGACATCTTGCCACCAAAATAATCAGGTTCTGAGGCATGATAATCCGCTTCACCAGAGATTAACATCTTTAATACTTCCCAAGACTTTTCGATATTTTCACTATCAGCTGAGATTGTCAGATAGGTTCCTTCAACTATCGGTGTTTTATCCGATATAAATCCCGAAGGAATTTCTCTGATAATCGATTCAGACTCATATACTTCTAAATAGTATTGGAATCCATTCTGCATATAACCGATATGGAATAGATGATTGTTCAATTTAGGATGATTGACACCTTCTTCTAAGTTTGCATATAGATCTCTGACATCAAAAGATGAATTCATATGCCCCTGGAACAGCACTTTTGCTTTTTCCATAAATTCAATAAATTCTTCTGAATCAAATGATGCTGTCTTATTATCATTATCAATTAGTGATTTCAAATCACTATAAAAATAACCATAGTACATGTTATTGAAGACATATTCAGGATTGTTTTCGAAATGATATCCTATATGATATTCGGGATTGCTTAGATCTTCATTTGCATTAACATAAATATCATACAAATCATTTAGAGTTAATTTTTCTGGCAATGTTATGTCAAGCTTCTCAAGTAGATCCGCATTGAACTCTATATAGTAAGGAGTCGGATTGGTGAAAATATAATACATTTCTCCATCAATCGTACTGGCATCAAATAAGTTGGTTTCATAAAGGTTTCTATCAAAAGTGGGATCATTTTCTATTAATTGATTCAAATCTACTAAATAATCCTGATTGATATAATCCTGTAAATAAGCCCATCCTCCAAATGCTATAATGTCAGGTGCGCTCTTAGTTAAATAATCAGCGCTTATTTTGGTTAGAAAAGATTCACCTGAAAATTGATCCTCCAGATCTTTGTATACAATTGTATCAATATTTATATCTCCGAAATCCAATTTCTGCAATGCTCTTGCAATAGGAAGGAAGTCAAATATTATTCCAACTACAATTTGGTCTTCAATAACTTCATCTGCAACTTCAACTTCAAAATCAAAATAGCCTTGATAGATATCATCTGCCATGATTAACTGTCCGGAAGAAAACACATAAAAACCTTCAACTAAAAACATGCTTTGAAGAGATTTCATTGGTACCTTTGTAAATTCATTTTCATTTTGTTGAAGATAGACAGCATTTTCAGTCAGTAGCTTTAATCCTGAATCCTTTGAATGTGTCACTTTCAAAGGTCTTGCAGTATCAAAATTCAGTTTTTCAATTAACTGATTTGTAGCGATATCCATTACCGCCAGATAACTGTTTGTCAAGATTCCAACATTTCCATCAACAATTGTAACATCAATACATTCTTCTTGAATGTCCATTGGTATAAGTTGATTATCAATAGCCTTAAATGGTTTATTGTCAAAATCAACAATATATAATGTATCTTCCAACAGTGTCAAACCTCTAGTAATCATCTGTAACTTATTACCTTCGTTCAACTGGTCATCATATATCACTTTTTCAGTTCCGTCTTTCACTAGAATGACACTATAATTAAGCGACTCATCGATTTTAGTAAAATTACCTAGAAGATATTCATTGATTCCAACTTGTTTGAAATTTACTACACGATATTTTTCTTTTAATTTCAGACTATCAACCACGTCACCAGATTCATCTAAAATCTTTATTTCATTTGTGGTTTCAGAATATGTACTAATCCGATTCTCGTAACCTGAAATGAAATCAAATGTATTCGCATTCTGAAAAGATGCCATGTCTGCTTCAACGAGGTTTCTTTCAGAGTCGATAAACACCATCTCACTTTCCTTTAACTGTACAGTGTCTCCTTCAATTTGATTCTGCATATAGCTTTCATCTTCCTTACACCCTGAAAGCAATAATAATACTGAAATAATAATTAACAAGAATTTTTTTGTCATTATAAATACCCTCCCCCTATACTGTATTTTTAACACCTCGGAATATTAGTTGCTGAACATCATATTAGCTACCTTCTTGTAATCATATTAATCTTTAAGTAAGTTATTGAGTTTACATTAAGTGCTTCAATTTGATAAAACATTATAAGTCAAATATAATGATGCTGTCTTACAACATATTCCAGGCGTCATATTAAAATCATTATATTCCTATTAAGAGAGAGTTCCATATCAAAATAGTATAAAAGTAATCAAATGTTAATATATTACAGGTCTTTCATATTCCGCCTTTCCGAAAGCAAATTCTGAAAATTTTGAATTTACTCCCCTGTCCATTATTACACTTCTGTAATATTTTAATATTCAACTATGTGGTTAAAGGTTGAACAATCAAGTGAGTATTATATCTATAAAAGAACTGATATCTTGTTGAAAGTAAAAACTCTCCAAATAGACATCCTATTTGGAGAGTTTAATATAGTTGTCTTCTGTCAATATATTTCTTCATATACTTCATCAAGCATCTTAGTTGAAGGATCAACTAAAAACTGATAACTAATATCTTTGTCCAGTGCAACAATCTTTATGAAATACACTTCGTCAAGGTCTAGGATTCTTGAATACTCTGTATTTACCGTTCCTAGCGAACCATTGTAATTAACTTCAATGTGACTTGCCGAACCTTTTATACCTGTTATTATCATATAATTCTCATTGCCATATTTCTGAACAGTTCCGTAGAATGACTGTATTGGTAAATCTATACCGGATACATAATCAAGTGTTGTTTCATTACCTTTATATATTCTTTGATTAAGCTCATCTTTATCATTCTTATAAAGTACCACTAAATAATCTTCAAATTCCTCGAAATTGAGAATTTTTTTATCCTCTCCTACAGCTTCTAGAATTAGTGCTTCATACTCTAAATTAGAGACCAATGCTTCATTATTCTTTTGCTGAATTAATAAGAAAGATATCAGAACAATTAATAGCAATGCCAAACTTCCTATAAGAATTATAAATCGACTCAATTAATCTCTCACTTTCTAAGTTTCCTTATCCCGTAAACAACAAGTGCTATGACTAAAACAATTGTTGTTATTATTATTATTGTATTTAATGGTAGACTACTCATTAATGGAACTTCTTCCAGGTACTACTCTTAATAGTGAATTCATCACCAGATTGAGTGGTTACGGTACCTCTTGCATACATGGTTGTATATACAGGTAGAATTGATCCATACTCAACGGTTTTATCCATTCTAGTTGTACTTAAAGAATGGTCTTTTTCCATAGAAACACTACCATTGTATAAGACACCAACAAAAGGTGCAGATGTACCGATCAAACCATAAGCTGTATGGAAAATTTCTAATTTTACTTTAGAGATGTCACCTTCTGATTTATAAAGTGTTGCTGAGCCACCAAATTCACTACTTCCAGCAACAAATGCTATGTCTTGTTTCATATTGCCGTAGAGGTTAACTCGAACTCCATATTGAGTTTTGTAAACATCATACCATTTACTAGAACTACCCGCTCTTGTAGTTGGCGTGTTCTCTCTAATAGTTTTAGCTTCTTCTAGATTCAACAGAATAAAAGCAGAATCTTTTTCACTCAGAATATTACCTTCTGTATAAGATTCTCCTATTCTTAACAGTTCACTTTCTTTCTCCTCTAATGAAAGAGTGTTGTACATTTTGACATATACAGGTTTAATCTTTTCAATCGCTTCTTGTACCTCGTTACCTGTCGTTTTTGTCGTTTCAGCAAAACATAATGCTGATGTACTGAATAACAAGGTCAATACCAATATCAAACTCAAAATTCTTTTCATGTTTTTCTCCTTATCATCTCTTAAAAGTCATTTAGTACAACTTCGTTCGACTGGTATAGACAGTACTCTCTAAAAACTGATTATCCTTATAGACATAAGCATATGATTTCATTCTGTACTGATTATCACTTTCTACGTACCACTGTTCTCCAAGTACACAAATAGTTCCTGGTTGTGTTGTTGACCAATGTTTGATGTTGACCCAGCTCCCATTATCGTATCTTTGTAGATACGTACTGATTTTAATCTTGTCTGTTCCTCTTGATGTAATCGAAGAAGTTAGTAACGCTTTACCACTACTTGTAATATCAAACACATTATAAAACACACTGATATTTGAGAATCTGGTCGTTGGATTGTTAATTTGAATCGTTTCTTCTTGTAGTTCTTTACTGTCATTTGCATAAGTTGGTATAACCAACATTGCAAGAACAACTATTACCATCAAAACTCTTTTTATTTGCATAATAAAACACCTCCTTTCATTAGGTTCTATATATAAAACCTGAGAAAGGAGGATATCTTACACTTTAATTGAAAGTTTTTTATTTATTTTTTAAGATACTTTCTGCCATATCCAGTAGTACTGATTTTTCAATGTTTCCCTGGATATAAAAACTTTGATCATTATCATGCCAGCTAATTATATTTGAGTCCTCTTTAATGATCAACAATCCTTCTTGGTCCTTTACACTAATATTAAAGACATCCACATATTCAGAATCCAACTGGAAATCAGCAGTGATTAAACCTTGTACAAAGTATATCTCATCCATCTTACTATTAGTAAAAACGATATATTTTGTCCCATTTGATTCTAAGGCACTTTCAAACAGATAATCTTCAGGTAAAACTGTAGGATAATAAAAAGTACTCCAGTTTTCTGGTAACTCATTTAAATACTCAATAGTCATCTCTTCATTAAGATTGACAGCACTGTATTCTTTCGTTTTATCAATAATCATGTTGAAGAATTTTATACGATAGGCATCAACGCTCATTGTAACAGTGGCAGCAAGTATTGTCATTGCTATAAGCAAAATTGCAGCACGTTTACCAAACAAAAGTGAACGTCTTCTGAAGTTAGCTGCTTTCATCTTTTTATTTTGAATGATCTGATACTCATCAAACCATACATTTAAACTTTCAGGCACTTCAATATCACAATACTCTTCTAATAATTTATCCGTTTCATCATTGATGTTATTTACATGTTCATAACCAATATCATAAAGAAGTGTTTCATTCAGTTTCAAAATACGTTCTTGTTCTTCTTTAGTTTGACTTTTCATCAGAAACACCCCTTTCTACAAAGATATTTTTTAATGCTTTTAATGCTCTATTAATTCTAACACTCACATTATTTTCTGTTATATTCAGTATATTAGCAATTTCAGGTATTGTAAGATCATGATAAAACTTAAGCATGATTACATCGGCATATGGTCGATGTAAATCACTCAGATAGGTTGCCATCTCTTTACTATTTTCATTATTGATCACATATTCATCTAAAGAGATTTCATCTTCTACACCTAAATTATACTTCTCATCGAGCGGCATAAAAATGATGCCCTTTTTACGATTATACGCATCATAACTAAGGTTCCTTACTATAGTAACCAGATAAGCCCTTGTTTTCTTACACTTTATTTCAGATATTTTATCTAAATTGTTATGAAGCTTAAGAATCATTTTTTGAACGACATCTTCTGCTTCTTGATAATCTTTAAGAATAGAGTACGATGTCACAAATAAATCTTTGTGATAATGTATGTAGATGTCTTCCAATTTAGTTCTAGTTTTTTCATCATCTATTATTAATAAAAATGCTATCATATTATTTCCACCTTCACTGTCCTAATATACCATTATATAACTTAATTAATATCTTAAAAGTAGGCATACTTATAACAATATTTACTTATTAAAGCCAATAAAAAAAGCAACAATATTAAATTATCGCTAGTTTAGTAATCAATCATTCAGATCTTCAATTATTTAAGAACTTCACTCAAAGTTTTTGATCTACATTATCAGAACTTTTAAGAGATGACGACTATCAAAATGGTTTAATTTAAATTGATTAACCTTTTACTATCAATATGAATACACAATACAGTGCTTTTATTGTATAAGGTTTTGTTACGATTAATCGCTTCCCCTTGCATTTCTACACCATATAACAGATCCATATAATATAACTTCTCATTAACCATGTTGATTATATAAACCGAGTCACTATCTTTCAGTAATGACAAAGGCATATATGGTTTTAAATGCATATCTCTAATTAATTGTGTTAACTCGGCTATTAACTCATTGGAAAATTTACCATTATTCACTGTATTTAATTCAAACATTTCCACTAAATTTGTTAGTTTCGGCTTCATATGTCTCATAATTTGTGTATTTATATTATTATGTATATCAAACATCTTGGCCTCCCTTATAGTGTTGTATTAGAATCGTTGAGTCATTGAATCAAATTCTTCAGCAAACCAACCTTCATCTTCATTATCTCCTTGTTCAGCTAAAATCATTTCATCATTTCCAAAGAAAGATTCAAAAACTTCAACTTCACTTATCGCTACATTACCTGCCATTGCTACCGCTGTCATAAGTAATGCATATACCTTTATTTTCATAGTTACTTTCATAATTAATTCCTCCTCTATTAGTGTTTCGTCTCCTATACTTAACAGTTTAATGCTATAATACTATTAATACAATTGACAAATACGTCCGTTTAAATAAGTGAGGCATAATGGGAATATATATAGGTACAGCAATCAGCAAATTACGGAAACACAAAAGGATGACACAAGATCAGTTAGCAGATGGCATTTGTGCAGTTCGTCAGCTTTTTAGAATAGAACATAATCAAAATAGTCCAAGTGCTTATATTCTATCAGAACTGTCTTATAGATTAGGAAATGAGTTGTTTGATTACATCCCCTATTCTACAGTTGAGGAAGTTTACGAACTCAAACAACTGATTGATGAATTGATGAGACTCTTCAATCAACACAATCATCAAGCTGTATATGAAATGATTAAAAGCAATCCGATACTAATAAATACAAAATGTGATCATGCTAGAATGGAACTCATGTGGTTAAGAGGAAGTTTGAGTCATTATCTGAAAGTAGACGTAGAAGTAAATGAAGCGTACCATATAGATACATTACGTATTAAGTATGATATAAATAATGTTTTTGATGTCTTCAATTACAATGTTAAACCATTAGATTTTAGAGTTCTGAATTCTTTGGTAGTTTATTACCTTTCTAAAAAGAATGATTACAACTTAGCAGAACAGCTCTTATTGGAATGTATTAGTAGTTTTGAAAAGAACCATAATAAAATAACTGATAGTTCATATCCGAGGTTTGTTTACAACTTATCTAGGTTATACCTTAACCTGAATAAACTAGAAGAAAGTCTTGTATATAGTAAAAAAGGAATTGATCATTTGCTCAGCAATGGAACGATTGCTTTTCTTCCTGCTCTATACAATTTACATGGACGAGCATTATATCAAAATGGTCAGGAAGAAGAAGGACGAGAGTGCCTTTTAAATTATGTTAATATGCGAAAACTCTATAATCCTAATCTTAAGTATGAAATAGTGATTAGAACGTTAAACGAGAAATACGAACTGGGATTAGACCTTCCAGCGACTGATGAATAATTAGACTGTATTAATCTACAATGTTGAATAGCTTTTTAGAACAATAAGAACAACCCCCGATTAAAAGTTAATCCGGGGTTGTAGTCATTCT
>Ga0209379_10000404_pt1 | contig 38370 bp, 33 predicted proteins | sample tdDd001_FD_187124 | JGI IMG/M metagenome (GOLD analysis project Ga0209379, IMG submission 187124) | Marine sediment microbial communities from the Atlantic coast under amendment with organic carbon and nitrate - tdDd00.1 (SPAdes)... | ecosystem: Environmental > Aquatic > Marine > Coastal >... | reverse complement strand
TGGTTCTTCAACAATTTCCAGTGTGAGTGATTTTGTTGTTAATATTTCTTTGTACATTGGTTCACGTTGGTATAAACCGCGATCATAAATAAAACGTTGGGCAAGTGGGTCAACCAGTTCAGAAATATCCCGGTTATCATCTATATAGTTACGGATTTGTGTTGAACTGATATCTGAAAACTGACCCGGTAATTGGAGCCTTATAGACCCTTGTGGCAACATCTCAAAAGCTTTCATAAAAGCAGCATCTCGGTCTGGTGCATTCGGAATTTTTCTATCAAATACAACGTGTTTAAAGCTGGTAATCCCCTCATCATTTAAAGGAATCTTATATGCAGATGCATTCACAATCACATCTCCACCTACAACAATATGCACGTCAGACCCTTTGAACTTACGTCTAAGTTCTTGTAAATCATCCGGATTAGCAATATTTGTTGGTAAGTATCTCGGATACGTGTAAATATCAATTTCATCTGCTACAGACATTTTAATAATATTACGTCTGATCATATTGGGTTGGGTTCTTTTTGACCATGAAAACTCATCCACTGCTAAATAAACTTCAAATCCAAGATCACGGATTTCTTTTGCGATTTCCTTATGACTTAAACTAAAGGGATCAAAGGCACCTGGGAAGAAGGCTATTTTTCTGTCATCTGGAATTTCCAGAACACCTACATCAAACACGTAATCTGAAATGAACCTGTACACATTTTTTAAACCGGCAGCATTATTAAAGAAGACCAGTTCAATATTCTCATCTGTGTCTACCATTAGAGCCATGATTTTTTTGATAGAAACCTTGAAAATTTCCATTTTCATTTTGCGGCTCATATGTTTTGATTCAAATATATGCTGACCAATAACTCTGAAGGCAACCTGGTTAACAACGGGATTATAGTTCACAAACCCATTAAATAATATGCCTAACATGTCTACCATGCGTCTGTGGTATCCATCTTCATCACAGTCGCACATCTCTTTGTAACTGCCATAATGGCTTAGAGCATAGCCCACCGTTTGAAGCATCAGTGTTGTAATTTGTGGATTAGCACTTTTAACTTTTTCTCTAAAACTATCAAGAATCTCATCCAGCTCAATAGGTTTAATGTACATGAGTATTTGGCCCAAATACTGAGGAATGTACCTTGTAAACTGATACGATTCCATTTCCAGTGCCCTAAGTAGCTCGACAACTATGTCATTTCTCTGTTCAAAAGACAAATAAGGCACAAGTTCCATTAGGCCTACGCCCGCACGGTTTCTTACGGTTTCGACTGCACTTACCTTTAGGAGGTTACAGAAGTGCATCGCTGTATAAAAGGCATTATCTAGTTGATCTTCAACTGTATGACGAACCAGTAAATCCACCTGGAAACGCTTAGCAATAAAGTGTGTCGCAGACTTTAAGTTACTCAGGAATAAACTCGAGATTTCTTTTATATCTTCACGACAAGGTATTGCATATTGCTCCCATATTTCTGGACCTAACTCCAAACTTTCAACCAACTTTAATCTGGCAAAGTTTAAGGCAGGGCTAGATGATACATCAAGACCTTCCATAAGCTGCTCATCTACCAAATACTTTTTCTTTAGTCTTTCTTTTGCATAAGACATCATTTCGTCTATAGCTCTAAAACCTGCAAGTTTGGTATCTATATGGTCTGTCACCAACATCTCGTAAACATAATTGATAACTTCATTTTTCTGACTTTCCGTACATTCATCAAATGGTAGTCCAGGTACTGAGGCAAGTAAGTAGAAACGGATTTCGTTATTGTCATCTGGACGTCTTAAATAAGACAGGACAACTTCAACTGCATCCAACTTCTTAGTAAGATTCATTTGAGCTTTAAAGTATGCACGCACCATACTTCTGGAAGCATAACTGATCCAGCCCCTATGTTTACCTATGATCTTCTGATCAGGGTATAAGAAGGCATCTAGATATTTCTGGAACAGATCAATAGCCATGATCTCCGGTTTATCAAGAGCTACGTCTTTGGGAAGTTCTTTTCGAAGTTCTTCGTCATACCTACCAATAATTACTCCAAGAAGGGCTGCACATTGTTTTCGAATGTCTTCTTCCGGCATTATTAGTTGTTCATATAAGAATTTAATTACAATTAATTTTTGCTTTTGTGTTAAATAGTGGTGGTATTCTTCAAGGACTTCAATGTAACCACGAAGGCCACTAAGATCTCCAAGATCACGCGCACTTTCAAGCATTTTATTTAAGGATGTTTCATCACGCAAGTGGTGCATAAGTCGAATATTATGACCAATCGAAGCGTGTTTAGCATTTTCTATGATGGCTTCCCCTTGTAAGAGCGAATAATGATCAAAGGCAAGTTTGTGGTCATCTGGAAGCTCGATGTCAGAATCAGGGTCTACATTAACGCCTAGGTGTAACATATACTCCTCGAAGTCTTTTAGTTTTCTATAAACACGCTGGTACCGCATTTCTTTAGCTTCGTCCACGTTATCCAGCTTGTCTAAAATAACTCTAAAGGAATCGTCAAGGGTATAATAAGTCATTTGACGCTGTGCGTTTGACTTAACTCTAAAATCACTATAAATAAGAATTAACGCTTCAATTGGCAGGTTTTCAAGTTCAAGATCCCATGTTGAATGGTTAATGGCAACGTTACGAATATAAACGATGTCACGCTTTTTAAACCATTCACCCGTGTAATAGTAATGGTAATAAGCAACACGTTTTTGTTCTTCTTTCCTACAACCATATTTACCCACATCATGGCCTGCTGCTGCACCTGATACTCGGCCCATATCCAGAGGAATATCGACGCGTTTAAGCTGTCTAGCTACTTTCATAGCTAGGTAGTGTACACCACATACGTGGTCAAGTGTTGAGTAGCCTACCACCTCTTGATTGAGTTTCATAAGTTCATAGGTATATTCTTCATCAAATGCATGTAAGAATCGTCTATACTCTGAATCGTCTTCAAGCTCTTCAACATCTTTCTCACGAAGCAGGTTCATTGCATAACGACTTTGCCAAGATCCATCATCCGATGTTTTCTGAAAATCTGAGACCACCCTTAAGGCTTTAAGGTACAGCTGGCATACTCTTTCCATCCCCTCAATTAACTCAAACTCAATTGCTTTTGGGAATGCCATTTGCAGCACAAACTTATATATGTAGTCCATTAGATCTTCGGGTTGTTCACCTGGTAAAAAGACCTCTAACAGGGGCATCATAACTTCTAACAATGACTTGGAATTATAATTATGATCCTCTATCATTGCCACTAATGCTTTATGAAAATGGTCGCTGTATAAAAACCGATGTATATGTTCTTCATCCAGTGCATGTTTCTTTAAAAACTTAGGATCTAATAACAGATCCGCTATTGCTTTACGCATTTCTTCAAATCGTGTGGACACTAAATCAGCCTACCTTTCATCTATGACATAATACTTGCAATTTCAAGTGTTTAAACATATTAACTTACTATGAATATTTTAACATAGAATGTATATTAACATGGTAAGAAGTCCGACTTCCGTGTTAATTTTTCGAAAAATTCTGTATAAATATGTGGATTTTTTACAAGATCTGCCGATATTAATGTAAATAGAACTTTACACTTAAGGTGGTGATCTTATGAGAGTCAGCAAAACATCTAAATCAGGAAAACCCATAAACCACGTAAGGCAAGGCAAAAATCAAAAAAGTCATCAAGCCTATATTGAAAAACTTGATAAATCAAAGGCTTCACACTTGAAGTCCGACGAAAATGAATCTACAAGATTGCTCTCTATAGACATCGTATATGACAAACTTCAACACATGAAAGATGAATATAAACAGTTCTATAGTGAAGAGCAAGGATTCGAAGATGCTTGGGCTTCACTACAAGATGATCCTGATCATTTCATTGAACATTTAATTGATATCATTGAGTCTCACAACCATGTTGTGGAGGCACTACTTGAATTTGATAAAACATTTGAGACAAGTCATGCTGAAGCACTTCTGAAATTTATCAACTTATATGAACTCGACTTCCATGCAATCTCTATCATTATTCAACCCGATTCTAGTTTAAGGGTGAGGAAACGTAAACTGAAAGACCACTTTAATAAAAAACCTGAAGCTTTCGCATTCCTCACAGGACAACGGGGATTTCTGCGGAAGCTTTTTGATTTCTATCATAAGCTCAAAGCAGTTAAACCTCCCACAACAAGAGATGAAGATCAACTTGCATGGTACCATGGTCTCTTTGTTGATCAAAAAGCTTAGCTAAAACTTTAACAAACTTATACAAGATGAAGGAGCTGATTATCAGCTCCTTTTTAACTTTACTAATCTTTAAACTGTGTCTTCATGAGCTGCTTCAAGATTTTGAAGCCAGTCTCCAAATGCAGATCTTAAGTAGTAGTTGATTGTATTTTCATCAAAGGTACTACCATCATGGATCTTACCCACTTTTTTCATGACTGCACGTTTGTCTCCTGGCACAACATATCCCAGAATAGCAGTTTCGACCATGTCGTTTTCACTAACATAGTACCCTACTTTTACTTGAATTGCTCTTTCCTGACGTGTAAATCTCACAAAATTCTGTTGGATTTTGAACTCCATTAGATTTTCATTCTCTGAAAGCATAATTTCTCTGTTTGATGCTTCAATCACATCTTCCAGTTCACTCACAAGCCCTTGGAAATATTTGCGTAAGGTATTTTCCGCTTCATCCAACTGCTTGTTTTCCATCACCTGCTTTTTCCACTGCTTTACATCATCTGAGTAATGTTCTTTCAATTTCTTTACTAACTCATCTCGATAATTATAGAAAAAATGTACTGACATTGGCCTTCCTCCTTCCGTTTTTGGTTTGTATTCTTTATACCCAACCTCCTAATGCAGTTAACGCAAGATGTTCAAATTACTTGTAAATGCATAAATAGTGCAGTAATATGGACTATAAGGTATGTAGAATTGGAAGGTAATCATGGAAATTTATTTTGAAGATAAACACTATATAATTGTAAACAAACCACCCAAAGTCCCAAGTCAGAGTGATCCCACTGGGGATATGGATTTATGTACGATGGTTAGAACATATATTTCAAAGAGAGACCACGTAAAAAAACGTCCTTTATACGTTGTACATAGGTTAGATCGACCCGTTGGTGGATTGATTACCTTTGCTAAAACACAAAAAGCAGCAGATCTGTTTTCGCAAATGATCAAAGAACGTTCTTTGAAAAAGACTTACCTCTGCGTGGCATATGGACAGGCAAAAGAAGGTACAACACAACTCACACACTACTTAAAAAAGAAATCCGGTCAGAATGTGAGTATAGCTGTTCACAAAAATAATGAAGGTGCCAAAGAAGCACGCCTTTCTTATACAAGTCTTGAGTCTATAAAGGTAAAACGCGACCAGCTGAACTTATTAAAAGTACACCTTGAAACAGGGCGTCATCATCAAATTCGTGTTCAGCTTTCAGCCGCCGAATTGCCTTTATGGGGGGATGCAAAATATCATCCTCAAGCAAAACGTAAAAGAAACTGGACGCAAATTGCATTGTGGTCGTTCGAACTATCTTTTATTCATCCTTTTACAAAAGAGAAAATTTCACTACAGTCTAAACCACCTGCTATTGAGCCTTGGACACAGTTTGAGTCCATTCTTATGGCTTTATAACATAATTTAAGGAGGACACTATGAAACAGATCGATAAAATCGCATTTGATACTAAAGACAAATTATACAAGTATATGAGCATTAAACTCACAGGACTTATTGGAGATGAAGATGATTGGCTTGCTAATTTATCAAACGCTTCTGCCCTACTTGACCTTCTCATTGATGAAATCAACTGGGTTGGATTTTATCTCATGAAAAATGGAAAGCTGGTTCTTGGTCCATTCCAGGGCAAACCTGCATGTGTAAATATTGAAGTAGGAAAAGGTGTATGCGGCACTGCAGTTGAGTCGAAAGAAGTTCAACTTGTTAAAAATGTGCATGACTTCCCGGGCCATATCGCTTGTGATTCTGCATCAAACTCTGAAATTGTACTACCTATAATTGTCGACGGTTCTGTCGTAGGTGTTTTAGATATTGATAGCCCTATCATTAACCGATTTGACGAAGAAGACCAGGCCGGTTTAGAAAAAATCGTTGCCAACTTAGTTAAATATGTTGATTGGTCTTTTATTAAGTAAAAAGTAAATGCGTTCTTTAAATAGAAAAAGTCTGTTGCAAAATATGCAACAGACTTTTTTGTACGCGTACACCCATGTATTCACCAGGGTCAGCAACTTTATACTCTGGTTATTTCATTTTTTATAAAATTCTACATGTGCAATACATATGTTGTTTCGTGCGTCCCATGTAACTCGAATCTTTTCAACATTTGACTTGGTAATTTCACTAATACCCGACTTGTAATACTGAATCTGAGGCCGGATCATTTCCATCCTTGTTTGTTCAACTTTAGCATATGCATCTTCACCAACAGTTTCTATAAAGTTTAACTCCATTTTGGTCAACAAACCTGATAGTTCTATATGTATGTTTCCATCTTTAACACTTGCTTTTGCTTGTTGTGGTCCTTTTCCAGTACGATCTTTTATTTTACTAGATACAAACCGTTCAACATCCCTTAACATTGCATTGCTAATCACTTTATCCCCCGAAATCATGAAATTTCTTGTACTTGATTGTCCATTTTACTTTGTAAAACTTCAATAGGCATCGGTTTATAGTAAAGGTAGCCTTGTCCAAGTTGGCAGCCCATTCCTATGAGTAGGTCTTTTTGCTCTTTTATCTCTATACCTTCTATAATAGTTGTTAAATTTAAATCCGCTGAGAGTCTTACTAGATTATTTACTATCACACGGTCTTTTTCATCACTTACAATATGATCAATATAGGATTTGTCCACTTTTAAAACGTCAAATGGGAGTTTGCTCAAATAATTTAATGACGAATATTTAGTCCCAAAATCATCTAAAGCTATCTTAAAACCTAAGTCTTTAATTTCCCGGATAATTTCTGACGACTTCTCAATATCTTCAGCAAGAGAATACTCAGTAATTTCAAGTTCTACCTGGCTTGGCTCTATATCATGTTCTTCAATCTTCGTTTTCAAGTAACGTGCAAAATTCTTTGAATGGAAAGATTGAACAGATAAGTTAATTGAAACTTTTGTATCTTTAAACATGGATGCATTTGTTTTCAGTATATGGAATACATGGTTTATCACCCATTTATCGATCATAATAATCTGGCCAGATTTTTCAGCAAGGGATATAACTTTCCCAATATTCCCTTCGTTTAATGGATTATTAGGCCATCTCAAAAGAGCTTCTAAAGATACTATCTCATTGGTATGCATGTTCACAATTGGCTGGAAGTTTAGTGTTAACTTATCCTTTGTAATAGCATCATGCAGTGCATTTTCCATATCTGATTCATAACGTAGAGACTCAATAAATGTATCTGTAAAGAACTGATAAGCGCCTTTACCTTTACGTTTAGCGTGACTTAGAGCAATATCTAAGTTTGATGCTAAATTTGTTGTAGTCACTCCATTGAATGGATAACGTACAATACCTAAGCTTGCCGAGGAGCTATACTCAATATCTCGGATAGACCATTTTTGTTTAGTAATGTGCATGATGTTTTTAATCATTTCATTTACATCTTCTACACTTGAATGGGTGTCTATAATTAAAAACTCGTCCCCACTCCACCTATAGATTAAACAAGAATCAAAACATCTTGTGAGTTTATTCCCTAATTGCTCAAGGAGAATGTCACCATATAAATGACCATATAAGTCATTTAAGTGTTTAAAATTATCAAGGCCAATCAAATAAAGTGTAAAGGCTTCTTTTTCTTCAATCCAAGATTGAATTTCACTTTCATATGCTGCCCTATTTTTCAGGTTTGTTAGGGGGTCTGTTGTTGCAACTTCAAGTAAACGACGTTCTTTCTGACGTTCTCCAGTAATATTAGCCCCATAAGACGCTATTACATATTCTTTCGTTACTGGATCAAGTATGTATGACATATTCCATATCATATGAAGAACACGTCCATCACTTGTTGTGATTTCGGTTTCAATGTCAGAAGCTTTTTGGTTCGTAATGATTCTATCAATCATATTTTGAATGTCTAAGTCATTTGCAGAAACTTTCAATAATTCAGCCCACTTGTGTCCAACTGGGCAAGTTTCTAGACTCATCAAGTCTCTAAAATATGTATTACAATCCACAATCTCACCGGTTGGTTTCCAAACCATAATTACCATATTGCTTGAATTATAAATTTCTTCTATAAAATCTTTTTGCTCTTTAATTTCCTTTGTTAATACATTAAGCTTGGCTAACTTCTTTTCTAAATCCTCTTCCATAGCCACTAACTCTTCTGAAAAAGTGACTAACTCCTCATTCTTACGTGCTATTTGTTTTGTTAAGTTGTATATTTTTTTGTTGTCTGCTTTAATTAAAAAGTACAATACAACACCTGTTAACAATACATAAAACCAGCCTTTATACATTTGAATCTGGCTATAAAGCTCCATATCTTTCACAAAAAAAGACAAAATATTATCTGAAAACAATATCCACAATAAACCAAACACTACATAATACAAGGTTGGTTTCCACGGTTTGTTGGTTAAGTCAATATCATCGTATCGTATATCCAAATTTAAAACTCGAAAATTCTTGTCCATCTAGACTGCCCCCACACTTGTTTGAATCGCTCACTTAGTTGTCATTTCACCATTATATTCTTATATCTATATATTCTAATATGTTTCCGGCAATCTAATTACCGTTTGTATATCAATAAAAAAACCAGAACAACACCCCACGTATGGTGTGTAATTCTGGTTCACTTCAAGTTAGTTCAAGACTCCAATCCATTTAACCAATATGAACTTACAAAGTCTACAAAATAATACAAGTACAACCAGATGCTTAACGTACGTTCGCTTAGAATTATTATACGGTAAATGTAGACTATTTACAAAAGATTTATACCACTTGGTATTTTACTTTTTCTTTCCATACACGAGTTTCCAAAATGTTAAACCGCTGGCAGCAGCATCATCAAGCGGATGGTGTTTTCTCCCCGGACAATCACTAAACGCACGTCTGTTTAAATGATTTTCATATCCATGCATCATTAAAACTGTTGCTAGATCAATCAGTGGAAATGGCGCTTTAAATTTTCGGTTTCTATGATCATCCATTACACAGTCACGTAGAAAACGTGCTTCGACTGGAGCACAATTATCTGCGAGAAAAATAACTTCACGACTTTGTCTCTCTTCATCTGTTCTGTATTTTATATAGAATTGCCAAAACGCCTCTCTTAGAGACTGAACACTAGGGTACTTTGGCATTTCTCTTAGGTGTTTCACGATGTTTTCTTTAGTAAATGAGTCTGTAACTTTGTAACTGTTTACAATTCCAGAAAACTCATTTATTATACGTCCTGATGCAATGTCGATTATAACTGCACCCACAGCAAATCCTTCACCATAAAGTCCATTCGATTCAATATCAAATGAAAATATGAGTTTTTTCGATTCAAGAGCCATATGCTCCTCCTTATATAATTACTTAATGACTTTGACTATACGTCCGCCACCAAGTATACGATCTCCATCATAAATTACTGTGTGTTGGCCACAAACAGGTGCACGTTCAGGTTTATCAAAGACAATTTCAACTTGCCTATTTCCAAGCTGTTTCCCTCTTGCTTTTAATAGCAGCCCCCAGTTAAACATTTTCAGTTCAAACGATTTAGGAAGGTCATTTACCTCCCCACTAATCATATGAAAATCGTCAACAAGAATAGCTCGCGCATAGGTCTGTTCATCTTTACCTAAGACAACTTCATTGGTATCTTGTCTAAGCTCAATAACAGACATTGGAGATGGCAAGTCAATGCCTAGGTTTCTTTTTTGGCCTATTGTGTAATACACAATCCCTTTATGCCGGCCCAACACTTCATTTTGAGTATTCACAAAATTACCTGTATGTACGGCATTGGGTTTTAATGTTTCTATCACCCGTCCATAATTTCCATCAGGTACAAAACAAATGCCCATGGAATCTTTCTTAGATGCAGTAAAAATATTTTTATCTGAGACTATTTTTCGAATTTCATCTTTTGACGTATATGAACCATTGGGAAAGAGAATATGTTTAAGCTGATTCTGGCTCAAACCATACATTACATAAGCCTGGTCTTTTCGATCTGCCAGCCCCTTGTAAAGTTCAAACTTCCTACTTTTCTCATTAAATATATTTCTAGCATAATGCCCTGTCGCCATAAAATCAGCACCCAAGTCCATTGCTTTATCTAAGAGTAATCCGTATTTAATGCTTTTGTTACACAAGACACACGGATTTGGTGTTTCCCCTTTTATGTAGGCCTCCGCAAATGGATACATGATTTTTTCTTTAAATATGTCTCTCATATCAATAATATGATGTTCAATCCCGAGTGCATCTGCCACCCTTTTCGCATCCTTTAAAAAAAGTGGTGGTACCAGTGCCCCTGTTTCGTCGGGTAGATCAAAAAGGTACATTGTAATACCAAAACACCGATAGCCTTCATCCATCAATCTTATGGCCGCTGCAGTACTATCTACACCACCACTCAGTGCTACTGCAACCAGTCCTTTATCAGTCGTTTGCTTCATGTCTTGCTCCTTACAAAATCAATATCGAAGCCTATTATATACTAATATGAACCTGAATTAAAACCATTATTTTTCCAGTTCTTTATCAAACAATACAATGTCCTGAGTGGGAACTTTGGCCCAATCGAAAAGGTCAATTAAATCACTTGCTTTAACTGCTTCGTTTCTGTCTATAAGGCCACCTTTGAAGGCAAGAAGTCCAATGATTGCTTCAGCTGTCCACCCTAGGTCTCGTAAGTTACCCAGATCCAAGGATTGATGCCGTTTAGAGAGCCTCTTAGCATTCTCTCCTTTTAATAAAGGAACATGCCCAAAACTTGGAGCAGAATATCCAAATGTTTCATGTAAAAAAATTTGTCTTGGTGAAGAATCAATCAAGTCTGCCCCGCGTACAACACTATTCACACCCATCAAGGCATCATCTAATACCACTGCCAGTTGATAGGCATGTATACCGTCCCCTCGGGTTAATACGAAATCTCCACATCCGGTTTTAATGTTCTGCTTATAAACACCATAGTTTAAGTCTTCAAACTCGATGGTATTGTCAGGAACTTCAATTCTCCAAGCATGTCTCTTTTCACTTATCCAATCCCTTTTTACTTGAGCATCTAAGTGTTTGCACTTCCCATTATAAATAAAAACACCATCTTCTTTATGTGGTGCACTGGATGCTCGTAGTTCTTTTCGAGTGCAAAAACAAGGATATACGAGCCCTTTAGACTTTAAGTCACCAAGGGCAGATTCATAAATCTCGCGTCGCTCATCTTGTGTATATGGACCATAGGCGCCCCCTTTGTCGGGGCCTTCATCCCAATCTAATCCCAACCAGTTCATATCGGATATGATTCTGTCTGTAAAGTGTTGTTTTGATCGGTCCGGGTCAAGATCCTCAACCCTTAGAATCATAACCCCCTCTTGTTTTCTAACTTCTAGCCAAGCGAATAATGCAGCCCAAACGTTCCCTAAGTGCATATGGCCTGTAGGACTTGGCGCAAACCGTCCAACTGTTAAGCCTTTATCTCTTAATTTATATTTGCTTTTCCAATAGGAAAAAGAGTTTATCATGTTGCCACCACCTTCTTTCCTATTCTAATATAGAAAAACTCCGAAATCTAGGGTCTTCCATACATTGGACACCTTAGATTCGGAGCTATTATACTTAATGCTATTTCTATTTTTCTTTACTTTCAACAACAGGAATCCATACTTCATACCGCATGCCTTCAGGTGTTTCACAATCACTTGGATAGATTTCTAACTCAGCAGTCCCAGCGTGTTCATAGTTGGTAGCAGGGAACCACTCGTGGTAGATTTGCTTCCAAGTTTTTTGAATAGCATCTGGGAGTTCACCTGCATCAGTGAAAACTGCCCAAGTGCTTGCTGGTATTGTTATTGTTTCCACATCATTTTCAAAACCTTTAATATTTTCACCCCTGATCGCAACGAAATAGTCAAACTCTTCATCGCCATGTCTAAAATTGACACACGCTCCTATAACGTCACCATCAGATGTTTGTTTATATAATTCAGTAACTTTATCTTCTTTATCTAGATCTTCCCAAAACTGAGGGATGATCACAAAATTCTGATTGTCTTTATTACTAACTTTCTTTTTAAATCCTACCAGATTAAAAGACTCACGTTCAACAATTTTATAGTTCATTCGTTCTTCTCCCTTCACAGTCAACTGAAATGCCAGTGGAGGTATGGCTTGAAGTGTTTTAGAACCTTTTTTAACCTCTGATGGCGAAACACCGTGTAACTTCTTAAAAGCTTTTGAAAATGCTTCTGGTGTTTCATACCCATACTTAAGGGCAACATCAATAACTTTCGAATCTGGAGAGACCAGTTCAGAGACTGCGACAGACAAACGCCTGTTACGTACATACTCCCCTAAACGCATTCCAGATACCATGTAAAAAAGTCTTTGGAAATGAAATCTTGATGTTAGAGCTGCTGCAGAAATCTGTTCCGGATCCAGATTTCCATCCAAGTTGTCCTCTATATAGTCAAGTGCTTTGTTCAAGTTTTCAATCCAGTTCATAAACGCCATCTCCTTCTAAGACCACTTTACCAGTTGTGTGCTACACAGTCCTGTCAAAAATTGCTCTTGTTTGACAGACTATTTATCATGGAAGTAGGGATTCAATTGGAAGAAGCCCTGTAACAACATGGCAGTCCTAATTGAAACTTCCTCATGATTGAGTATATCTTTTGCCATTTCCTTATCTACGATTAGTATTTCTGCATGTTCATTGTCTTCTTGATGGATTGTAGATGGTGTTCCCTCAAATTCACCGTAAACGATATTAACTCTTTCGTTAATGATCCCTACAGAAACATAACGTTCACGTTCAACATACTTAGGAGTAAAATCCATTCCAGTTTCTTCTTTAAATTCTCTAACACTTGCTGTTTCAATTGATTCATGCTCTTCAATAAGCCCAGCTGGAAACATATAAACATATTGTCCTGCACTCACCCTATACTCACGTAGTACAACAACACGTTCTTGAGAAGTATCTGTAGCAAAAATCATAGCTCCATCAGTATAGGTTTTAGAATGAAAGATTTCCTTTTCCAGTCTTTCTCGACTCTGTCTGGAAACCAACTCCCACTCTCTTTGTTTACCTGACTTGGTTCTATACTCAATCACAAAAGAATTTAAATAATTTAACGACTCTACGTCTCTTACTTTATCAACTTTTAATGGGGATTCAACCTGCTTCATAAGACACCTCATTTATCCAAGTTATAAATAATGTTTATTTGTTCTTCATTCGTCTTTCCCCTTCATCTTATCACCGTTATAATAAGATATCTAGATAATGATTTAAGTCTCAAAACAGAAAGAGGATCTTAAAATTGAAATTAATACTTATTGGTTGCGGAGCTGTTGGAGAAGTTGTTGGCAAAATACTTTTAGAGCGATCTCAAAACACAGATTGGTTAAAGTCTATAGTATTTGCTGATTACTCTATCGATAAAGCCCAAAAACTTGAAAACTTATTTTGTGCGTCAAATGTTAAGGCTAGAGCCATTCAACTTGATGCATCTGACAAACATGCTATTGTAACAGCAATACAAGCTCACAATATTGACACCGTATTTGACGGAACTGTTCCTTACCTTGCGAATACTGTTTTTGATGCTGCATATGAAGCTGGGTGCCACCTCCTAAACATGGGGACTTGGTCTTTGCCTAAAGGAGATATTCACGCCCCTATAGATGCTTATGAAGCTTACAAAGAGTTCATGACATCACACAACTTTGATAATCACGAAAAATGGAAAGAAAAAAATCTGACTGGCATTATCTGCGTGGGGATTGATCCAGGTGTAGTCAATGTTTTTGCTAAATTTGCAGCAGAAAACTATTTCGATACACTCAAGGAAGTTCACGTAAAAGATGGATGTTCCATTCAACATAAAAATGGAGACGATGGGGTGGTCTTCGGATTTAACGTTTGGACTGTTTTAGATGAATGTTTGAACCCAAGTGTAACTTGGGACAAAGCTTCTGGGTATACTGCACATCCAGTGTTCTCAGGTGAAGAACTATTCACTTTTCCTGATGGCGTTGGGCTTCAAAAGTTGTACCAGATAGAACACGAAGAAGTTGTTTGTATGCCAAGATACTTAGAGTCATATGGATTAGAGAAATGTACTTATAAAATAGCACTTGATGACAAATTGGTCCAAGCTCTAAAGGTAATTGACCAACTGGGGATGCGCAGTCTTGACCCGGTAGAATTTAAGGGCCAGAGTGTTCGACCAAGAGATATTGTAGCAGCAATTTTGCCCCAACCTGATTCATTGAACACAGATTATGAAGGTAAAATGTGTGTGGGTATTCACTGCATTGGTTTGAAAGACGGACTAAAACGCGAAATTTTTATGTACCAGTCTTATGACCAGGAAGATGCAATCCGTCGATTTGACAGCCAAGCAGTAGTTGCACAAACTGCCCTTGGTGCAAGCATTGCTATTGAGTTGTTAGCAACAGATAAATGGAAAACACCAGGTGTATATTCTCCTGAAGCCTTTGACCCAATTCCATATATTCAGACGATGAAATCATATAACTTTTCTTATGGCCTTATTGAAATGGACTCAGACTTTAATACGGCTTTACATAAGAAACAAATTGATTCATTTTTGAAAGTTTAGATAAATTGTACTCAATTTGATACATGGCATTCTTTGATATATAATTCATTTGATCCGATTTTGGATATATATGAAAGGAAGTTTGACCATGTTTTTTGAAGAACACTTAGAGATAAGATTTAACGAAGCTTACGATAAAATTTACTACTCTGTAAAAGATCAACTTGAAAACGATCCAAAGTATACGTATGAACATTTAGAATCTTTCGTTGACTCTCTATACGTTAACGAAGGCAATGACTGGTATGGCCGTGGTGAACTCTTCCAAGTTAAGATCAATGCACAAATCGCTGCAGCAGAAGCGTTAAAAGATGAATTTAATCATTTAAAAGGAAAAAAGTAGCTTAAATAAGCTACTTTTTTATTTACAAAGACTCTATCATTTCATTTAAAGTCAGAACTTCAGGTCTAGTAATACTATATAGCCTGTTACTGATGATTTCTCCCCGATGATATGCGACATCACGCATAAGGCCTTCATAAGCATAACCCGCTTTTTCAGCAACACGCGCTGACCCTACATGTCCATCTATCATACAAATTTGAAGTCTAGAAATCGGCCTGTGCTCAAACAGGAAAGATGTAAACAACTTAACTGCTTCAGTTGTATATCCTTTTCCGTGATCTTTAGGTTCAAATATTTTATATCCAAGTTCATAACCATTCAGATAGGGACTGCCCTTAAAATAGGACACAAAACCAATCATTTCATCTTCTTTAGTTGTAATAAGCAAACGACCACTACTCTCACCGAAAAAGCCATGTTCGTTAAAAAGTTTTTCGGTTTCAGTCTGTGTCCAAACAACCAGTGGGTAAAACGCCCCCGGTGAGTCAGTGTTATTGGTTTTCATAACATAATCTTCTAAGTCATCTTTACGCATTAGTCTTAAGTTTATATTTTTACCTTGAATCATACTCAATCCCCCTTGAACACTATATGATCTTATTTTTTATGTACTCATCCTTCGTTAAAATATTTTTAACGTCTATACATTTACTATATATCAATTTCAATCGATTCGCAATTTTTTTTTACAATTGCTAACTATATCTATAAAAAATACGCCAACCGGCATCGATTGGCGTATACTCATTTACTTGCTTTTGTTTAAGTCTAATAATTCAAATATGGTAGTGGATCAATAGGTGTTCCATTTCTGCGTACTTCAAAGTGCAAACATGCCCCTGTTGTAGATCCGCTTGTACCGACACGAGCAATCAATTCATTCTTTTGAACCGTTTGCCCCACAACTACAAGCAACTCACTTGCATGTCCATAAAGTGTTGTAATACCTTTACCATGATCTAGAATCACAGTGTATCCATACCCTGTTATATATTGAGATGATGTAACCACACCTGCATCAGCCGCTCGAATGGCAGTCCCTACTGGAGCTCCAATGTCAATACCCTCATGCATTCGGCCCCACCGGGTACCGAATCTAGATGTAACTTTACCATTCGTTGGATTTGTAAACTCTCCTGTAGCAGCTACTTCTTTCCACTTAGTACCGGTTAACATGATTGTACTTGTTGGTTCCTTAACAATCTCTTCAGAAAGAATCTGCTCATGTTCACGAATCCCATTCACATAAGTTGTTTTTACCTCAACCTTTTTCAGGCCATCCGATCCCTCTTCTTTTAACTTGTAATCCCCAACAAACATAGTATCGACTTTTTCATAATATGTTACGGCAAGGATTGGCTGATCTTCAATGGTCTGAACTGTTGATCGAACGTTAATCCATTCCTGAGGCATATTTAATTTGATTACCTGACCAATTTGAAGTCGTGTAAGATCTTGATCCTTATTTGCAGCAGCTATTTCATCAATAGACAGACCAAACCTAGATGCAATATCCCATGTTGTGTCACCCTTTTCAACTTTATAAGTTAAGAGCTCCTCTTTACCATTTTCGTAAGCATTCCAAACCGTATCAAAATCTGAAATTCCATTAACTGTTGATTCAATTTTAGATACTTGGACGTCTTCTAAAAAGTTTAGTTCCTGGGCCATATCACCATCAAGATAATATTGATTCAGTATTTTTGTTAACAGAGCGTCTGCTTCTGCTCTTGTTTTTAAAGTATAAAACGGCTGACCATCAATGGTAATTTGATATCCATATAATTGGTACTGCATTTTATTGCTTATCAGGGTCGATAAAGTATTGGGGTCGACTATATCTGATTCTGCAACCAATCCCAATTCATATGTAAGGGTTGTTAACTGTTCTACTTCATATAAACCATTTTTAGAATAGTCGTCTACTAAAGATTTAACATGATTCTCTACTATGGTTTTGTCAGATACAAAGCCAATTTCACTTCCGTTTAATATAATTTTATATGCTTCAACAGGTGCTGATTGCAAACTATATACAAAGGCTAAAACAATTGCAATCGCGCCAATTAGCCACTTGTGTCTTTTTATTTGATCCATTTTTAGTCCTTTATATTGTACTTAGGTTTTCTAACCAATCGGTTATTATTGTATCATATCTAAAGACATAAAAGAAACCACCCTGAGTTCACAGAGTGGTTTCAATGTAGTTACATTGTTAAGCTTCTTTACCTGCATTAATGATAGAATCCAAGTTGTTAATAAATACTTCAACCAGATTTGGGTCAAAATGAAGACCTTTTTGGCTATTTATATAAGCCAGAGCCTCTTCTTTACTGGATGCTTCTTTGTAAATTCGGCGGTGGGTCATGGCATCAAACACATCTATAATGGCTAACATTCTAGCGTTAAGTGGAATTTCCCTGCCTTTTTTACCCGCTGGATAGCCAGAACCGTCGTACTTCTCATGGTGGTTTAGAGCTATATCAGCAGCAATTTTTAAGACTTCCAAATCCGAATTATTTAGTATCTTATATCCATGGGTCGTATGGGTCTTAATCACCTCAAACTCATCACTTTCTAAACGTCCAGGTTTTTTAAGAATTTTATCAGGTATGGCTATTTTCCCCAAGTCATGCATGGTACTCGCCACTTTGACCATTTCACATTCTGAATAAGAATAGTGGTTGCAATGGGCAAACTGATACATCATTTCAGAAAGCCGTTTTACATGGCTACCCGTTTCTTCATGATGACTATCTACAATCTCACCCAGTGCAAATACAATTTCCTTTTGAGTGGTATTCACCATGTTATTAAGAATATAGTTATCTAAAGCAATGGAATAATTCGATAAGAAGATTTTAATAAGCTCCATATCAAATCCTTCTTGGTCACCTTCAATGTAAATGTAATTACTCAAGTGACTTTTGCCACTGCTTTGAATTACTACACCATTTTCAAGCGGATGAATCACTGCTTCAGAACGTTCATCAGAATGCATCCATCTCGTCACAAAGCTAAGGTCTGCAATTGCTTCAACTTCTTGACCTATAAAATCTTCATATTTTCCAGTTGCAGCAACAATGGTATTCTTATTGCTTTTTTCCATGGTTACAAAACCGTTAGAAGGTGTTTTACTCCCTTCACGGATGTACACCATATCGGTACCTTCATTATTAAAGTTGGACAGTTCCTCTAATATACTTAGCAAAAAATCTTTTAAAGTGTTATGTTCAAACAGTCGTGCGCTGGTTTGAATTATTTTTTCAAGACCATTTCGGTGTTTCTCTAACCGATTTAAATCCCTATAATTCCTTAGGGCAGAGTACAAGGTTGTATTTAATCTTTTCACCGTCAGTTCTGTTTTTAGTCGATAGTCATTAATATCAAAGTCCCGTATTATTTTTTCTTCAGGTGCTTCACCGGGTTGACCTGTCCTCAATACAATTCTGGTTAAGTTGTTTTTAAGAACATTTCTCAAATGTTCAACCACCTCTAAACCAGCGTGACTTCTTTCCATAACAACATCCAGTAATATGATCGCGGTATCTGGATGTTGCGCAATGACTTTCATGGTTTCGTCACCAGAATAAGTATCAATGAACTCAAGTTTTCTTCCTTCAAACTCAAAATCACGTAATATCATTTTGGTTACCCTATGAATTTCATCGTCATCGTCTGCAATGATGATTTTATATGACTGTGAAGGTTTAGACACTTCAACCTCTTCATCATCTTGTAAAAAATCCAAATTTATATCATTAATATTCCATTTATCCATACGCTCACCCCAACTTACATGTGTAGTCTCTAGTTACTTTCTGAGTTTAACGGTATTCTTATGACAAATTTCACACCTTCACCGAGAGTACTTTCACAACTTACCTTTCCATTGAGTTTGCCTGTAATTATGTTATATACAATATTTAATCCAAGTCCACTGCCACCTTTTTTTCTATTCGTCGTAAAGAATGGATCAAATATTTTACTCATATTATCCTTAGAAATACCCACGCCGTCATCTTCATACTCAAGGACAAAGTCGTCAGAGACTTTTTGCGCCCGTATAGTGATGTTTCCATTATTGATCCCGTCAAACCCATGGATAAGAGAATTCATGATAAGGTTTGTGAGGATTTGAGAAAAGGCACCTGGATAGTTCTTAATTTCAAGTGTCCGTGGACACTCTATGTTAAAAGTGTGTTCTGTGTTTTTATACTCATGTTTTAAAGCTAACATGACGTCATGTAGATAGTCATAGACTGAAAACTCCGTAATGGTTTCTATACTCTGATTCACAGAAATTTCTTTGAAACTTCGTATCAACTCAGAAGCTCTGAGCAAGTTAGAGTTTATAATCTCACTGCTTTCATTAATGCTATTAATGTAATCAACCAAATCATTCTTTGAAAGTTTACCCTCTTTGAGTTTTTTGCCTATTTGATTATTGACAGTTTCCATATAGGAACCCGCCGTTACTGCTACACCAAGAGGTGTATTTATCTCATGAGCTATCCCAGCAACCAAGCTACCCAGCGAAGCCAAACGCTCCCTATCTATAAGTTCTTGCATGGTTGTCTCAAGCTCCGATGTACGGATTTTCACGAGTGATTCAAGTTCTTGGTTCTCAGCTTTAAGAAGTCTTTCTAATTCTTCTTGTGCATTAACTAGCTCTGTAATGTCTGTATTTGTACATAATACACTCACCACGTCTCCTTCTGAATTGACTTGTGGTATGAGTTTCACACTTAAGGTTCTTTCACCTACTTTGTCGTCCGAATAATCAAATCGGAAACTCTGTTTTTCTTTGGTCACGACTGCTCGATCAAATCTTAAAGACCAAAAAGTCTTTGATTCTTCCCTGGTAAATATATCAAGATAGTGTTTACCGACCAACTCTTCAGCACGTCTTGAGACAATGCGCTCAAAGGTATTATTCATGGACAAGAAATGACCGTCTTTAGAAATGCTGTAAATCATATCGTCTACATTTTGAACGAGGGATCTATACTTGGATTCACTACGTTTGATTTGTTCAAATGACCCTTTTAGATTTTCTGACATATTGTTAAACGCATCTACAAGCTCTCTTGTTTCAAAGAGCTGTAGTCCTTTCACCTCCAACTTCGTCTCAAAATTTCCTTTTGACAAACCAAGCGCCGCTTCAGAACTTTGAAGGATAGGTTTGGTGATTCTTGATAGTAGGTACATTGCCGTTAACATGCCAAATAGCAGTAATAAAGACACAACCCACAACGTTGTTGTTTGTCTCTCTTTTACCGCTCCCATTACATCTGTTTCTGGTATAACTACAACAATATTCCATCCCAAAGACTCAGGTTCCTTTAAAGGAGAGTATAAGGCAAAATGCCTTTCGTCACCTATCATAACTTGTTCAATATCACCACTGGTTCCAGTTAGACTCTCAAATACTTGGGCACTGGCCCTGATCATTTCATTACTAGACTCGTCTGCATGTAACATGACAGCAGTCGGTGGATCCCCTTCAATGACTTTGACATAATCTTCTTCCAGTGAATGGGCTAAAATATTCCACTCTTGGTCTACGATATATATAACGCCATTTCCTTTAATAGGTTCACCAATTAAAAACTCATTGATCATATCAAACTTAACATCTGTTCCCGCAACACCTCGAAATGTACCTTTTTTGTCAAATACAGGCACCAAGGACGTTACCGTCAACTCCATTTTTTCATCATAGTTTACATATACTTCTGACCACTGGGTCAATTGATTGTCTTTGACCGGAACATACCAAGGCCGTGTACGTGGATCATACCCCTCAAATCCAGCCAACAACTCAGAGTCCATGGTTTCATTTGCGTAAATATTTAAGTCATAATTGGTTCGACTGTCTTTTACCATTAAACCGTAGGAATCATCATCATTCACTCTAAACCCTGCGAAGTCACCTTGTTCATCCCCAAAACTCATAGCACTTATTTGTGGCAAGTCTTGGCGAACTTTCTTCATAAACTCCAATGTATACGCCTCAACCTCCACTTTATCTTCTAAGTCGAATAGTTCAGCACGTGCAATGTAGTCTTCATAATAGCCATTGGCTCTTTGTGGTTCCATTAACAATTCACTAATGCGTTGTTCAGTATTTAGATAAAGTGCCTCTAAAATTTTCGATCCTTGTTCTTTTGCTAGAAAGTCATAGTCTCTTTGATTAAAATACACAAAGATCCCTAAAATCATTAACATAATAATGACAATAGGTACAATGACGGCTGTTCTTAATGATATATTTTTGATTTTCATGTTCCCCACTCCCCTAGTAAGGTGTTTATAGTACGATCTCTATATATAATTTCCAATATATTATAAGGGTTAATTAGTTGAACATTCAATATAATATTTCGACAATCTAAATAAATTGTTCAATTTAATTATTTATACCCAAACTTCTAAAAAAACATGCCGATATTTAGATAAATGATGTCTAACAAGGAGGATTTATGTTCAAGCGTTTGTTTCTATTCATAATTTGTATCGTACTCACCCAACAAAGTACATTTGCTTATACTGATTTTTACTATTTGGGGAATAAGATCCCTGCTGTACAAGTTGATTTCACGGACACAGCCATTGCGGATGCATTTTCTTCTAAAGTTGCTCAAACTGGTCTAGATGCATATTACAGTCAAAAACTCGATGCTTTTTATGTAACACATCCTAATGTAAACAATCTTGGTATGAACTTATCTCACAACCACTACTGGTCAACCCAGTGGATGTTTACAGATTTTATGAAACAGTCGTGGACTTGGTATGTCCAAGATACAGACATGCAGAAGTGGGATATAAACTCTGTTGACATCCCTCTTGGGGAGTACGGGTACCCGCTTGAAATCCCCTACATAAGTAATGGCAAATCTTATCAAGTTCATACCCTTATGTTTTTCGATAACAATTATAATGACTTGACTTACCCAACAGGGGTATACCACCTTCGTTTTGAAGGCCAAGGAGAGATTCTTTTAGATTTTGGTGACCATGTCCTTACCTTTGATGAAGCCAACAAACAGCACCCCGTTTCTATTCAAGAAACCAGTGATTTTGGTGTAAACCTCATTATAAAACGATCAAGTAAAGATAATCCAATAAGAAATATATCTTTTGTTATGCCAGGGTATTCTGAAACGTATATGGACAATCCTTACCATCCAAAATTACTCAAATTCATTGAGCCCATGGGGACTTTAAGATTTATGAAAGCCCTCTACACAGAAGAAAATGGGAACATTTCATGGCAGAATCGTACAAAACCAAATCACTATACACAAAACGATATGGAACTCGGTGGGTTAGCTTATGAGTATATTATTGACTTGTGTAACCGTACTGGGAAAGATCCATGGATTACCCTCCCTCACGCGGCTGATGACACCTATATTAAAGAACTTTCCATACTTTTTGAAAGTGAATTGAGAAATGACCTGACCCTATATGTTGAGTATAGCAATGAGCCTTTTAACTTCCTGTATCCAATTTATGATTATGCGATTGCAATGGGCCAAAAAGAAGGTATTAAAGCTGAATCAAACCATCTCATCGGTTCACTTTATGCTGTTAAAAGGTCCGTTGAAATATTCGAAATTATGGAAGAAAACATGGATGAGGTCACATTTAAATCTGTACTCAGCCTAGAGTATGTAAACCCTGAGCAAGGAAAAGCAATAGTGGACGGATTAAAAACACGTCAAATTAATCCTAATGCTTATAAAGTGGACTGTTTGGCTATTGCGCCATACTTTGGAGGTGAAGTCGCCAATGACATTGGGGACCGGATTACAAAAGACCTGAGTCCAGAAAGGCAGTTTGAGAAAATTGAAGATGAATTTATTAAACTCCATGAAGAACTCATTCCTTATTACCAAGAGCTGGCCACGGCAAACGATTTTGAACTGGTCACATACGAAGCTGGAAGTCATTTTGTAAGTCTGTTTTATCCTGAAGATGAACTTTTAGTTAAAATTATGAAAGAGGTCAACAGTCATGAAAATATGTACCATGCTTACATGCGTTTTATGAAGCTTTGGGATAAAGAAGTGGGTGGGTTAGTAACCTATTTTGTTTCAATTGAAGCGCCAAACAAATACGGGGATTTCGGTGTGATTCACCACTTGAACCAAGAGTGGTCAGACAGTCCTAAGTACCGAGCTCTGCGAGACTATTACTTTGCAGAGTAATATTTTTATAAAGATACTAAGTGGTATATTAAACACAAAAAAACCGACATCTTTGATGTCGGTTTCATTATCATTTTCAATCGCTGAAATTGGGGTTGCTGCGAATAGTAGTACAAACTAGTATAAATGCTGGTTGTATAGTAAAACGTAGAGTAATTATCAACTAGCGTATTCTGTGCCATATCTGAGTTCGAAAATTGTTTCGTACCCAATCTCAACAATTCTTAAACATAGTATACTCGAATTTTGTCGAAAAAGCAAGAATTGATTTAATATAACTATATGTTAGTACTAACTACCTAGATATAATTAGTGCAGATTACAATATTTTACTAAAGAAAGCTTTTGTCCTTTCTTCCTGAGGATTATCGATCACTTCACTAGGTGGTCCTTCTTCACAAATAACACCTGCATCCATAAATACTACACGGTCTCCCACCTCTCGTGCAAATCCTACTTCGTGGGTTACAACGATCATCGTCATGCCATCTTTTGCAAGATTTTTCATTACCTCTAGGACTTCTCCAACCAACTCTGGGTCTAAAGCAGATGTGGGTTCGTCAAACAACATTATTTTGGGTTTCATAGCTAAAGCCCTTGCTATTGCTACCCTTTGCTGTTGTCCACCCGACAGTCTTGATGGATATTCATTAGCTTTGTCTCCAAGTCCTACTGCATCAAGCAGTTTTAGTGCATCCGCTTTTGCTTCTTGTTGGCTCATTTTTTTTACCAGCATAGGTGCCTTCATTACATTCTCAAGTGCTGTTAAATGTGGGAAGAGATTAAACCTCTGAAATACCATACCTAACTCCATACACAACTCCTGTGCATGTTCTTGTTTTATGTGAATTAAGTCCTGGTTATCTTTTCTTTTATCCGCTATTTCCCCATCAATATAGACTTCACCTGACGTAATTCGTTCTAAATGATTGAGACATCTAAGCAATGTGGATTTTCCTGATCCACTGGCACCAAGTACACAAACCACTTCATTTTCTTCAACTGAAAAGTCTATGCCTTTTAATACTTCTAACTCCCCGAAATACTTGTGGACATTTACAACTTTTATCATTTCTTTTTTTGCTGACTTACTCATAAACGCCCACCTTCTTTTCAATCTTTTCAAATCCAAGTTGGATAATTGAAGTTAAAACCAGATATATTACTGCTGCATAGACATAGTAAATCCATTTTCCAGACGAACTGCTCATTGTTTTGGTTGTACGGAGCAGGTCTGATATAGCAACTGTAGATGCTAATGAAGTATCTTTGATTAACATGATGAACTCATTACCAACGGACGGCAATAGTCTTTTAAATGATTGAGGAATTATAATTTGAAACATGGCCTGATTATAACTCATACCCAAGGCTTTTGCAGCTTCCATTTGACCTTTGTCTATCGATTCAATACCCGCTCTGAAAAATTCTGCAAGATATGCTGTTGAATTTAATGAAAAGGCTATGAAACACGCCATTAGCGGGTTCATTGGAAAGGGTCTGCCAAAAACATCTTTCATGATAAGAGGCATAGCGTAAAAAATCATGAACAACTGCAATAACAACGGCGTTCCCCTAAAGAACCATACATAAATCCATGTAAGTCTGTTCATGAGTTTGTTCTTTGAAATCCTACCTATAGCTACCAACATTCCAAAAACTATACCAATTAGTACTGCAACAAGTGCAATAATAATTGTATAACCTGTTCCCTTTATAATCGCTTCTATTTGAACTGGATTTAACATGTAATCCTCCACCCTTTACCAGACCTCATTTCAGTCAAATGGCCTGATCTGAGATTTCTCTTGAATATGAAGAGTGACCCACTATTTTCAGTAGGTCACCTAAAAAACCTTTACCTTGTTATTGTTTACTCAATGACTTTAATGTCTTCATCAATTTGTGTCGCAAAATCTTCTGAGAACCACTTCGTAGATATCTCCGTCATTTTCCCACTGCCCTGAAGGGACGCAATTGCAGCGTTTACATCAGATGCCAATTCTTCATTTCCTTTTGCGATACAAATACCAATCGGCTCATTAGATAGTAATCCCGATGTGATTTTAAAAGATTCAGGATCGTTGGCAATGTAGAATCCACCCACTGAACTGTCTACCATAATGTATTCGATTGAGCCACCTTTAAGGGCCGCGAATGCTTCCATAACAGAGTTAAACTGAGATAAACCTAAGTCATATCCATCTGCAATAAACTTCTTTGCTGCAATATCAGCTGTTGTTTCAAGCTGAACCCCTACTTTTTTGCCAGCTAAATCTTCAACACTTGTCGCAGGTTGTCCATCCGCTGCAGATACAATAACAATTCCATTAGCCAAGTAAGGTTTAGTCATTTCGAAGGCTTCTATACGATCTGGTGTAATGCTGACACATGACACGATCATGTCATACTGCCCCGTATTAACACCATTAAAAATACCATCCCAAGCTGTAGGTACAAACTCAATTTCCGCACCCATTTCTTCTGCTAAAGCTTTTGCAAAGTCAATATCAAAACCGATTAAATCGTTTGTTTCTTCATCATGATATTCAAAAGGTGGGTATGCATCATCTAGTCCTACTTTAATAACCTTTACATCTTCACTAGCACTTTCCTCTTGTGTTGCACATGCTGTTAATACTGATACTGCTAAAACCAAAACCATCATTACCGATAACCATTTCTTCATTTCTTTCCCCTCCAAATTTTTATAAGTTTATTTGTATTTTTATTCATAATTTTCATTAACTATACCGTATGTATTTTATATTTTCAAGTCTTTTTTAGAAATTTTTTTATTTTTTTTGCTATTTTTCAATACAAAACGTCCTTTTGTCATTTATTCACCAAAAAAACTCAAGTATGCACAAAATGAATAATTATTCATTTTGTGCATACTTGAGTTTTGGACAAATAATTTACTTACTCATTACTATACACGCTTTTTAATAAAACCATGCCAGCTCTTACCAAGAGGAACCTATTTTTATCTACACATAATAAAAACCACAATTATAAATTGGTTTTATAATTGTGGTCACGACTTAATGAGATATAGTTTGATTAAAGTTTTAATTTAACCTATAGTTTATTATTTAAACTAATTGTCTATGTCCTACTATCTAGCAACTTCTCTTTCAATAAGTTCAACCAAAACATCTACAAGTTTTGGGTCAAACTGGCTACCACTACACCGCTTTACTTCGGCAATTGCATCTTCTATCGGCATTGCTTTCTTGTATGGCCTTGAATTGGTCATAACGTCAAATGCATCAACCAAACAAATAATACGCGCTTCTATTGAAATGTCTTCTCCTGCTAGTTTTGCTGGGTAACCTGTACCGTCCCACTTCTCGTGATGGTGTAATATACCGTCAGCAATACTAACGAGTTCAGGGGAAGCAAGTGCAATTACATAGCCTTTTTCAGTATGTGTTTTCATAATATCAAATTCTTCATCTGTTAAGCGACCTGGTTTAAGCAGTATGGAATCAGGAATGGCAATCTTTCCAATGTCATGTAAAACCGATAACATTGAAAGATCGTTTAATGTACTATCATTAAGCCCAATATAATTGCCTATTTTTAATGCGAGTTCTTGGGTTCGATCCGCATGGGCTTTAGTTTCTAAATCACTTTGCTCTAGTGCTGTTTTTAAGGAACTAATAAGTGAGCTACGCGAGCTTTGGCTTTCATTTAACTTTTTTCTATACATACGTTTACTTGCTTTGGCTATAAGCTCTCTAAGATGTATGGGTTCACCCCGACGCATACTATAGGACTGACAAAATGACAAACTCGCACCTTTATGACTTATTTTTTCACATCCGTCATTTATATTTTCCACAATTGTCACAAGTTCTTTTTCCGAACAAGAGACAATAGCCATAAACTCATCTCCACCAGAGCGCACGACAACTGCCCCTTGACCACAAGCTTCTTTTATTACAGAAGCCAATTCTTTTAGAAGTTGATCTCCAATGTTAGTCCCAAAGGTCTCATTAATGATCTTGAATCCATTAATGCCCCCATAAAGAACATTCATTTGACCATTAGACACATCGTTAATTGAATCAATTATACTTTCAAAATAAACACGACTATACAAGCCTGTCAAGGAATCAATCTTAGCCATGTTTTCCAGTTTAGTCATCATTTCTCTTTGTTCAGTCATGTCATTAAACATGACAAGAGTGCCAATTTGTCTATTTTTATCAAGAATTGGAGATTGCTCGTAAGCGTAATACCTTGTTCTTCCTTCGAGATTCATCCTAAACTCTGTTAACTGCCCTTCTGTAATTAACTCTCCATTAAACTTTTGGGTGAATGCTTCAAATGCAGTCTCAAATCGCCTACCTTCAACGGCAAAATCAAATCCTTCTAAAACACGTTGAGCTGTTTTATTATAGTCAACTATGAGTCCATTTAAATCAACCACAATAAGTACGTGGTTCATATTCTCAACAATTAAACTCCTTGCTATAGGAATTATTTCAGGCGCTCTATACTTAAAAATTGCCCACTGAAAGACAACTGCCGATATGATAAATCCAATAGCTGTTAGGTCATAACTCTCGTCGAAGAAAGAAAAGACAAAATTAAAATTTACAACCAGTGGTGGAAGGAGGGCTAGTATCAGTATAAGGGGCTGGCCCTTGTAATAAGACGGCATTCTTCTAAAATGAATAAAAAATAGGATCATACTCACAAGTATTAATGTGTATGTGAATCCTGTATGGAACCAAAACAAAGGCCCATTCACATTCTTTACAATCATCATAGAGTCTAAATGAACCACGTCTAAAGACTTCCTAAACAAATAATGGTAGGTGTTCGTTGCAATCAAAAATAAAACGCCACCTGTGTAGAGTGCTAAAAAACTAGGAAGTTTGTCGATCCATTTATTACTTCTTTTAGTATATGACAAGGCAAATAAGAGGATTAGACTTGGCATTGGCGCAACACCTAAAAACTTGGCTTCATGCCAAAATAGCACCCCAGCTTCTGATGAAGAAAAACTCCTAAGTGAATTTGAAAACAACCAAAGTGTAATACACGTTAGCATTAACATGTAATAAAGTTTGTCTTTACTGTTGAATGATTGAAACTTCCACGCATTAAATATCATTAATATCAGGGCAACTGCAATTGAAATGTAGAGGACACCTAAACCTATTGAACCCATGACATCTCCTTTCATCCACAGTGATTATACTCATAACTCCTACTAAGATACCTCACGTATGTAATGAACCTAATCAAATCTATAGGAAAATTAATCTTCATAACTGACAAGCTGTCTTAACTCTTTTAAGGAGTTCACATTCATAAACTGTTGTGACCGTAGCCCATATGTGGACAAATCTTGCTCCTCTATTACAAGAACATTTAAGTAATCTATCATTTCACGTAAACTGAGCACATCTTGTCTAATGAGGTTTTTGATTTTTTCCTTCACAGACTTGTTGTATACAGCACATGCAGGTTGCATAAATCCATTGATTTTTGCTGTTACACCATCATATTTTTCAGCTTTTGACAATAGAAAATCAAAGTACTCTACTGGGAGCAAAGGGGTGTCGATTGGCATAACCACTGACTTTTCGCAGCTCGAGTGCATTAAACCTGTATATATCCCCCCAAGTGGTCCCTTCTCTTCAATTTCATCTTTTACAACTCTTATTTTCGATTTTAAATGTAAAGAAAGCCTCGATCCTTCATCATTGATCCAGGCTATATAGTCGTCAAAATTTTCCTCAGAAGATATGATCAAAACTTCACAGAACTTCTCTGTTTTTAATAAAGCGCGTTCTAATAAAGTAACTTCGTGATACTTTACAAATGCTTTATTGTCTCCACCCATTCTTCTGCTCTTTCCTCCAGCGAGGATTATGGCTGTAACTTTCATAAAGACCCTCCTTGCTATAGACCGTTTACATCATTATAACACTGGAAAGATTCCACAAAGTCAACTTTTGACTATTTAATTATAAAACCATGACTTTCAAATATTTGTTGTCCTATTTGACCCATGACGAAGTCATAAAAAAGCTGGGCGGTCTCCTTTTCTGATTCTTTTAAAATACCACCGTAATAAACAGCATTACTTTTATATACGTCTTCAATCTCGGTGACTTTTATCTTGTCCCTAACTGACTTAATTACATCTGTTTTATAAACAAATCCAGCATCCGCTTCACCCAGGGTAACTTTCATTAAAACTTGTCTCACATTTGACTCTTCTGAAACTAAATTTGAAGTGATATTTTCGTAGTATTCCGTGTCATTAATAAAGTCAAATTTCTTTAAAATCTCATGTGCATATGCCCCAGCGGGCACACTTTGCTCGGCTAAAACCAATTGGACATCTCCTGTTAAGTCTTTTAGATGCTGAATATTTTTTTCAGATTCTTTATGTGTAATAATGACCATTGTGTTCTCAACAAGTGGTCCGCCAACCTGAAACATGTCCTGGTCATGAAGTGACATATAATGCCCTTTGTTTGCTGATAAAAACAGGTCTGGTTGTGCACCGTTTTCTATTTGGCTTCTAAGTGTTTTTGAGCCGGCAAAATTTATTCGGATCTTAACTTCAGGATATAGGGTCTCAAATTCTATTTTCATATCTTCAAGCACGTTGGTAAGGGAAGATGCAGCAAAGACTACAACCTCATCCGGTTCGTTTTCAGATACGATTGAAGTACACCCAAAAAGAAGGAGACTCAAAAATACTATTACTAGTCCTAAGCGATTACTCAACAACATGGATTTCATCACCTTTTTGCAAACGTCCTTCAGTGACTACTTTTGCAAATATGCCTTCTCTAGGCATAATACAGTCCCCCACTTGATGATATATTGTACAATGGTTATGACACTCTTTACCAATTTGCGTGACTTCTAAAGTTACTGAACCGGACTTTAATAATGTACCAATTGGAAGTGTTGATAAATCTATACCTGAAACAATAATATTTTCTCCAAATGCTCCATTTAGCAAATCTACCCCTTTGGCTTTAAAGGCTTCTATTTTTTCAAATGACAATAAACTCACTTGTCTATGCCAATTGCCTGCATGGGCGTCACCAACAATACCATGTTCTTTTACCAGCTCAATAGAATCTTGTTGTATTTTCTGTGTCCCTTTATTTTCACTTGTACATACAGCTATAATTTTTGCCATGTTATCCCCCAATCTGGTTCATACTCCTATGGTCTTTTTCTGAACTAAACTCACTAAACTGGTGTGCACTTGGTTTACAAACGATCGCTTCTTCAATAATCTGAGTTAGGCTTTCATCTGAGGCACCTTTTCTTAGCTCGGCTCTTAAATCAACCCCATGTCCTGAATGTAAACAAAGTTTCAAATACCCTTCTGGAGTTAAACGTACACGATTACACGTTTCACAAAACTGGTGGCTCATTGGGCTTATAAATCCTAGATCTCCTTTAGCATCATTTAACTCAAAATACCTAGCTGGCCCGCTCCCCAACAAATATTCAATTTCTTGTAAAGGGTAACCTGCCGTGCGAATCTTATCAATAAGTTCAGAATTATTTATACCAACATAACGGGTTCCTTCACCTATTGGCATGAGTTCAATAAATCTAACATCAACAGGATGGTCTTTTATAAGTTCAACAAAGTCTAAAGCTTCGTCTTCATTAACACCCTTGATTAAAACCACATTGATTTTTACCTTTAAGCCATGGTTTAATGCCTTATGCATCCCATCAAATATATCTGCGAGTTGTGCCCCTCTGGTTATTATTTTAAACTTGTCATCTTTTAAACTGTCTATACTTAAGTTAATTCGGTCAAGCCCTGCTTCAACCAATCCATCGATCATCTTTGACAAAAGAACTCCATTTGTTGTAATCGAAACTTCTTCAACTCCTGGGATAGCTTTTAATGATCGTATAAGTGATTCTATATTATTTCTAACCAGGGGTTCCCCACCAGTCAGACGAATTTTCTTTACACCTAATACCGATGTTGCCTTAGCTATTCTCTCAATTTCTTCATACGATAGTAGTTCTTCCTGAGTTATATGTTCTACAGAACCTTCCGGCATACAGTAAATACACCTCAAATTACACCGGTCTGTTAAGGATATACGCAGATAATCAATAGTACGCCCTTTTTTATCTTTCACCCTTATTCTCCTTTATCCTGTCAAGTATATAAGCTACCAGTTCTGAGTAAGCATCCATTGGATAAACCGGTACTGTTTCTGATTGACTGTTTACGATTTTAAGATCTAAGTCAGAGATAATGCCAAGTAGTGCATCTGGGTCACAAACGGGTTCTTGTGATACCTCCCCCCGGATAACTTCGAACTTCTTGAATACAGAGTGTTTAAAACCTTCAAATATAACTACATCCATGTCCCTTTGCTCGGACAATAAGGCTTCTAAAGTCATTTCTTCGTTTTCATTTGTGGTCAAAATAGCATATTTCTTTGAAGATGAAACAATCACTCTATTGGCACCCGCTTGGCGATGTCTATAAGAATCTTTCCCGCGGTGATCCATATCAAAATCATGTCCATCGTGTTTTATTGTTCCAACCTTTAGACCTAATTGTCTCAGATCTCGAATAAGATATTCAATAACTGTTGTTTTGCCTGACCCCGAAACACCAGAGAATCCAATAACGACCGGTCCCATACCTTTACCAATTATGTCTTGCACCCTCGATGTTTTAGGAAAACTCATAACCGTTGACCGGTCACCATTTTGGAGTATTTTACCAAAATCCATTACAGCTAAGTCATCTGCAAGGTCGTAAGCCTCATCCAAATCATGTGTTACAAAGATCATTGGGATACCAAGCTCTTTTTTTACCTTTTTTACCAGTGTACGCATTTCTTTTCTTATCTGATGATCCAGTGCACTAAAGGGTTCGTCCCATAACATGAGTCTCGGAGACATCATTAAAGCCCGTCCTATAGCAACCCGTTGTTTCTGACCACCAGAAAGCTGGTTGGGATACGACATTTCATGTTCTTCCAAGTTTAAGAGTTTCATCAAATCTTGATATCTTTCATCATGTTCAGGTCTGACTTTTTTTGGAATGCTATATAAAATGTTTTGTTTTACATTCATATGTGGAAACAAATATCCACTTTGCTGGATATAACCAATGTGTCTTTCAGATATGTTTTGGTTCAGTTTATTTTCTTTGTTAAATGCGGTCACATTGCCTATGGAAATATGACCTGTATCAGGTTCCATTATTCCTGTAATCAGGTTTAACAAGGTTGATTTTCCACACCCTGACGGCCCTAATATGACCAACAACCTATTATTTTCTACCTTCAAGTCGCAGGATAAAGTAATGGGACCTATTTCTTTAGTTACATCACATTTAAACATGCCTTCTTCCACCTTTTGAAATGAAGTGTACAGATACGAGTAGAACCATTGAAATAACCACCATAACTTGTGCAATACCCAGTGCTGCACCTAGGTCTGTTTCCATGGCTGAGTAAATAGCAAGTGGTAGTGTTTGCGTAACACCTTTTAAATTACCAGCAAACATAATCGTTGCACCAAATTCAGCTAATCCTCTTGCCCAAGCCATAATAGCACCTGTTAAGACACTTGAGGCTGAAAGAGGTAATGTGACTTTAATAAATGCTTTTAAACGCGTGTCACCAAGTGTCATTGCTGTGAGTTCTAAACGTTCATCTACACTTGCAAATCCTTCAGCAGCTGTTTTTATGTATATAGGAAGGCCAACAAAAATTTGAGCCATTATAACCGCGGTTAATGAAAATGGAATCTGAATTCCAAGTGCATACAAGGCACCCCCGATCCAACCTCTTCTGCCAAAGGTCATCAATAAAAGAAGACCCGCAACAGCTGGTGGTAATACCAGCGGTAAATCCAGCAATACATTTAACAGCTTACGTCTATTTACCAAAACCCGTGCATAAGCATAAGCTGCTGGAGTTCCTATTAAAACTGTAACAATCATCATCACACTGGTTGATTTCATACTTACACCAATGGCATTTGTTAAAGCTGTGTTTCCAATTAAATGAACACCATCTGTTGTTGAAAATACGAGGCTGAATAGAGGCATAGCAATAAACAACAGACATATTAAGTAAAATAAGCTTGCCGTGCGTTTAACGTTCATGTACGAAATCGCCACTCTTTCCACCTGTTTTTCTAACTAAATGTATATCGTTAATAATCATATTTTTATCAATTGCTTTACACATATCATAAATTGTTAACGCAGCTGTTGAAGCCGCGGTAAGGGCTTCCATTTCAACCCCAGTTTTACCAGTCGTTTTTACAAGCGCTTCGATAAAAACACATCCGTCTTTAAGTTCAAAATCAACCGTACATTTTGATAACATGAGCGGATGGCACATGGGGATCAAGTCCCACGTTTTTTTAGCAGCCATAATGCCGGCAACACGTGCCACTCCAAGCACATCGCCTTTTCCTATTTGACCTTTTTCAATAGCACTATATGTTTGAGAAGACATCATAATTTGAGCCTTTGCAACAGCTGTTCTAACCGTGTCATTTTTGTCTGAAACATCAACCATAACTGCCTTACCAGATGCATCAAAATGTGTTAACTTATCAGCCATTTATGTCCTCCTATATAAAAACACCCTAAGGATATCACCACTTTTAACCCCTGTATTTCCAGCAGGGATCTCAACTAGGCAATTACAACCTACAGTTGATTTTAAGTTTCCAGATGCAATCTTATCAGAGCTTAAATACACAGTATTTTGAACCAGTTTAGCTTTAATAAATCGTCTGATTTTACTCACTTTTAAATACTGGCCATCCACCACAGCATTCACCTTTTCAACTTTTGATACCTGGTCACCTAACCAATGGTTTAGTAGGTCAGTAAACATGAGTTCAAAAGTTACACCCGCGGCCATTGGGTTGCCCGATAAGCTTAAGAATAGTTTTCCTTTGTATATACTTGCTAAAACCGGCGAACCCGGTTTTAATTTTAACTTCCAAAAAAGCCTCTTAGCATGAAGTTTTGAATGAACTTCATGCATAATGTCTCTTTGACCAACAGAAACACCGCCTGTTGAAATCATAACATCAAGACCATCAAATTTTAGTCTAATTTCTTCAAGAGTTGATTGGATGCAGTCCCCTGAATGTTCTAATACTACAGGGTCACAACCAAGTTCTATTAGCCTCGCACTCAGGGCATACAGGTTACTATTATAGATCTGACCATGGCTTAATAAGCCACCTGGACCAACAAGTTCAGCACCCGTTGAAAGCAGGCCAACTTTTAGTTTTTTACGCACCCGAACAGTTGAGTGCCCTGTGCTTCCTATTATACCAATACTTTCGCTGTTAAGTATTGAGCCTTTTTCTACAAGAATGTCTCCTGACTTATAGTCTTCGCCACTAAAACAGAAGTTTTTAAAAGCTTCTTGTCCTTTGAAAATGGCAACCTCTTGCTCACCATAGTCTGTATCCTCTTGTTTTATTACAAGGTCACACTGGTCAGGAATAGGAGCACCGGTCATAATGCGCACCGCTTGTCCCTTTCCAAGGCATACCTTATGGGAATCACCCGCATATAGGGTTCCCACCACCTTTAACTTGCATGGCTCCTCCTGGCTTGCACCCACTACATCTGATGCTTTAAGTGCATAACCATCCAGTGGCGACCTATGGAATGGCGGCTGGTCTATATCCGCATAAATATGACCTGTGAGAATACGGCCCACCGCATTTTCAAGCTTAACTTCTTCTGATTTTTCCTCAATCTTTATGTGTTTTTTTAGTAAACTTTGAGCTTGTTCCAAAGTAATTTGCTCCAGTGGTTCACATAATCTTTCTTTAAATGATTTATTTATTGATTTATTAACTGTCAATGTTATAACTCCTTGTTAAATGTATTTAGAAGTCCTCACATCTATCATATCATCCAATTAGGAAAATGAGCTGGATTACAACATATTTTGCAATTTCTTAAATGTATTGATGTTCCTTGTTGTGGCTGTGACTTGGCCTTTTTTCTCAATGAAATTATTGCTTAGTTTCGATTTACCATATCCCGAAGGAACGTATAAGTACAGGACATTCCCAGTAATTAAGAAAGAGTCCACAGGTTTTTTTACACTTTCAATGGAACTTGATAACTCAGGAATGGGTGGGTTTTGCATCAAGGTCACATACATATTCTTGCCATCTTCAGATTCAAATGGGTAGGCCTCAGTAATTTGGACTAAGTCTTTTTTTGATAAAACGATTACGTGAATGTTTAAGTCAAACTCATTTCGAATCATCTCAGTAATAGATTGCTCCATTGACTTTATAGTTGAACTTGCGTTTTCAACGTTAAATACGATGTTTCCAGTATTTAAATAGTGTTTTACAGATAAAAACCCCTGATTTTCAAAGGACTTAACAAGGTCGCTCATTACAATTTTGTTTTTTCCACTTACGTTTATTCCTCTTAAAAAAGCTACATACATGATGATTCCTCCTCTTCAAAGCTTTATACCCAAAATTAGGATAATTCCAATCATTTTCGATAAGCCTATCCATAATTGGGTAAAAGAGTCATTAACTACAGCATTAGAAGGAGACGAAATATGAGCAGAACCCACGCACTCAAAAACACACGTAACATAGGCATCATGGCTCATATAGATGCAGGTAAGACCACTACAACTGAGCGCATTTTATACTACACAGGTCTAACACACAAAATTGGTGAAGTTCATGAAGGTTCTACGGTTATGGACTGGATGGAGCAAGAACAAGAACGAGGCATTACAATTACTTCAGCAGCGACAACTTGCCACTGGCATGACACACGAATAAATATTATTGATACACCTGGTCATGTTGACTTTACAGTTGAGGTTGAACGTTCATTGCGAATCCTTGACGGCGCCATTGTACTACTAGATGCTAAAGGTGGCGTAGAACCACAAACTGAAGCAGTATGGCGACAAGCCAACCACTACCATGTACCCCGTATTGCTTTTGTCAACAAAATGGATGTAGCGGGAGCTAACTTCAGCCGGTCTGTATCCATGATCAAGGACAGATTAGGTGCACATCCCCTCCCCCTGCAAATTCCAATGGGGTCTGAAGAATCTTTTGAAGGTGTCATATCATTGATGGATATGAAGGCAATCTATAATACTGGTAAAGGTGGAGAAACTCTTGAAGTCAGGGATATTCCTGATAAATGGTTAGAAGAGGCCCGTACCCATAGAGAACATATGATTGAAACCATCGCTGAACTAGACGACCAGCTTATGATGCAATATCTTGAAGGGGATACCCTCTCAAAAGAAGCCCTTGTCCAAGTTTTAAGGCAAGCAACCATTGACAACAAAGTTGTACCTGTGTTTTGTGGTGCAGCCTATAAAAATAAGGGGGTTCAACCCCTACTCGATGCTGTTGTGGCTTTACTCCCCTCACCATTAGAAGTACCGGCTATTGAAGGTCATAAACCCTCAGGGGATGATATTTTTAGGCATGCAGATGATAAAGAACCCTTTTGCGCTTTGGTCTTTAAAATTATGACCGATCCTTACGTTGGCAAACTCTCCTATTTACGTGTCTACTCAGGTGGATTAAAAGCTGGTAGCAACGTATTAAATGCAAGCAAAAACAAGAAAGAACGGGTCAGTAAAATTTTGCAAATGCACGCAGATAAACGCCAGGAAATAGAAGCCATTCATACAGGTGATATCGTTGCAATTATTGGTCTAAAACACACAACAACTGGGGACACATTAAGTGCACAACATGCTCCGATCATTCTTGAATCCATGGACTTTCCAATGCCAGTCATTTCTGTTGCAGTTGAACCAAAAACTCCAGGCGACCAAGAAAAGTTAATCACTTCACTTGGAAAACTCGCTGAAGAGGACCCCACTTTTAAAACCTACATCCACCCTGAGACTGGACAAACGATTATATCAGGCATGGGTGAATTACATCTTGAAATCATCTTAGACCGTCTGCTTAAAGAACATAAGGTTCAGGCGAATGTTGGGAAACCTCAAGTTTCTTATAAAGAAACCATATCAAAGGCTGTAAACATTGAGTATGAGGTATCTAAGGACAAGATTGGAATTGATATATATGCAAAGGTTAAAGCGCGGTTAAAACCTAACCCAAGAGGCCAAGGGCACCACATTCACCATAGCCTAAAAAAGAACCATATTCCTAAAGCATTTATTGATGCTGCTTTGGAAGGTTTCAAACAGGCTCTGCAATCTGGCGTACTAGGTGGATATGAAGTGGTTGATGTTGACGTAGAACTCTATGATGCCGATTACAGGGATGAAGATTCAACTGAAGTTGCATTTATAACCGCTGCTTCAATGGCTGTTAAAGAAGCTCTTGATAAAGGGAGCAGCATTTTACTAGAACCCATTTTTAAGGTGGAAGTGACTGTTCCTGACACTTATGTTGGAGATATTGTTAGTGATATTAACGCTAGAAAAGGTGTTTTAGAAGGTATGGAAATGATACCCGATGGGCAAGTCATTCGAGCAATGGTGCCACTTTCTAAGTTATTCGGTTACGCAACCGATATACGCTCAAAATCACAAGGGCGTGCGCATTATTCAATGATTTTTAACCACTTTAGAAAAGTGGAGAAATAGTATATTCAGACACAAATTTAAAAGTCTAGGGTGGTTAATCGCCCTAGACTTTTTAAAATTCTATGTAATGTTATTTTTAGGAGTTGAGTTAGAAGTGTTTTAACTACGCCAATATTTGACCCATTTTAACCTTCTATAAAATGTCAATTTGTTCATTAGATATGGTCTCGTCATAATCAACGGCTTGCATCTCAATTGGCTCTGGTCTAGAAAAATAATACCCCTGAATTTCATGACATCCCATCTCAAGAAGTTTATTGTACTGACCAAAAGTCTCTACACCTTCAGC
>Ga0209379_10000403_pt1 | contig 38425 bp, 26 predicted proteins | sample tdDd001_FD_187124 | JGI IMG/M metagenome (GOLD analysis project Ga0209379, IMG submission 187124) | Marine sediment microbial communities from the Atlantic coast under amendment with organic carbon and nitrate - tdDd00.1 (SPAdes)... | ecosystem: Environmental > Aquatic > Marine > Coastal >... | reverse complement strand
CTATGTTGTTATGATTATACCCAACACTAAATTCTAACTGAAATGAAAAACCGATTTCTGCATTTGCTTTCGCAAATATCAAAAGGAGATATAAAGACGTTCTTCATTAGTATTTTCTTTTTATTATTTATCACGGTCAGTTCGTTTGCCACATCTTATCACGTCAGTGTAGACGGATTAGCTGAAGGAAATGGAAGTGAAGATGAACCCTGGGACCTCGTTACTGCTTTAGCTCATCCTAATGTTGTTCAACCAGGAGATACCATATGGCTGCATGGAGGCACCTATAAGGGTAGCTTTACAAGTACTTTAAACGGATCAGCGTTTGCAAACATCATCGTACGCCAATTCCCAAACGAAAAAGTTATTCTTGATGGTAAAACAGGGAATGGTCACGATTCTGTTTTAGAAGTAAATGGCTCATATACTACTTTTTGGGGTTTTACAATTACTAATTCAGAGACCATACGTGTTTCACAAGAAACCGGAAGTAATCCGTCGGATATTCCACATAGGGGTGGTTTAGTTATTAAAGCTCACCATAGTAAGTTTATTAATTTAGTCATCTATAATCACAATTCCAGCGGTGTTGGTTTATGGAAACCTGCAGAGAATTCTGAATTATACGGTTGCATCATATATCACAATGGCTGGCAAGGTCCGGACAGGGGGCACGGACATGGCCTTTATGTCCAAAATGAAATTGGCACAAAAATTATCAAGGATAATATTATATTTAATGGCATGTCATACGGTGTACATGGGTATACCGAAGGAGGGTCTATTCAAGGTTTTCATTTTGAAGGCAACACTTTTTTTAATAATGGAATCATATCCAAAGACAGTAAGCTTAAAGCAAATGTTCTAATTGGAGGTTTACAGCCTTCAGATAGGGTCACTTTTATCAGCAATTATTCATTTCATGATTTATCAAAAGGTGGACAGAATATTGAACTAGGCTACTATAGTGATAATGAAAATATGGTTTGTGAGAATAATTACATTTGTGGTGGTTATCTCCCTCTAAAAGTTACCAAATGGAAATCAATTACTCTATATGGAAATACAATTTATGGTAGAAGAGAATTAGTGAGTTTAGATCTGCCAAGTGGCGTTACTTCCTCATCATACCATTGGGATAATAATACTTATTATCAAGGAGATGATATTACACCTATGGATAAGCTTACCTATGAACAATGGAAACAAACTTATTCTCTTGATGCTAATAGTCAGTATTTACCGAATCCACCAACTGGTAGTGATGTTTTTGTACGTCCTAACCAATATGAACCGGGCCGTTCTCATATCATTATATATAACTGGAGTTTAAAAAACTCCGTAAATGTAGAATTGGCAGGCATTATGCCAATTGGTTCTGAATATACCCTATTTGATGTAGAAAATTTAAATTCTAAAGCTATAATTACGGGCAAATATATGGGTGGAAATTTGGAGATACCTATGAACCTGACATCTGTTAGCCAACCCGGAGGTAATCTTTCCTGTACGCTGTCACATACAGGAGTTGAGTTTGGAGTCTACCTACTAATCAGTACACCTCCGAAGCAAACAAGCAAAGATTACCTAGCATCACAAACTGAAGAGAATAATTTAACTGTTGAAAATATTTCCTCTGAGATTAAATCGAATAAATAGAAGTTATTCAGATAATAGCTCTACTTAATACTGATATAAAAATATACCATGAAAAAGATATTATACATATTCCTCACTTGTTTAATTATTTCCTGTTCCGAAGATAAAAATGGTGGTAGTAGTGGAGGAGATAATGGTGGTGGTGGTGAAATCCCTGTAGCTCCGGCTGAGCCAGGTGTTTACGATATAGAAAATTTAAATTCGAAACCGGTTGTTATGGGTGATAGCGAAAGTGCTAACATTCCTATGGATTTAACTGATATAGAAAAACCTATTGGTAACGTACCTACTATTCCAATACATACAGGTATCGAATTTGGGGTATATCTACAAAGAACGATAGAAAGTACGCCAGAGATAATTAGTCGTACGGATCAGACAAACTTTCGTCTACTCGGCCTACTTCAGTCATCTAAAGAAAAAAATATCGTGTTAAATTTATATTCACCGGTAACGAGTGATATCAACATAGATCTTTTTAATAGTTTAGGTGAAAAAGTAAAATCATTTCACAAAAAATTCGAACTTGGTAATAATGAATTGACACTCGACTTTACTGGTTTTGTTGATGGAGTTTATGCTGTCGATTTCGTTGACCAATCTTTCAGAATTAATTTCCCTTTAACAGGAAATATTCCCTAGGGATAAATTAATGAGGTTTATCTTCAAGCTAATCAAAATACTAACGAATAATGAAAATGCGTATACTCAAAATATACGCATTTTGTTTTTCAGAAAAATTAAAATTGAATCTTAAGAGGATATAAGACCAGTTCTTTACATATATCTTGGTATTCTTTTATCCATTTATCAATGGTACTTTCTTTAAATAAATCGGTTGCGTATTCCATATACCCTTTAACAGCTTCATTTTCTTGCCAAAAGGTACAAAATAGATCAAGCTGAGAACCCATACGCTCAACCTCTAAAGGTCTAATCTCAACCCCTTCCAAATCCAGTTTCATTGGTGGCTCGCTGGTAAAGCCAACCTGAAAAATAGAATTATATGAAAAACTATTTTGAAGGTTTAGGTTTTGCACCATATGAGCAAAAGGAATTTCCTGATTTCGATGTGCCAAAAGCAAAACTCGACGCAACTGTTTTACAAGATCAATTCCATTATTCAAATCAGAAAAATTAATATGAATAGGTAGAATATTTACAAAAGCACCAAAAGTATCTTTATATTCCACTTTTCTTCTATTGGATAAAGGCACCCCAACTACAACCAATTCTTTACCACTTAATTTATGAATTAAGGTTATGTATGCTGCAAGTAAAATGGTAAATGTATTAAGTGATTGTTCTCTTGCAAAACAATCAATAAGGGAGCTTAGCTCTCCTCCCATAAAGAAAAATTTTCGTTTACCCTTATTACACCCCATAGCTGGTCTATCGAAATCGGTGGGCAAATTAGGTCTATAATTACGGTCTGAAAACTGGCTTTTCCAATACGTTAGCATACTATTAGCTTCAGAGGACTCAAGCCATTCGTTTTCCCATTCGGCGTAACTGGAGTATGGCATGCTGTTTAATTTTGGGCGCTCGCCAGTTCCTTTTGAGTAATAATTATAAAAAAATGACAGCTCTTTAGCAAATATTCTTTTTGAATGAAGATCGACTATAATGTGATGAAAAACAATGGTAAGGAGTGATATCTCATTCTCAAAAACGAAAAGTTTCACTCTAAAAAGAGGCCATTTATCCAACTCAAATGGTTTCTTTAATTCGTCTTCGATTACGGTCAACTGTTGCCCTTGATAAGGCTCTGTGATAAATATCTCTTCAATTTGAATTTGGGCGACTTTTATATCAACATAAGAATTTGATGCTCCTTCGGTATCAGAGTTTATTACGGCTCTTAAACTATCATGTCTTGAAATAATGGTATTAATTGACTTTTCTAGAATTTCAACAGAAGGAATACCCGCAATTTTAAAGAGAGAGGGAATATGATAAGAGGTATGCTCAGGATACAGGATATTAAGTACATAAAACTGTTCCTGAATTTTTGAAATAGGAATTTTGTCTAATCTCACTGAGTTCATAATTTTCTTTTTAATATTTCACTGCTTCTACTACCATTGCAACACAATTCCAATTGCGTTCAAAGTATGCATTATTACGCATTACGGGGGAAGAACTTTGTCCAGGTATTAAATGATAAACAGATTTAAAACCAGCTTCATTAAGCATTTTATCTAGTTTAGAATGGCTCCACCAATTCATATGATTTTGCCTAAATCGTTTTTGAACTTCCACACTACATCTTGAAGTACAATGATCTAATGCATCTTCGAGGCTCATCGTGTTAAAAACATCTATCAATTCCTCATCACTAACTCGCTTATGCCCCCCTTCTCGATGAAGAGTAGATGCATTGGTCGCAAAATGAGACAAGAATATCTGTTCAAAAGACGATTGGTTCAAAGGGGATTTATAGCCATGATTTTCATAAATATGCGGTTGACTAAAATAATCGATCCATTCATAGAAACTTATATCCTTATTCATGTAGGCAATATAATCTAACTCAATATTAGGAGTGACAATCCTAAACACACCTTTGTCCTTTAGAATACGATTAACTTCCTTAAACATTCTCAGAACAGCATTATTTGGAATATGTTCAATCGTATATTGAGAATAGACCAATTCTGCAGACTGTGATTGGATGGGTAAAGAATCCAAGCTTAAAAGATCGTGCGCAATATCCTTTTCAGGATTAAACTCTCGGGAGTTCTTTTTTAACAAATCGACATTTGTCCAGCAAGGGTGATGAAAACCTCCCCCGAAGCCCCAATGACCACCAACACAAATATTATAGAAACATCGGTTATTTACACTGTCTTCTCCAAACAATTTCAAGTACAGATCAACATCATTCTGATTTGGAGTCTTTGATATTTCATATCCTGCAAAGGAGAGTAATTTGCTTAGAATTTGTTTCATATTTCAGTTTGAGATATTAAGATCATTCTAGTAATATACATTTCAGTTATGAATACATTACAATTTATCCATCCCGTTTACGCTTGCTTTTGTGACTATAGAGCCACTTTCTAACAACGATTCTTTGCTGATTTTTAATTCTTTCATAGCATGATCAATTTGATCCTGCGGCTGATCATTTAATTTATTTAGTGCCTCATCGCGAGTCAATAAGCCCTTCCTAATTAAATGGCTAAGTTCCAACTCATAAGGACTGTATCCAAATTTCTTTACATGCACATAGTTATTGAAGGAATTTATCTGACAGTTTGTTGAACAACCATCAACATCTTTAGGTTGCACCCAGCCAAGTGGTTTTATTCTTTCAATAATCTCTTCTTCAGTAATATCCTCTAAACACAATAAATTTATATTGTGCGGATAGGCTTTTTTTTCTTCAAGCAAACTGCCATCAATCTCCATATAACGTGAAACATCGTCGCCTAATTCATTTTTGAGTTTATTTAAAACGACTTGTCTACTCTCTTTAAAAAACTCATAATTATTCTTGTAATAAATTGTATTCGCAGGTATTTGACCTAAAGTAAAGCCTGCAAGAATAAAAGGAACTTTCTTTTCAATAGCATATTTTAGTGCCGTAATATTTACTATTGAAATACATGAATTACAATTAGCCGAAATTCGTGTTAATGTTTTACTATTATAAATTGAGAATGTAGAACTTACACGAAAAAGCTTTTTCATGAACTTATAAGAAGGACGATATGTAACATGATCCACACCCAACTTACTAACAACTTTCTCTATGTTACGAAATGCCACAGGAGAAATAAATCCATTATCTAGAGTGAAGGATAAAATTTTTAATTTGTATTTCTCAACCGCCAATTTTAAGGTATAAGTACTATCCTTACCTCCACTATAGCAGACAATCGCATCATATTCTCGACCTCCTCTAGCTTCATCAAACATTTTATTGATTGCAATTTCGGCCTCTTGAATTTGCTTTTTCTCAGTCGAAAAAAACATTTTATCATTACAGAAATTGCAAACTCCATTGTCATCGAATTTAATTTTTGGAAAATTTTCAGACAGTATACATTTTGAACATCTTTTCACAACTTATAGGGATTTAAACTGTTTATACAAAATTTCTACTTGCAAAGAATCCTATCGGATTTGAAGAGTTCTATTGAATCAATTGATCTAAAAATTAAGATCATTTTTTCGTAGGGGATCCATTACTTGCATCATGTTTATTAATAAAATCGACGATCTTAATTACAGAGCCAAAATTAGCACGGTTCATCATTTCTTCCGTAACCGTAAAAGCATAATTCGTTTCAATATATGAGGCAATTTCGATCAATCCCATTGAGTCGATTATACCAGTATCTACCAAGGATTCATTTAACTCAATATCCTGTTCCTCAACCAAAAACTGACGACATAAAAATTCAAGTAATTGAGTCTGTACCTTTTGCTTATAAATCGTTTCAACATTCATAGTGTTCATGTTCGTTTTCATAATCAATAATTTTCACTTTTAATAAATCTTCGGAGAGTTTGTATTTTTTTGGATTTTTAATCCAATAATTTACAATTTGAGAGGATAAAATGAACGTGATAATCATATTGTCTCTGTATCCAATATTTTGTGGTACACCATTCGAAAATTTATTCAAAAAGCGCTTTACAAATCTGGAATCAAACAAATTATAATCTTTGATTAAACCTTCATTTAAGAAGTAGGCAACATTTTCAGTCATTTTACCATTTACAATAAAAGACTTAAGGTCGGGTGCCATATAGGGCCGTTTAGGGCGATTTAATATCGATTTCGGAAGCTTATTTTTAAAATTCTGACCAAGTAAATACTTTTGAGAAAAACCATTAAGCTTGAATTTTTCGTTCACTGTAAAAAGACGATCGATTAAACGATGATCTAAGAATGGGTAACGACCTTCAACACCATGCGCTAAAGACATTCGGTCTCCCTGAGATGAAAGAAGATAACCAGCCAATAAGGTTTTGAATTCCATATACTGATTTTGTTGAAGAAGGCTCCAAGAATCATAGTTTTTAGGAAGAAACGGAACCATTTCATTAATCATAGAATTTTTATCGTAGGACAAATCAATATCTCTATTGAAATAATTTTTGATGATTTTATTATTGTGTATTCTGATATTCAGAGAAGCCAGCTTATTGTCAAAGTCTCCTAGAAATCCTTCATAGAACATTTTCATCATTCCAAACTGTCTCCCATCACTATAATGATTTAGATGTGGATAGAGTTTTTTTATCAATTGTGGCCTTAATTTTGAATCTGGGAATTTGGACCAAAACTCTAGCATTTTAACTTCCTTAAAGGAATCATATCCCCAAAGAATTTCATCTGCCCCTTCTCCTGTTAGTACAACTTTAATGTCATTCTCTTTTACTTTTTGAGAAAGTAGATAAAGTGGAACTGGAGCTGTTCTGAAAACAGGCCTTTCAGTATGATATATAGCATCGGGAAAAGAATCATCAATTAGCTTATTATTAATTTTTAAAGTAAGGTGCTCCGAATTAATCCGCTTAACCATATCCATTTGAAAACTGGACTCATCATACTCAGCATCGTCAAAAGCAATTGAGAAAGTCTTAAACCGTTTCTCAGTATTGGATTTAACAAGATGGGATATTACTGATGAATCAATTCCCCCACTAAGGTAAGCGCCCACGGGCACATCACTTCTTAAACGTAATTTCACAGAATCCTCTAGAAGGTAGTTAAACTCTTCACTAGCCTGCTTGAATGATTTGTGATCGCAAACATAATTTTCTCCCAACTCATAATACTTCTTCTCTAGAATTAGTTTCCCGTTTTTGAATTTGGCATAACTCCCTCCAGGTAAAGAACGAATATCATTAAATGTTGTGTGATCACCGAAAGTATTCCACAGTAGACAATGTTCATACAATCTTTTTACATTAAACTCTCTACTGTATCCTACTATAGTATCAAAAGCTTTCATCTCGGAAGCAAAATAAAAACGATCTTTAAAATTAAGAATATAGAGTGGACGAATCCCATATCTATCCCTTCCAATAATCAACTCTTTATCAACCTTATTCCAGATTAAAATAGCAAACTGTCCATTAAATTTCTCAAAACACTTAACTCCATAGTATTCATAAGCTTTTAGGAGCACTTCTGTATCACTAGTCGTTCTAAATGAAACGCCTCTTTTCCTAAGCTCATCTCGTAATTCAATAAAATTAAAGATCTCACCATTAAAGGAAATAACATGATTCTCAGTAGCAAGAGGTTGATCACCTGTTGATAGATCCACAATTGATAATCGAGATTGTCCCAAGGCAACTTCAGGTGAAATATAATATCCCCAGCCATCAGGTCCTCGATGTTGAAGAGTAGAAATCATCTCGCAGATTTCTCTGCTTCGATTCTCAACATTTTTGTCATATCCTAGTATTCCAGCTATTCCACACATAATGGTTCATTTTTATTTACAACAGAAGATATATATTTAAAATCAAAGACTTAGATTAGTTTTGACCAATATCACTGTAACTTTAACTAGCAAACAGAAATAAAGTCGAAACTCTTAGAGGAAGGGTTCTACACAAAGGCTCTGGTCATTGTTAATCAGAAAATAAATAATGACTAAGCCTCATAAAACCAGAAATAGAGGGGGACAAATAATATTTTAAAGAAAGTTTAATTGCAACAAGAAGCGTTTACGACATGGATCATTGTAAAGCTTTTTAAACCTTAAATGCCTCTCGAAACGATATTAAACTTTTTAATGTCACTGACTATAAAACTTAAATTAATTACTGATTAATAAATAAGCATTGAATTCAATTCCAGTATGCTTAGGTATAGTAGGTACATTGCCTATTGGAGAACTTATATTAGTTAAATTCAAAGGGATTGTTATTTTTCCACCTGAAAAAACACCTTCAATAATAGGTTCTGAAAGTAAATTTTCCACATCGAAAATTTTGTACTCCATCCCCTCTTTTAAAATCCCAGATAAATCAATCTGAATATGTTCTAAACCTTCCCAATTAAAAATAGTAATATGCCCCCTACCCGCTTCATACATATTAGGGTTTACAAAAATCTCATTGGTTTTAGGTTGATTAAAATGATAGTGACTCGTTTGATCTACAGAATATGTTTTAATCCAATTCTTAAAATTAAGATTATTCATTGGTCTGCTATACCCTCCTTCATGGTATGTATTGTTATTCCAAACGTAAGGTTGAGTATCCGCATTTGTATTCAAAGTAACTAGCCTGCTCGTGCCATAAAATGTATTTCCTTTGATATTTACCCTTTTCCAATTCAAAAGTTGAAATACAGGACCACCGCCTATAAAGGAATTGTTTAAAATTGAAATACTATCATTCTGAGATGTGTAACCTAATTCTATATTCTGACCAGCTAGCCCAAGATTATGGTATGTTAGGTTATTCAACAAGGTAATTCGGTCAGCTGGTTTATATCCTCCAATTAAAATATTAGGTTTTAACTTACTGCCTTTGGATAAAATGCCATTATTGAAAATGGTATTCCCTTCAATATGGAATCCTTTAATAGCACCTCTTTCAGTATAAGCATGAATGCCGTATGAGAATCCATTGAAAATGATATTATCTCTAATGATTTTGGTCCCTACTTCATTTTGAGCATAAATCGCGTGTCCAGTTCCTTTATCAGTTCTTTGCCATCCGTTATTAAAAATGATACATCCATAAATTTCGGAGTTCTTAGCTGTACTCCAAAAGCCAATACCTGATCCGGGGTTATCGTAAATAAATAGATTGATTAATTTTATGTGATGTCCTAGAATATTAACCCCACTAATGACCCTAATTTTTCTTGTTTCTGATGATATTCTCTGTTTTTCAGAATTGGTAACGGAGAAGCCCCAGTAAGTCGTATAGGCTCCTTTAATATTTAAAACAACTCCCTTTCCGTATCGGTAATACCCCTTTATAATTACTAATTCGCTAGGATACTGACGAACTATAATATTGGATTCGGCTGTTCCCTTTAGTCTACTTTCAAAACAGCCATGATATGTTCCTCCGTGAATCCAAATCGTATCACCTGCTTCTACTATGAAAGGATGAGCTAAAGCAGTTGCCAAATTCCAGGGAGCAGAAATAGTTCCGTGCCCTGTAGGTTTTCCAAGAGTAGAAACATGGTATTGCGTCGCGTACAAGCCACTGCTTAATAATGAAATACAAATCAGTAGCTGAATTAATTTAAAAGATAAAAGTAAGGCCTTCATAGAACTATGATCTACTAAAATTCAAACCTGTTAGCTTGCTAAATTTTCGACTGACCATTTCGTTAATTGTCCTAATCCATTGAAAAATTTCAAGTTTTCGCTGGAGTCATTTCTAGCTATACTAATAACATACTGCGTATCGAGAATAAATGATGACAAATTAAAGGTGGAAGATAAAATATTTCTTTGTCCCTGAAGAACAACTTCTTTATTAACAACTTCCATCTCTTTCAAGTCACAATCTAATCCCACTCCTAGTGCCTTTACTAGTGCTTCTTTACGAGTCCACAAATAGAAAAACTGTGTATTGGCAATATTTTCAATACTAGATTTAATGGATTCTTGCTCTTTCTTACTAAAGTAATTAACAATGATCTCAGAATAATCGAAATCAGGCTCAACACGTTCAATATCAACACCTACTTTACCAGAAGTACCAATGGCAACTACAGCAAGGTCTTTTGTTTTGGAAATATTAAAACTACAATCGCTTGAACATTGACTTAAATATGGCTTATCATTTTTCCCATATTTAAATTCTAAAAAAGAAGGCTCTGTTTCCAGATACTTTGAAAGTATAATCCTAAGAAAAACATGTGTTATAATAAAGTGATTCCTATCTTTCTCAAATTTAAATTTACTTGCTTTAAATTTCTCTTCGCGACTTAAATAATACTCAAACTGAAGTAGGCTTTTATGTTTGCTTATCTCACAAATCCAAATATCAACTTGTTTTTTCTCTTTGCTAGATAAAGCGAAATTACTTTTTAAGTATCCCAAAGAATCATTTAAAGATATAGACTCAAAGCCGTTTAAATTTTCCATAGCTTTTTGGTTTAATTAAAAAATGAGATATTTTCTTTCCCATCGACAAATTTTATTTGTTACGCGTACCAGATAATTTCGTGAGAGGTGACTTTCTTACTGAACTAGCCTGAGAATTAGTTTCCGACTTATCAAATCTATTTTCAAGACAAAAACCTAATTTATCAGACAATACTTTTGCATTTACAGGATCATACAGCATAGACAAATGGTTACCTGGCATTGCAAAAATATGCAAGTCACCCTTTATATAATCTCTCCAGATATTAGCTTGACTCGTGTAGAGAATCTCTTCTGCTTTAAAATAATATAAATCCCCATTAAATTTTTTTGGAATGTATTTCTCCAATTCCTTTTGATAAAATTGAGATATGTATGGTTGACGATACTTTGAAGGAACCGGCCGCTTAAATATTCTAAGATGAATAAAACATATTGTTCTCATTAAAGTTTTTCTAAAAAAACGATATGGAGGACTTAGAACTCTATGACGCAGCAATTTTAAAAATGAAATATTCGGGTTATACTCTATCTGTCCTTTCGCTGTTGGGCTATCAAACATTGAAAGAAATTCAACTTTATGTCCCATACTTTCAAGTTTTACCGCCATTTCAAAGGCAATTATACCTCCTATTGAAAAGCCTCCCAAACGATATGGACCATTGGGTTTGATGGTAAGCAATTCGACAATATAACGATTTGTTATTTTCTCAATGGTATTCAGGTCTTGCAAGCCCAATCCTTCGGAACCTGGATGAAGGAAACAGTAAAATGGTTGATCTAAACCCATGTGTCTCGCCAGGTAAATACTGCCAGAATCGCCATGAACCAGAAAAAAAGGTGTCTTATTTCCCAATGGTTGCAAAGGAATCAAATAGGAGTCTGGCAATGGCCAAAGATATTTAATAAGCCCTTCCTTATTTCTTTTGATTTCCGACAATAATTCGGGAGTGACCTTATCTTTAGGTCCTTTGTATTTGATACGTGCGTTTTCGAAACGAAGTTGTATTCCCTTTTCTTTACATGTTAATAACAGATCCTGAAGCTTCATAATTCTCCCTCCACATAGTTAGTATCTTTAGAATTCATTTCTACTTGTAAATCTTCTGCTGAGCCTGATTTCAATCCCATTAAATCAATCCATTCTGCTAAGTCTTTTATTGTTTGCTTTTCATATAGAGTTTTAAAAAGCAAATTAACATCAAACTTGGTTTTTATTACAGATATCAGCTTTAAGGCATGTAGTGAACTTCCACCCAAATCGAAAAAGTTATCTTCTATACTTATTTTCTTAGTCTCAAGTATCTCTTCCCACAATTTGGACATGGCTCGTTCTGTTTTTGTTCCTGGAAGAACACAATCATGACTCTCTATATTCTCGGATAATGAAATATCTTGAAGTACTTTACGATTTACTTTTCCATTTTGATTCAATGGGAAAATATTCAAGATGATAAATCGAGACGGTACCATATAATCAGGTAATTTACTACTAAGCGATTTTTTTAAGGCAGGAACAATTATCTCCTCTTTTTCTTGAGTTTTTATAACTGCAATTAAAAATTTCTTATCCAGTTTGTCTTTTCTAATTTGAATAATAACATCTTCAATCCCACCTATTTGTTTTATTTGACTTTCAATTTCTCCCAATTCAACTCTAAAACCTCTTATTTTTATCTGATTATCATTACGACCTAAGAAATCTATATTCCCATCTGGTAGCCATTTAGAAAGGTCACCCGTTTTGTACATTTTTTCACCCGTTTTAAACGGATTAGAAATAAATTTCTCCTTAGTCAGTGTATCTTGATTCAAATATCCTATTGCTAAACCATCGCCACCAATATACAATTCACCTGGCACCCCAATAGGAACTGGTTTAAGCATAGCATCAAGTATATATACGCTCGTATTCGAAATAGGTTTACCAATAGGCGAAACGTTTTTTATATCATCAGCTTCATTAATTGCATAGCAAGTTGTAAAAGTCGTATTTTCAGTTGGTCCATAACCATTATACAACTTGTTTTCACCCAATATTTCAAGAGCCTTTAATGCATGAGGTACAGATAAAGTATCCCCTCCCGTTAATAAGTCCGAAAGTGATCCTAAACAGGCTGGATTCTGGTCGACAAACAGATTAAATAGACCTGTAGTTAACCAAAGAGTCGTAACATTATCTTTTCTTATAACATCTGCAATTTCTTCAAGCGTCGGTTTTGGCTGAGCCATAATCACTAATTTAGCTCCATTAAGTAAGGGACCCCAAATTTCAAAAGTAGAAGCATCAAAAGCTATATTTGCCATATGCAAATAAGTCTTCTCATGATTAAAATCCAGATAGTTTGTATTTTTAACCAATCGGACAACACCCTGATGTGGAACACAAACGCCTTTAGGATTCCCTGTTGATCCAGAGGTATACATGATATAAGCCAAGTCAGATGATGCAATATCAAAACCTGGATTTTCCACTGATTCTTCAGATATCGTAGGCCAATCGCTATCAAATGAAATAAGCTTAATATCATCATTATCAAATAACATATCTTTAACCAAAAGAATGGAAAGACCTGTATCTTCAATAATATAGTTTAGCCTATCATTGGGAAAGCTTGGATCCATAGGCACATAAGCACCACCAGTTTTAAGTATAGCCAGGATAGCAATTATTTCTTCAAGCCCTCTATCAAGACAAATCCCTACAAAATCACCCTTTACAAGTCCGCACTTTATAAGATAATTTGCCAATTGATTGGATTTCTCATAGAGAGATTTATAAGTCAAGACATTACCATTACATTTAACTGCAAGAGCATCCGGATTTTCTTGTGCCTGCTGATCGAAAAGTTCATGAATGGATTTCTCACGAGGATAAGGTGTATTGGTATCGTTCCATACATTAAGAATTAAATTCTTTTCGAATTCAGGAAGATAAGGTAAGTCCGAAATTGTATTATTAGGGTAATCAGCTATTCCCTTAAGGATTTCATGATAAATAGACATAAAACGCTCAATCGTATCAGCCTTAAAGAGATTACAATTATAATTCCATTCTAAAACCGGCGTCTCATTATTCACACATGCATGTACAAATAATTCAAAAGTCGCAAATTCTGAATTTGGAAATTCATGTTGAAATTCAAGCCCTTCGAACTTACAGTTCTCATTCTTGGCTGAAGCAATATTTATAACTGCTGGAACTAGAGGCACTCGACTTAAATCGGAATGCATATTTAAGCTTTTTAATAATCTCCCATAAGTGTAATCTTGATGATCCAATGCTTCCATCAAGTCAAGAGCTCTTTTCTTTAAATATTCCAAATATGGTAAATCATGAGAAATTTTACTCCTAAGAGGCAAAAAGTTAACACAATGGCCGAGCAAATTGAAATTACCACTATTAGGCTGACCGGCTGCAGGTGTCCCCATTACAATTTCATTTTGACCTGTAATTCGATACAAGAAAATTTCAAATGCAGTATAAATAAGACTGGCAAAACTACACTTTGCTTTTGCACTTGTGTTTTTCAGTCTTTGTATCAGTTTTGGCTCAAGTTCAAGAAAGCCTGTCTTAGCTTTATAAGTTCTCAATGGTGGTCTAGCATAATCAACAGGAAGATTGACTACAGGAGGTTCCTCTGAGAATTGATCTAACCAATATTTCTCAGTTTTTTTAAATTCGTCTGATTCCAAATATTTCTCTTGTGACACAGCATATTCGCTATACGAATCTGCAGGTTCAACAGTCACTTTCCCTTCTGTCTTAAAACTTGAAAAAACCTTTGAAAAATCTTCAACAACAAGACCTAATGAGTAACCATCAGCAATTATATGATGGAAAACCATTAATAATTCGTATTCGTTTTCTCCTATTTTGTATAAGTGAAGACGGAACAGCGGACCTGTTTCCAAATTGAAAACCTTATAAATCTCTTGTTTCAAGATTTCTTTTCTTGCCTTTACGATCTCCTCTAAATCGTATTTTGACAAATCGGTAAACGGCACACATATATCACAAGATGAAAAAATGTTCATTTTTTCGCCATTAGGTGAAAAGCTTAAACGTAAGGCTTCATGACGCTGTATAAGTTCAATTATCGTTCTGAATAATAAACCGATTTCCAATTCTCCTTTAAACTTAAGATAGACAGGTAAATTATAGGCACGAGAAGCATCCTCATCCAATTTACTCGAACTCCAAATCTCCTTTTGTTGCTCTATGGATGGAACTTCTTTTAACAATTTCACCTCTGAGTTATTGGGGTTGGACAACACATAAGTTTGAGTTTTTAAACCTACATTTTGTGCTCCTTTATTCTCCTTAAGCGTAAAATAATCAGAAAAACTATTCGTGTTTGTTGTATTTATCTTAGGTTTATCTGAATTCAAGATTTCTTTATCATCTGAGTTTTCTTCAGATGAATTATCTAAAGACTGTTCTTCTTCAGACGGCAATTGAGAATCTAAGTATTTAGATACCTGATCGATGTTTGGATATTCGCGATTTAACTGTCGGAATTTTATTTTTACTTTAAACTGTGTTTCAAGCTTCAATGCAATCTGAGTCATCATTAAAGAATCACATCCGAATTCAATAAAAGTGGTAAAATAATCGACATCCTCTTTAGCATATCCGGTTATATCCATTAAGATGTTTCTTACTGCCAAAGCAATTGTATCTTCTCTTGTCCTTTCAAAGTCATCAGCCTCATTTAATTCCTCTGTATTTTCGAAATTATTCTGAGAGTCAGAATAGTTTAGTTCAACAGGCTCATTTTCTGATGTAGAGTCTAACTTAATTGGGTCTACCCAATATCGTTTACGCTGAAAAGGATAGCTTGGCAATGAAAGTTTATTTCTCGTTTCATCTTCGTAAAAACATTCCCAATTTATTGTTTTACCATTTAGCCACAACTGTCCAACAGCTTTCAAAATTGATTCCCATTCAATATTATTTTCAGCGGTATCACTCAATGAAGAGAATACAATTTGCTCTCTAAGATTTTTAGCTTGCTTTCTAGCCAAGCTTGAGGCTGTGGTTCTTGGACCTACTTCCAACAATATTCTAGTCGGGTTTTCCCATAATTTCTCGACACCTTCTGCAAATCGGACGGTAGCACGTATGTGTTTTGCCCAATACTTAGGATCAATTGCTTGCTCATTAGTTATCCACTGGGCAGTAACTGTTGACACAAAAGGAATTTTCGGTTCTGATAATTTCACCTTACTCATAATCTGGGCAAATGGCTCGATTATTGAATCTAACATAGGTGAATGAAAAGCATGAGATACATGCAGTTTCTTACACAGGACACCCTCTTTTTTAAGTTTTTCCTGTAGTGTAGAAATTTCCTCTGCTGGTCCAGAAGCGACACAGCTATTCTTACCATTAATAGCGGCAATAGATACTTTTGAATTTAAATATCCAGTTAATTCTGATTCTCCCATTTTTACAGAAAGCATATCACCTCCTGGTAAAGAACTCATTAATCGTGCTCTGTGTGCAATTATCTCCAAAGCATCTTCAAGCGAAAATACGTCTGCTAAACATGCCGCTACAAATTCGCCCAAACTATGCCCCATCATACCATCTGGCATCATTCCCCATTGCATCCACAATTTGGCTAATGCATACTCTACCATAAATAGGGCTGGTTGTGTATAATAAGTATCCTTTAATAATCTTTCGGCTTCTTCCATCTCCTCGGCTTTAGGATAAAGAATGTCGCGCATATCCTTACCTATAAATGGAAGCAAAATCTCACTACATTTATCTATTATCCCTCTAAACACAGCCTCATCTTTATAAAAGTTGAGTCCCATATTTACATATTGAGATCCTTGTCCAGGAAATAAAAAGATGACATCTCTCTCATCACCATCAAACTTTTTTGTACCAGACAAATGAGGTGGTTTCGAGTTTAAAACTGAAACGGTTGTTTCAGCAGATGTGTCACTGATTACAAAACGACGATGCTTAAAATATTTACGACCTACTTTTTGTGTATAGGCAACATCAGCAATATTTTCATCTAAATTTTGAGATATATGTTTTTGAAGGTTCCCAGTTGCTTCCTCAAGAGCGGTTTCTGATTTCGCAGATAAAAACAGAAGTTGTCTTGGACGAGAAGAACTTGAATTTGTTCGAATAGGGGCCTCTTCTACTACAACATGAGCATTTGTTCCTCCCAATCCAAATGAACTAACACCAGCTCTTAATGGCTTGTCACCATAGGCCCATTCTGTCAATTTATCAACCACATAAAATGGACTATTGGAAAAGTTTATCTTAGAGTTTGCCTCTTTATAATGCAAAGTAGCTGGCAATTGACGGTTTTTCAAAGCTAGTGTTGTCTTAATTAGACCTGTTACACCAGCAGCAACATCGAGATGACCGATATTACTTTTCACTGAACCCAGACCACAGAATTGTTTTTTATCTGTGGTTAAACCAAAAGCTTTCTTCAAGCCTTCGAACTCAATTGGATCACCTAAAGGTGTGGCCGTTCCATGGGCTTCAATATATGATATACTTTCAGCAGAAATATCTGCCATATTTTGGGCCATAGCAATAGCCTCTGCCTGCCCATCAATACTAGGAGCCATAAAACTTACTTTACTGGAACCATCATTATTTGTGGCTGATCCACGAATAACACCCAAAATATTATCGCGATTTTCTATAGCATCTTCTAGTCGTTTTAATATTACGACACCTACTCCATTACTAAAAATTGTTCCTTCTGCATTCTTATCAAACGGACGGCAATGTCCATCAGGAGAACAAATAGCTCCTTCCTGATAAAAATAACCTGTTTCTTGCGGAATGGCTACACAAACTCCACCAGCAATACAAATATCAGACTCATATTGCAATAAACTTTGGCAAGCCTGAACCGTTGCTACAAGCGAGGTAGAACAGGTTGTTTGCACATTGATACTGGGTCCTTTTAGATTAAAAAGATAACTGGTTCTAGTAGGTAAAAAAGCATTATCATTTCCAGAAATCATACCATAAAAATTAGCAACACGTCCCCTTACAAACTGTTCAATATGATCTCGTGTTTGTAAAAGACTATGAAGCAAATAGTCATTTTGAAAAGCACCTGCAAATACACCTATCAAATCGGGAATATTCTCTGGAACAACAGAAGCATCTTCAAGAGCCTCCCAAGCAGTCTCAAGCCATATACGATGTTGCGGATCAAGCAAAGAAGCATCTCTAGGAGTAAAACCAAAAAAACCAGCATCAAACATGCCTACACCCTCAAGAATTCCTTTGGCTTTTACGTAGGTAGGATCATTCTTAATTTTTTCAAAGTTATACTCAGAAGAAGACAGCTCTTCCTCACTGAAAAATTTAATGCTTTCTTTCCCATTTTTAAGATTTTCCCAAAATTCAGAAATATTATTTGCACCTGGGAAACGACCTGCCATCCCAATGATTGCAATTCCATCGATTATTTTATTTTCTTGTGCTTCCATGCTCGTTTATCTTCGTGTATAGTTTTTTCTTCTTTGCTCTCTTACTTCTTTTTTCTTTAGGTTTCTATTCGTGATACTCTCCATTGAAGGTTGAGATGCTTCCTTAGAGTCGATATATTTTGCCAATAATTGAATCGTAGGGTATTCAAATAATTTAATAACCTCTATGGAAGATTTAAGCTTTTCTTTTAATTGGGCAGCAACTCGAATTATTAAAAGAGAATTTCCTCCAATCTCGAAAAAGTTTTCGTGTATACCTGGCTTTTCTATTTGCAAAACATGACTCCATACTTTAGCAATAACTCCTTCGGTCTGGTTTTGAGGTGATATATAATCTCTTTTTGTGATATGATTCTTAGCTTCTGGTAAAGCATTCCTATCAATCTTGCCATTAGGATTTAAAGGCATCTCATTAAGAATAATAAATTGATTTGGAACCATATAATCTGGTAGTCTGTTTTTTAAATAGGCCTGTATTTCGTTCTGATCGATATCTTCCGAACCAGACGCTACGAGATAAGCAATGAGAGTTTTCATATCACTTTCATTAACAGATACCATTACCACAGCATTTTCTATACTTTCATGCTTGACTAAATTAGCTTCAATTTCACCTAATTCAATCCGATACCCCATTAATTTTACTTGATGATCTATTCGATTAAGAAATTCAATATTATTATCATCTAAACTTCTAACCATATCACCTGTTTTATACAAACGAGCTCCTTTTTTATTCATAAAAGGATCCTGTATAAATTTTTCTTCTGTGAGTTCAGTCCTATTCAAATATCCTCGAGCAACTTGAATCCCACCAATGAACAATTCACCTGTTTGTCCTTTAGGAACTGGTTGTAAGTTTTCATCTAAAATATACATGTAGGTATTAGCTATTGGTAAGCCAATAGGGACTATCCTGTGAGAATAATTCGGATCACATTTCCAATAGGTAACATCAACCGCTGCTTCGGTAGGTCCATATAAATTGAATAAGTCAACATCTAATTTATTGAAAAAGCTCTCTTGTAATTGATACGACAAACGTTCTCCACTACAAATAATGCGTTTAAGTGAAGTACATGTTTCAACATCCTTATCCTTAAGGAATATCTCAAGCATCGAAGGAACAAAATGAATGGTAGAAACTTCCTGCTCTTTAATTATTTGAACTAAAGATTTACTGTCTTTATGGACAGACGGAGGGGCAATTATCATACAAGCTCCAACTTGTAAAGGCCAAAAAATTTCCCAAACCGAAACATCAAAACTATAAGGTGTTTTTTGCAGAACTTTCTCATTAATTTCCAACTTAAACTCTTCTTGCATCCAAAATAAGCGATTACATATTGCAGCATGCTCATTCATAACTCCTTTAGGCAAACCTGTAGATCCTGAAGTATAGATGACGTAAGCTAGGTTATTAGAATCCAATCGGATATTAACCTTTTGATGATTCTCATTTTTAATTTTATTCCAATGTAAAGTGAGGTCTAAAATTTCAGTCTGACTTTCTTTAATTTTGTGTGTCAGAAACTTCTCAGTAACCAATACTGGAGAGTTAGTATCATTTAAAATGAAAGCAATTCTTTCTGAAGGTACATCAGGATCGATAGGAACATAAGCTGCACCCGATTTTAAAATGCCGTAAATAGCAATGATCATCCATTCACTTCTTTCCAACATGACGGATACTAAAGACTCAGAACTTACATTATAATTATTTAATAGATAATGTGCGAATTGATTTGACTTTTCATTCAATTCACTATAAGTCAACTTAGAATCCTTAAAAATCACAGCCGTCTCATCAGGTGTTCTATTCACCTGTTCTTCAAACAAATCAACCAGTGTTTTATGATTAGGGTAACTTCTATGAGTATTGCAATAACAATACAACTCCTTACAGTCAATAAATTCAGGTAAGATATTAGCATCAGTTTCTTCATCAATTATTACAGCTTGATTTTCAGCAACGGGAATTAAAATACCCGAAGCTCCATTCATTTTTTTTAAATCGATGTCAAAAAGTGTTTTCCTATCAATTTTACCATTAGGTGTCGTGGGGAATTCCTTGATCAGAACAAACTCGCTTGGTAACATATATTCAGGCAATTTCGTTTTCATGAAATTCCGCAAATCAGTTATATCTGTTTTAAGATGTTTTCGTGTGGCTATATAAGCAACAAGTCTTTTGCCATTTAGTTTACTTTCACGAGTTGTTACAATTGCTTCTTTAACATTATTGTACTTAAGAAGACATGTTTCTATTTCACTCAATTCAATTCTAAATCCTCTTATTTTAACCTGAAAATCAGATCGTCCTAAAAAATCGATATTCCCATCTGGTAACCATCGAGCTAAATCTCCTGTATTATAGATTATGGTACCTTCATTAAAAGGATTTAAAACAAATTTAGATTTAGTTAATTCCTCTTTATTAAAATAACCAGTAGATAATCCATCACCACCTATATGTAATTCTCCCTCTACACCTATGGGAACCGGATTCATTTCTGAATCCAATATATATATTTGAGTATTTGCTATTGGTTTTCCTATTGATTCATAACCATTAGATATAGAAGCTTCTTTAATTTCTTTTAGGCTAGACCAAACTGTTGTTTCAGTAGGACCATACAAATTCCATAGCGATTGACAACGACCCGTTAATTTTTGTGCCAGATCCTGAGATAGGGCTTCTCCCCCACACAAAGCTTTTAAGTCAGACTTTCCTTTCCAACCTGCCTCCAATAACATTTTCCATGCTACTGGAGTACCTTGAAAAATTGTCGCTCCTGAGCGCTCTATTTCATCCATCAGAAAAAATGGATCCTTTATACTTCGCTCTGAGCCAATAACTACTTTTGCACCATAACTTATAGGCAAGAATAGTTCTAAACCAGCAATATCAAATGCAATTGTAGTAATAGCAAGTATAATGTCATCTTCTGAAATTCCAGGTTCCTTTGCCATTGAAACGATGAAATTCACAAAAGCTTTATGAGATATCTGAACACCTTTGGGTTGCCCTGTTGATCCTGAAGTATAAATTAAATAAGCTAGGTTATCAGAATTCATTGAGATCAGAAGATTAGACACACTATACATCTGAAGCTCTGACTTCTGATGAGCCATCTTTATGATTTGTCCATCAATATTAGGAAGAGAATCAAGCACACTTTCCTTCGTGATTAGAATATTAACTTTGGAGTCATTTAATATTTGTTCTAGTCGATATGTCGGATAAATTGGATCTAAAGGAATATAAGCACAACCCAACTTCAATATAGCCAATAAGCCAATTAGCAATTCGGGAGAACGATTCACACAAATTGCAACCAATTGGTTTCGCTTAACACCTTTTGTTTCCAAACTTCTTGCGAAGTGGTTTGATGCTTCATTCAATTGTTTATATGTCCACGTTTCATCTTGATACTCCAGAGCAATTTTATTTGGTGTCCTTTCCACCTGTTCCTCAAATAAATGGTGAATACATTTATGACTTGGATATTCCGTTGCAGGAGGATTAAAATCATTTAAAAGTTGATTCAATTCTTTCTCCGAAAGTGTCGTATTCAGTTTTGATTTAATATCAACAATATTGCAGATATTCTCAACCTTAGCTTTATTATCTGTCATATGATTAGGTATTTATAAGTTACATATTTATTTAACAACCTGCCTTTTAATGGAGTCAATCAATGATGATTACAAACGATTAATCGTATTTATTTTGTTTTTGTTAGCTTCAACACGAACTAAGTTTGATCTACCATTTATTTTTTGAGTTTTAGATACTAATGCTTCATCAACATTCGCTGCACTATGATCATCTAACAACTCATAAACTGAATTCTTAGAAATAAATTCAGGAACCAAATCTTTCATTCTGGCAACAATCATTTTATTGTTCTCAACATTCAAATAATGAAGGATCTCACTAATGGCTGCATTCACTTTTTTATACTTGTGCGGACGTACTTTCCCAATCATTATTTTATTATTATGAGTCGGGAGGGAATTCTCATTGCTTGCCAATAACTCTTCGTACAATTTTTCTCCAGGTCTAAGACCTGTGAAAGTGATATGGATGTCGATATTTAATTTTAATCCCGCAAGACGAATCATTTTCTTGGCCAAATCAAGTATTTTAACAGGCTTACCCATATCGAACACAAAAATTTCACCTCCATGCCCCATACAACCAGCTTCTAAAACTAGTTGACAAGCCTCAGGAATCGTCATAAAATACCGTGTTATATCTGGATGAGTTACCTTAACTGGTCCCCCTTGTTCAATCTGCTTTTTAAAGAGAGGTACAACAGAACCATTAGAACCTAAAACATTTCCAAAACGAGTTGTAATAAATGCTGTATCAATATCCCCTCGCTGAGCTAATGATTGTATGTATATCTCACATATCCGTTTAGAGGCACCCATCACATTTGTTGGGTTAACGGCTTTATCTGTTGAAATCATAACAAACTTTTCCACTCCAAACTCTATGGATAAATCTGCCAAATTTCGAGTTCCGCCCACATTTACACTCAGTGCTTCGTATGGATTATCTTCCATTAATGGAACATGTTTATAGGCAGCAGCATTAAAAACGATTTCGGGGTTGAAGTGTTCAAAAACACAGCGCATTCGAGATGCGTTAGAAATATCTCCAATAACTAACTCAAAAGAGGCTTTCTTGTACTTAGAATTAATTTCTTGTTGTAAATCATACAAAGGTGATTCTGCTTGATCTAAAAGAACTAATTTACCAATTGGAAACTTGAGCAATTGTCGAACAATCTCAGAACCTATTGATCCGGCAGCACCAGAAACCAGAATTGTTTTCCCCGTTAAACTCTGACGTATTCTCTCTAAATTCAATTGAATTTCATCTCGACCTAAAAGGTCCTCAATTTTGATATCTCTAACGCTGTTAGCAGGCATTTTCCCATTAATCCAATCATCAAAAGCAGGTAAAACTTTAACCTCCCAATTATTTTCTAAACAGATTTCGGTGATCTCACGAATTTTTTCCTTTTTCATTTTAGCGATAGCTAAAACAACCATGCTTACCCCCTTTTTCAATCCCAGTGATAATGCTTTCTGAAAACTACTCACTTGAATATCTCTCAAATTTTTCGCCCACTTATTTTTATCATCATCTACAAAGCCAACAACTTGATAATTCTCTTTACGTTCTTTATTTAATATCTCTAAAGCCAAAAGACCTAAATCTCCTGCTCCATATATTAATGTCTTTTTAGTATTTTCAACTCTTGATAGGTAAGAATACACCGCTCTAACTACCAGTCGAAAACCTATTAGAAAGAATAATGAGAATACAAATTGAAGGACTAAAACTAAATATGGCACATGAATAACGCTTCCTTCAACAGTTTGATTAATAAAATCTAATCCCAAAAGGACAATTACCGCAGCAAAATTGGTATAGATTAAACGAATCAATTCACCAACATCTGTATGACGAATAACACCTTTATATGAACTGAAAATTAAAAAACAGATAGCATAAGCTCCAACGCAACAACCTCCAGCTATCAAGAATTCCATAACACTTACAGTTGGTAGTTTAAAATTCAATCGAATTACATAAGCAACTATAAATGCTATGGATACAAGGATTAGATCAATTAAAAAGATCCACCATGGAGAAAGAATCCGAACGCTTAAAAATTTTAGTAAACGTGCTTTCATATCTTAATCATTAAAAAAGAGTGATATATAAATATTATCAGAACAAAAGGAAAGTTCTAACTGATTAAATGGCAATCATAATATTTCATTTATGATCAGAAAAAAGATATTCTGTATTATAAAGTAGAAACCTTTATTCTTGCTTCTTTTAAAATTGCTTTGATACTAGAACATATAAATCTTAGCTCATCAATTTTTAAAGATGGAAACAGAGGTAAAGAAACCGTTCCCTGCCACAGGTTTTCACTATTAGGAAAGTCTGAAGGTTTAAGATCATAGCGCTCTCTATAGTATGTCATTCTATAAAGAGGTTTATAATGAACTGAAGTTCCGATTCCCATTAGCGCCATTTTTTCAATAAAAACATTACGATCTATATTCGATTCTTGTGTAAGTACGATAGGGAATAAATGCCAGGCATGATCTTCAAATGGAACTAAACATTCTGGTAAGTCCACACCTTCTATATCTCGAAGTTCTTTGCGATAAAATTCAACTGCTCTTAATCTTCCTAAATGAAATTTGTCGTAATCTTCGAGCTGTGCCAAACCAATAGCAGCATTAATATCTGGCATATTATACTTATAACCTGGAGCAATCACATCATATTCCCATGACGGTTTATCAGATGTAAATCGATCCCAAATATCCCGATTTATACCATGAAGACGCATGACTTTTACGCGACGATATATGTCTTCATCATTTGTTGTTAGCATACCGCCCTCCCCTGTTGTTATTGTTTTATTGGCGTAAAAACTAAAACAGGTAATATCACCAATATTACCAATCATTTGGTCACCCATACGCGTGGGAAAAGCATGAGCTGCATCTTCAATGATTCGAATACCATGTTTTTTACATATTTCTAAAATACCATCCTCTCCCAACATATCGGCCGGATGACCACCAAAATGAACTATTATAAGAACCTTGACATCTGGATGATTTACAATTGCTTGTTTTAAAATTTCAGGCGTCAGAATTCGAGTGTCGTAATCAACATCTAGAATAACAGGATCGGCATGTAGATAGCGAATAACTTCTGCAGAAGCAGTAAAAGTCATAGCAGGAACAAAAACCTTGTCACCTGATTTCACCTTTAAAGCCTCGAGCCCCAAATGAAGTGCTGCTGTACATGAATTCACAGCACAAGCATATTTTACACCTAATTTTTGAGCAAATTGTTTCTCGAACTCTTGAGTTACTCCCGCTGTAGTTAACCAACCACTTTTCAATACTTTTTTTATATATTTCAATTCAGATCCTGAACAAGTAACTTTTGAGAAAGGAATATTTAGCATATTACTATTTTTTTCGGATTAAAATTAAGAGCGTTTTAAAGATGATTTGACAATCCTGAGCCAGAGATTGAGTTTTGACGTACTCCAGGTACAGTGACAGTTTCTTAGGTAAAATGATGTTTCGATAGGTTTCTTCAGGTTCGATGCTACTTGCCAATATTTCTTCTTCGTTTCGAAATAAGATGGATGCATTATCTGTTATACCTGGCTTAACCTTATGAATTACCCGCCATTTTTCTGGATAGGCATTTACCCACTGACGTACTTCAGGGCGCGGACCTACAAGTGACATTTCACCAACTAATACATTGACCAGTTGCGGTAGTTCATCCAGTTTAGTACGTCTTAAAAAACGTCCTTCGGTTGTTACTCGTGATGTATCTCCTGCATCAAAAGATCCCTTCGCCGATGTTTTATTAGACCTCATTGTTCTAAACTTTAACAGTCGAAAGTTCTTACCATCTTTTCCCACTCGAGTTTGCCTGAAAAAAATCGGAAAACCAGAATTGATAACAATCACAATAGAGATGATTATCCATATAGGTAAAATCAATATTAGACCTATCAGAACAAGAAATAACTCAAAAACTCTTTTAAACACAATAATAGAATAATAAGGTTTTAATGGATACAAGTATTAAGCCTTTAAATCGAAAATGAACATCCAATTACTCTATATCAACCTGTAATACAAACTAAAAGCAGTATAACAATCGAAATAATTTCATTTTGAGTTGATGTCTCTGGAACTAGATATGTCTCAAGAAATCATATAATTTATCAATTTGCTTATTACGATTAAAACTAGTTTCTGCAAGTTGGATACAGCGTTTAGAAATCTCTCCACAGTCTGCATTATTTAGTTCATTTATATTCTTTTCCAACATGGCAATATCTTTTGAAGGGCTTACCCAACCAATTTTATTATCGCGAATAATGCGAGCACCTTCTCCTTCTCCCGAAAAAAGAATAGGTAAACCAGAAGCCATCGCTTCATAAATTTTCGAAGGTACTGCTCCATATATATTCGAAACGAGAGGAATTAATGCGGCATCATATAAAGCTAATGTTTCGGGAATCTGTTCACGTTTGACTGATCCCATATATTTTATCCCTTTATCTGTATGCGCTTTTAGATACTCAATTATGCTTTCTTTCTCTGGTCCTGCTCCATATACACAAAATTCAACACCCAAATTTGAAAAATCAATTTCTCTACAGATCTGATTAATTCCCTGAGCAACACCGAGTAAACCGGCATAAACTAGTTTTTTTGTATTCCCATTTGGCTTATTATTGCTATGATTATTCGAAAAGCGCCTCATATCAACGCCATTACGAAACAACATCAGTTTTTTATGCTTTCGTTCTGAGATATAATCCACTATTTCTTGAGATTGACCTAGACAAGCATCGGCTCTTTTATAAATAAATTTTTCACACCATTCCAGAAAACGATAAAGTTTTCCTTTTGATATAACTTTTAATTCTAAGGCAGAAAGTGGCCACAAGTCGGAAACATTTACAACGAGCTTTGCACCACAAATTTTAGAAATGATCAAAGCTGAAAAAGCTAATGTTAAGGGGGGGCTTTCAACAATTATAATATCTGGTTTCTGTCGAATGCAGAACGGAATAGAAAATAAAACAGAGATGCTGAAAGATAGCATACTAAATATCCTAGGCAATTTCTTTCTGGAATTGGATGCAAATAACGAGAATCGCTTTACCAGAATATCATCCAAAATCTCGGTAATCCACAGCTTTTTTCTATAAGCTGGAAATATTTTACCTTCGGGATAATTGGGCAAAGCAGTTACTACTGAAAGATCTGCTCCTCGCTTTTTTAGCCCCAATACCATTTCCATCAATCTATTTTGTGGGGCTCCCATTTCAGGCTTATAAAATTGACTAACTAGAATAACTTTCATAGTTCTAAATCAATTAAAACATCAATAATTCTCTCTGCACACTGTCCATCCCAAAGGGGAGGGATCTTGCCTTTTTTCCATGAATTTTCAAACAAACACTTCATAGCAGGAGCAATAGCCTTTGGATCTACTCCAAGCAATTCATTGGTACCCATAGTTACAGTTTCAGGACGCTCTGTTGTTGTTCTTAAAGTCATACATGGAACACCCACTACCGTTGTTTCTTCGGTAATACCTCCCGAATCGGTAACAACAGCCTTTGCTCGCTCAACCAAATAATTAAATTCCAAATATGATAAAGGATCTATCATATACAAATTCGAGAAATTAACCCCTAAACGATCAATCATTTGTCTGGTGCGAGGATGAACAGGAAATATGACCGGTAACTTTTGGCTATTATCAATAATTGCCTGAATCATTTCCTTCAATTTAGCTTGCTCATCAACATTCGATGGCCTATGTAGAGTTAATACGATATACTGCTTCTCTTTTAGATTAGCATCATTCCAAATTTGTGGGAGTTTAAATCTTGATCGGTGTTTTAGTAAGGTATCTATCATGGTGTTTCCCACGAAAAAAATATTTTCCTTCTTTACTCCAACTTTCCTCAGATTCTCGTTTGCAACTTCTGATGTTGTAAAAAAGTAATCTGTAATGCTATCTGTTAAAATTCGATTAACCTCTTCAGGCATTGTCATGTCTTGCGAACGGATCCCCGCTTCAACGTGAGCCAACTTGGTATTAAGTTTCTTTGCAACGACTGAACAAGCCATTGTACTTGTCACGTCACCCACTACCAAGCATAAATCAGGTTTATTTTCCGTAAGTAAGGATTCATAACCAATCATTATTTTCGCAGTTTGTTCAGCTTGTGTTCCTCCGCCTGCACCTAAATTAACATCGGGCATGGGAATTCCTAACTGTTCAAAAAAGTTTAATGACATGTTCTTATCGTAATGCTGTCCGGTATGGACTAATCGAAATGTAATATCTTCTCTACTAACTTGTATTTTTTTTATAGCATCTACAATAGCTGATATTTTCATAAAATTAGGGCGAGTCCCTGCAATAAGATCTATTTTCATAAGGTTAAGGTTTAAGTATAAACAACAGAGAAGTGTTTCAGTTTACCTGCACGTGTCCTTTTCAATTCAATCTTTCTTTCAAAAGTCGTTTTCAGGTTCTTTTCTAAATAGATATCCATCAATTGTCTAATTCCTCCTATATCTGAATTATTTAAATCTTTAAAACTGACATATTCAAAATGGAAATGATCTGGAGCAACTTGTTTGATAATAAATTCTTTGATTAAGCCACTTTCTTCGAGCATGCTTTTCGAGACATAATAGAATGTAAGACCATGAACAGTTTTGCCACTGGGCAGTATTGCTGTATCATTTGTTCTTCCAATCAACTTTTCTAAAACTCTGTAATGCCCCTTCCTTTTTTTACTTATAATACCTATATCACCAACATCATAACGAATAAAAGGCATTGCTTTATTATACAAAGAAGTTACTACTATCCGACCTTCTTCTCCATCTGGTAAAGCTTTCCCGTTTTCATCAAGAATCTCTATATACAAAGATTCCTCATTCAATATCCAGTCATAATCTTCATCCTCAAAAGCTATCAAGTCCAACTCCGATGCTCCGTATTCATTTACAACAGGTACTCCAAAGCTTTTTTCAATTTTTCTCCTATCCAAATAATCAAGGACTTCAGATGTAGTGACACATTTTTGTAAGGAGGGACAAACCGTTTTTAATACAATCTCTTTTCTTATTAAAAAGTCGGCAAATAAAACAAGAGCATTTGTATACCCATTCAAATAATTGAATTCCCTACTTCTAAATTCATTCAGATATTTCTCTAATACAGAGTCAGATAGATCAAATATCGGGAAACGTTTTCTACGACATAAATAATCTTTAAGCAATTCAGCCCAGTACTTCATTTTTGAATCAAGTGGAATACCATAAAAACGAGCTTGCAAACTGTGGTTGAAATCTAAGCCGTGTCTAGCAAAACGATTCTTGATGATAGCCCAAGTCATGGCATGGCAAAACTTATCTTTTGCAAAATGAAAGGGTTCACCAGAAGATCCAGAAGTGTTACTTAAATAAGTATTTTTACTTGTATATCCATTAGACAAACGTTCATGAAGAGGTTTTTGAATAGATTCTTTGGTGAGTATTGGAATTTCATCCCAGGATAAGAATTCTTTATTAGAGCAAAAGGCATTGTAATGAGAATTATTACTTCTATGATAATTGTAGCAGGCATCTCTTTTTTGTAATTGGTTATTCCTAAAACTATCGAGATCCATATTATACATAGATTGCAATTCAAGCTCTGCTCTATTTAAAGGAAAACCTTTTATTTTTAATGCTAAATCGAAAATACCCACAAGACAATAATTTTAGATTTAAAAAAATTAGATAGAAAGTAGTTCATCCCATTGCGCTTTTATTGGCACCCAATCCATGATTTCAGCTCTCTTTCGAGCATTACGAGATAAATCCAGCATATAGATTGGATCTGATACAATCTTTTCAATTACCCTGACAAACTCATCTGTTTGATTAGCACCAAGCATGACTCCTTCTTTTTTATCTTCGAATAAGTAAGGTATCCCTCCTACATTTGTTGACAAAACAGGAAAACCGAGTGCCATGGCCTCAATGACACTTACTGGAGTATTATCGACATTTGAGGTATTAATGAAAATATTATAGGATTTAGATAATTCAATCCATTCTTTCTTGGAGAGCAGTCCTACAAATTCAATAAAATCAATTACTCCAAGCTCTCTCGCTAACTGTTTTGTTTTCTCCAGAGAACCATCTTTATCGGGACCAACCATACATAGTTTTGAATTTAAATGGCCAAGATCATGTAACTGACGTATTATTCGAACAGCTAGACTAGGGTTATATATTTCGTGAAAAGAACGTACCCACAAGAGTTTTATGCTGTTGTTAGCTTCTAAACATCTTTCCTTAAAAGGATAATTATTAATATCGATATAGTTGGGTATAACTTTGTACTCGCCACCTAAGACTTTACCCACTTCAACTTTCAGATAATTCGAAGGACAAACTACAGAATAGGCATTCTTTAAGTAATAACTTAATAATTTAGGTGACTTTTGGGCTCTTTTCGGTAACGCTCCTCCATGTAAAATTGGAATATATTTTATCTTAAATAAGTTAGCCAAGATTGAAGAAGTCCAAGCAAAAATAAAACCTTTAGTGCTATAAGTATCAATCAAAATAAAATCGACATTCCTATTTTTCAATATTAAATACCACATATGAAGCAAACGTAAAATCTGATTCCGTTTTGCAGAACCCTGGGTTACATCAAATAAATCTTTTAAACGATTTCCCAATGTTTCAACTGACGATGGCGTAAAACCATAGGCTCCGAGTTGGTTACCCAGATAAAGAATCCGTTTCCGTTCCATTTCACAAATCTTTTAATTTAATATGTATTAAACTTAATCCAAAGAAAAAAGGTGTCACTAAGGTTCGCATTCCTGCATGGAATGAAGTTCCAATAGCCAAAAACCAAAAACAAATTGACAATGCTTTTGTAATCTTATCCTCATTTAAAGAACCTAGTACAGGTCTTAAAAACAGAATGATAAGAATTAACAAACCTAAAAGGCCTTGTTCAGAAAGAATACGAGAAAATTCAGTATGTGCAATAATGTTTGCAATGCCATATCTGGCTCTTAAACCTGCTGAATTTCCCCCTCCAGCTCCTAAAACAGGATGATCTAACCATATATTAAGATCAGACTGAATTATATTCCACCTATTGGTTGTAATTGTATTTAGTGTTTTTTCTTTCGTGCCTTCCAGAGTCCCTGCTGTTTCGCCCTGATAACGAAGGAATAAAGAACCTTTGGTTATTTCATTTCCAACTATTGCAATTGAAGAAAAGAGTAAAATGCCTATAAAAATTGACTTAATATTAATCTGTTTTAGACGAAGGCCTAAAGATTCATTTCCTTTAATAAAAGATAGTTTGTAGGCAAAAATTAGAAGTGCGAAAAAGGCGATTAGAACTCCCCCTCGAGAAAAAGTAATTAAGGAGCGAAATAGAAAATAACCGAATAAAAATAAGTTTAGCTTAGACCATTGGAATAGTTGTCCTCCCAATAAATAAATCACAGCTGGAAGTAAAAAACCAAGTCCTAGTATGGTTGACATTTGATTAGAACCAAAACCTCCAGAAGTAAACGAATTAGCTCCTAATTGAAAATCTGCATCTGCAAATGAAGGCGTTTTAATCGTTATATAAGTTAGAATTGAAATCAGAGGATAAATCATTAATTTAAAAATCGAATTCAATTCTCCTATGCTTATGCTTCTTTTATTGAAATAGGCTACAAACAAGCCCAAATTAATAATACCAAGCATAGAAAAAACTTTTCTGTCGAATTCCTCGTTTCCCATCAACCATGCTGGAACACATAATAATATAATTACCAAGCCTATTCCAAGCGATGATTTAACTCCTTTGTCAATTATAATTCCATATAAAAGAAGTACAAATCCTAAATATTTACCTACCTCCCAAGGAACCCATGGTGAAGTTCCAGTCATACGGCACAAAACTTCAAAGCCAATTAAGTAAGCTAATAAAAAGTGAACTTTGGATTTTCCGTCCTGATTGAATATTAAGGTGCAAATCACTAAAACATAAATCCATGCTATTAAAATCCAGGGCGTTAACATTGAAGCAACACCTAAAAATACGTGCAAGCCAATATAAAACAGTTCAGTTCTTCTAGTAAACAAGCTACTAATCATAAGTTCGATTATTTTTAAAGGCTGGTATAGATATTCTCCAATTTTAACAAACAAGCATCTTTAGAATACTTTTCTTGTACAAATTTTTTAAATCTTACTGCAAATTCATCTGCTACAGCGGGGTTCTCAATTATTTCGATTATAGCCCTTGCTAGTATTTCGGGCTGAGCAGCAGGAACTAAAACACCCAGTTTACCATTATTAAGCACGATAGGAATCTCTCCTACAGCTGTTGCTACAACAGGTAAACCAGCTAATCCATATTCTAAAAGAGAAACAGGTAAGCCCTCATTTAGCGAGGATAAAACACCAATATCTGAAGCATCCAAAATTTGAGATATTTTAGTCTGCGAGCCCAGAATATGAATATTATTCTGAAAAATAGAGTCTCGAACAAATTCTCTTATCTCAAGTGCATATGAGTCGTCAAAATCTTTACCCACTATTAGGAGGTGCCAATCGGGGTGTTTAGCACATATAATCTCCATTGACTGGATTAATGTTTTATGATCCTTTATTGGACGCAGATTGGCTAAACAGATAATTCTTTTACCCTTTTCTCCTGGAAGTCCTATTTTAGAATCTGAACGTGATAAATCTGGATAATTATTCAAAAGAGCAATTTTCTTATCATTAAACCGAAGAGTATCCAATGACCACATCTTAAGATTATGACTGACAACAACAACATAATCAAAATATCTTTTTAAGAACCTAAGTATAAGCAGATTTATAGATGATATATTTCTACTGTCTCCATTATGGTTGTGCCATATTACTTTAATACCTGTGAAAATTTTAATAATAACTGCAATAAAAAAAGAAGACGAATGGGCATGTATTATTTCAATATTTTTATTTTTACAGTATCGCAATAACTTAATCATAGCATTTACATCCAATGTATGCTTTTTCTTAAGAAAAGTATACCCTACTTTACTATCAATAGAATCAGTTAAAGGTCCCTCTGCACGGGAAACACAAATATGAGATTCAATACCTCTATCAACAAGTCCATTTACAAGACTAACAGCTATTTTTTCTGCTCCCCCCAGTTCTGAGGAATCAATTATATGCATAACATTCATCATTGATCAATTTTAGAACTTCATTTTCAAACTCTTCTAAAGTAAATTGTTGAGACCACTTAGTAGCTGCTATTCTATGTTGATGGTACAAAATCGTATTATTCTTATACTCTACTATTGAGTTACAAATATCTTCTAAGGAAGAATCTTCCTTTAATAATTTTCCACGCGAACCATGTGATAACATATAAGGGACACATGATACTGGAGTTGTAATGGGTAAACAGCCCCAGAACATAGCTTCAGCCACTGCCTTTGGCCAACCCTCGGAACGCGAAATAAAGACTAGGAAATGTGCCTTTTGCAAGACCTCTTTTACTTTCTCGGCATCGACATTCCCAAGAAGACTAATTTGACTCTCCAGATGTAAATCCTTTATTTTTTTTTCTAGAATATGACGTTGATCACCATCACCACAAAAAGTAAGATGTACAGGTATACCTTTTCGATGTAATACTTCACACACTTCCAGGCAGGTTATAGGAGATTTATTCTCCGTTAAACTACCTACAAATACAAGTTCAATTCTTTTATCAAGTGAATCTTTGTGTATTTCTTCAATCTCATTTCGACTATAAGTAGCTGTAAAAAAAGATCGAATATTTTTAGTTTTATCAGGCCATTCACCATAAACTAAAACTTGCATATTCTTACTTAAAAAAGTATTTCTTAAAATCCTTTGCTGTACTCGGTACGACCAAGGCTGCTTAGATTTCCAATCCCAATTACCAGCATATTTGGCTGTTTTAATTTTTTTCTTGAAAAAGAACTGTGCAATGCATCCTATTAAGCCAATATTTCCAGGACACCTAAGGTGTATATGATCGGCTTGTCTCATTTCTTGCAGGCAAACAAAAAAAATAAGAACTGAACTGTAAATAGCCTTAGGTATATATTTTAATGCAGATATTTGAAAATTGGGTATCGATCTTAGTGAAATATTTTCATGCGAATAAGCTAAATCGATTTTATCTGGCCCATTATCAACAATCAAAGGCGCAAGAACTCTGACCTGATTAAAGGCCTTTACCCAAAGGTTCATTTCTCGAACATAAGGGCCATAGGCAAAAATTTGATCATCATTTTTTTTATGAACGGCATGAGAAACGATCAAAAAACGACCTCTTAAATTCTTTCTATGCATGATGCAAAATCAATATAATTTGTAATAAGAATTTATGTGGACAAGGATTTACAATTGTAATAGTAAGAAATATTCTCATCGACTAATTTTTCTATGTTGAATCTTTCGACCACATCTTGTCTCGCATTTTCACCTATTCGAAGGGCTTCTTGTGGATTCTCAAGAAAAAATTCAATCTTCTTCACAATATCGCTTACATCAACTGTGTTGACGAGTAAACCTGTTTCATATTCTCGAATAACTTCTCGACCAACTAACATGTCTCCCCCAATAAACGGTTTGCCCATAGACAATGCCTCTAACCAGGCAATTGGAAGCGCTTCGATATAGGAAGGGAAAACACAAATTTCAGCTTGTTCAATAATCTGAGGTATTTCACACCTATCGACTTCCCCTTTAAAATGAATTTTGAACTTTAATTCGGAAGGAATAAGTCGCTTAAGATATTTGGTATATGACTCACCTGTCTCTGGAACTTTACCATCTCTACCTACAATATCTAGATGCGTATCAGGAAATCTCTTCAGAATGACCATCATTGCCTGAACCAGTTCTTTAATTCCTTTTTTATCGTACACCGTACCAATAAATAAAATCTTCCCTTTGATCATTTTATTTAAATCAGCAGCATAAAACATATTTGTATCTACTGGATTTAAGATAACCTTCACTTCTTTTTTTAGTTGAAGATATTCAGACGTCTTTTTAGCGACACTAGCACTCACAGCGACAATTTTATCCGCATTCCGGAACGACAATTTTTCCTTTATAGCTTTCCATCTGGATATTTTCCTATTCAGCATTAAAGAAAGATAATGATGACCACCATGCATTCGAATGATTTTTTTAAAAGGAGAATTTGCCTTTAAAAATGCCAAGCCTTGTTCCGATGATTCAATTATATCAATAGGATTCTGGGCATGAAGTTCCATTAATTTCTTATTGAGTAGTATTGAATTTGGATAAAAATTAGCAAATGGCCATCGTGAGCATGGAATCCTCCACACCTTAATTCCATCATCATCATAATATTGCTCTTTATCTATTTCTCCAATAGCTATAAAGGATACATCAACCCCACGTTTAACCATCTGTTTTCCCATGGATTGTATAAAAGAGCCTATTCCACCACTACTCCAAATAGGATATTCAGGAGACACATAACATATATGCATAATATTTTATTTAACTTGAACATAATCGTACGATCCTTTATAATTTAGTATTTTAGCTGGGTTACCACCAACAACAGCTTCGTCAGGCACATCGAAATTAACAACCGAGTTGGCACCAATTGCGACATTATTGCCAATAGTAATCGGACCAAATATTTTAGCACCTGAACCTATAAAAACTTCATTCCCTATTTTGGGAACCCCAAACTCCCCTTTGTGCCGGCCATATCCGATTATAACCATAGGGCCCAAATTACAATTCTCTCCAATTATGGCTTGATTATTAATGATTATTGGTCCGACATGACCTATCAAAATACCCTTGCCTATTTCTGTCCCAATAGGAATAGAGAGCCCTGAGATAACCTGAGATAATTTTAACCAGATCATACAATGCAGAGAAACTAACTTATTTATAATGGGTATTTTTCTTGATTTGAAATAAAGAGAATTATTCAATCGATAAATTACAGTGAAAATAAAGCCGATATTAAAGAATAAAATCATAATTCTATTTCTTCCCCCAGTAAATCGATATCGTGAATAATCAGCATAAATAACTTTCCATATATTCATAATAATTGAGTTTATTTAATCAAACGACAAACATTTGTATAACAAGGAAGAAATCGTTCTTTTTGATATTTATCTGTGCGTAAAAATATTTTTAAGTAAACAAAAATAGTAAGAATGGTAAAGAGCTTTATTGGCAATTTATATTCATCCATAATACGCGTCATATAAGCTCGAAGAATCTCATCATAAGCGTCCTGACTATCACCATGAACAAAATCATAAAGATCTCTAACTTTATTCCGTGAGAATAAACTCATCCATAATGAAATAAAATTTGAAATAGGATCGTAAAAGGCCCAATAGCTTGTTTCAGCATACTCCCAATCGAAAACAAAGAAATCACTATTGTCAACAAAGAAATAATTGTTAAAACTGTAATCACCATGAACAAAACATTGCATTTGCCTATGGTCAAACAAGCCAATCTTTTGACTTAAAATGTCAATCACATCACCAATATTTTTATTTTCCTTATGAAATTCTTTTAGTTCTTTGATTTCTGGTATTATACTAGAAATGGAATATTCATTAGTAAAAGAATGCGATTGAATATTGTGCAACCAGGATGTTGAATGTGCTAGCATTTTTTTTACAAAAGCAGGTGTCATCTTCTTTACACAGGCTCTATATTTTCTGTTGTCAAAATAAGCTTGAATCCGGAAATACTTATTCTTAATATGTATATGCTTAGGGGTATATAAAATGGACTCTTTAAAAAAATCTGAGTTTAAGCTAGAAAGCAATTGCCTCATCACCTTATTCTCTCGCTCTAATCTCTCTTTATTTTTCTCTCGATAACATGAAATCACAAAAGACAGTTTTTCACTTAAATAGAGAAAAAAATGTATGGTATCATTTTCAAATGGACGTCTAGAATATTGAATAAGATCAATTCTATCTTTGGGGAATTTTTTCTGAAAATGATCTTCTAACAATAAGAATTCGTTCATAATCAATTGAATTATCTCTTAGATATTTTTCTGCAACACGACTAACTTTACTGGCCAATACAAATAAACTAATCGAGACAATGGTTTAATTTTCAACAATTGGGACAATAGACGATTCCTTTTTGAGCTTTCAGACCATTCTGAAAATTTAGAAAAAATGATTTTCGACTTTGCTATAACCTTAGGAAGAGTCGCTGATGGAAAAACAACTAATTCATTAATCCTTACAAGTCCATTATTTTGTATAATATTTTTACTTTCCTGCCGACTAAGGCCATTGAGAGGTGCATTTTTAAGCCCAAAAACCTTATTAATAAATCTTCCTATAATCGTCTGATTTACTTCCCAGTAAATAATTAAACCATCAGCTGCAAGAAAAGAATATGTTGCGTGAAGAATCTGATTATTTACAGAAGGGAAAATTGGCGTATGGTGAAAGTAAATACAATCGACTTTTGATGTTCCCTTCTTTTTTTTTACCTCATCATATCCAGAAACTGAGAGTTCAACATCTAAGTGCTGTAAAGATGGCCACATCCTATTTGTTCGATCAATATCTCCAACAAACAAACACGTTTTAATTTTTGAAAAATCAATCCAAAACACCCAATCTTGTAGCATCAATTCATCCTTTTTAATAATTCATTCATAATATCTGAAAGTTCATCTACTTTCTGAGGATACTCGTTAAAGACATTTTGATGTTCAACTGGATCTACAGATATATTAAATAATTCTTCCTGAAAATCAGAATCCTCCTGTGTTTTTATATATTTCCAGTCTCCCCATCTTATAGCATGCAAAAAAGGCAGCCCTTTTTTTCTCAATATTGCACCACAAGCTTGTAAATAAACAGGACGAGTTTGATATTCCTGATTTTTATTACTGACACTTAAAGCCTGAGCGAAACTTCTTCCTGAAAACTTTGATGAACTATCAATTGAGAGTAGGTCTAAAATACTAGGAAGAATATCTACGGTAGAAACTTGTGTGTCTACAGTGGTTCCTGATTTAATTAATTCCTTATTTACAATTATAAAAGGAACATTTGTGAGTAAATCATAAACATGGAATCCATGTGCTTCAGTATAATTAACGCCCTCAATATTACCATCAATTGAGCTTACATAATGACCATGATCGGCAACTAATATTAGAAGCGTTTCATTTAAATCGATCTGGCTTACTAAAGCTTGTAATTTCTGATCAAAATGCTCAATTGCATTTTCATAATCTGATAAACTAGAATCTCTCTTCTTTCTGTTTACTCTCCATCTGTTGTGTAAGTCTAAAAAATGAACCCAATGAAACCATGGCGACTTTGCGTTATTCACCAAATCAAGATACTCTTTATAGATCTTTCTTTCATTTTTCTTATTATTCTTGAAATTCAAATTATAACGATAAAATGAAAAATTTGTTTCTGCAGGATGAAAGTTATAAGTATCAAATCCATTATTTAATTTCGTTCCTGGATTTAAAG
>Ga0209379_10000402_pt1 | contig 38429 bp, 38 predicted proteins | sample tdDd001_FD_187124 | JGI IMG/M metagenome (GOLD analysis project Ga0209379, IMG submission 187124) | Marine sediment microbial communities from the Atlantic coast under amendment with organic carbon and nitrate - tdDd00.1 (SPAdes)... | ecosystem: Environmental > Aquatic > Marine > Coastal >... | reverse complement strand
CTGATTTTATAAATGTGCCTAAATCATCATCCCGTTCAATCAAATCGAGTGATATTTCACCTGTGTAATCTCCAGCTTCTATGCGCTTAAGCTCTTTGGCAGCACTGATCAAAGGCGTTGAGAATTTATCTGAATACACATATGCAATCAATGCAAATAGAATAATCAAAAGTATCGCGAGAATTGCAATAATCTCTTTAATCTTGTTGACGCTTGCCATCAGCTCCCCATTCTCGATCATGGCAATATATTTCCATCCTAAGACAGGTGAAGTGTATAACTCACCATAGTACGCCTTATCATCGATTACCGCCTCAAAGTTCGCAGAATCTTCTTCCATGACTTGTTTCAACGGTTCACAGTCTGTATCTTTGATATTTTTAAATAGAAGATCAGGGCGTTTTGGATGTGCTAAAATTGTACCCTCAGCGTCTGCAAGAATTAGAAATCCTGTATTTCCAAGACGAATATTTTTTACAATCTCCGTTAAACCTTCAAGACTTATGTCTAGAGCTTGAATGCCAATCGTTTTTCCTTTTTCATTATGAATCACATGTCCCGTGGTGATTACAGCCAGATCATCCGTCGCAATCGGCGAATAGGGGCTTGTTACAACGACATAGTCCTTGTTATTTAAAATTTCTTGATACCAATCACGAACTCTTGGATCATACCGACGGGTAAGACTGCTTTCAGGCCATTGAACAAAGCCACCCTCCTCTGTTCCCATATATACGCAGACAACATCCTCATGGGACTTTGCATAGCTTTCAAAAACATTAAATATGCGCTTTTCAATATCTCCATTTAGCGACGGCGTCATAACAATGCGACCTTCAAAGTTTTTCTGACTGTTCATATATCGAGAAATCGAATCCTCAGCTTGCATGACGTACTCATTACTCGCAAGAAACTTTGAGTCTTGATTAATTGAGTTTAAATACATACTAAAATAACTGTCAATCTGTAAAACTTGTCCTTGAGTGGACAATCGGTGGTTGTCCTTGATCTCATTTTGAGTAGATTTATTTACAAAAACACTCAATATAACGATCGGTAGAATAATGATTAACAAGAATGCTCTTAATAGGCTTGCTTTCGAAATTGCAAAGACGTTTTTACTCATTTTTGCGAAGTCCCCCTTTTATGATCTCCCCCAAGAGACACTTATCAGGTCGATTTCCATTAGTGAATTTATTATACCAAATTTTCATTGCGAATTTCGATATTCTTGTAATATTTCGAATTTTTGGATATTTGATTTTGTAATGCTCAAATAGAAATATCTAAGAGCACATTCGTAAATTGAATGTACTCTTAGATATTTTTTGTATGCCATATACATGTTCTTCTATTCATGTCTCAAAGCCTCAATCGGATCTAACTTCGCCGCTTTATTAGCCGGATAGATTCCAAAAAACAATCCAATAGAAACCGAAAATACGACAGCGAGTAATAGTGAATTCATACTCATAACCGCATTCATTTTCATTAATTTACCACCAAAATGCGTAAAAATACCACCGAAAATAGATCCAATCATGCCACCAATAATAGAGATGGTGATGGCCTCAATTAGAAACTGCAGCATGATGTCCGTATATTGAGCGCCTAAAGCTTTTCTAATCCCTATTTCTTTTGTTCGCTCTGTGACAGAAACCAGCATTATGTTCATAACGCCGATTCCTCCAACCACAAGGGAAATCCCTGCAATGGCACTCACAAACAATGTCAACATTCCAAGCGTTTCATTGACAGACTCAATGAAATCTTCTGCACTGAATGTGACATACTTTCCTTCACCTATATTTCGATTATATCTTTCAATAGCTGTCACGATATACTGAATTTCAACATTGATGTCTTCCACCGATGGATCAAATGTCACTTTCAAACCACCTATTTGTCCTTGGAGCTTGAACATCATATCCATAGTCGTATACGGCATATAAGCTCGGGATTCTGAGAATCCCTCTAGAGTTTCTTTGTTTTCATACACACCTACAATCTGATAAGCACTGGTTGCTTTTCTTGCAGTGACAAGTACCTTATTGCCCACAGCCGTCGTAGAGCCATACAGTATTTCTGCAAGATCAGAGTCTATGACGATATGCCTTTTATATCCGCTAATATCAAACTCATTGAGAAATCGACCCTCCACTAAAGTAAGATCTTCCGCCTCATCTGTATTTAAGGTTGATGCACTCAACATTAGACCCGTTTCCTCGATATCACTCAAAATTGTTCCGTACTCTTCTATATTCGGTGTCACATAAAGCACCGTATCTTCAAAAGTTTTCTCAACATACTTCATGTCATCAATACTCAGGCTTTCAGAGGGCTTAATTGTCTCTTGTCTATCATGATAGATATATATACTGTTTATCCCGAGTGATGATAATTCTTCTTCAATGGCTGTCTGCGTTGCATTCCCCAACGAAACAATCGTTACCACGGAAGAGATCCCAATAATCAATCCGAGCATTGTTAAAATTGACCTCAGCTTGTTAGACCATATGGCTTGAATGGATATGAAAAAAGCTTCTATGATACTCATTTAATCACCACCTGATCGCTCACCATCAGCCCATCCCTAAAGGTCAGCCTTCGGTTTGTGACTTCCGCCACATCATGTTCATGGGTTACAATAATAATGGTTTTTCCTTCAGCGTTTAGCTGATTGAACAACTTTAAAATCTCATGTGTTGATTCTGTATCTAAATTTCCCGTAGGTTCATCAGCCAGTATGATGGATGGATTATTCACAAGTGCTCTTGCAATGGCGACCCTTTGCTTTTGTCCCCCGGATAATTCTGTTGGCCTATGCCCTACTCTATCTGCCAATCCAACCTTTGTTAGCGCTTCAATCGCCCTTCGCTTCCGTTCCTCCCTTGGTACACCAGCATAGATCATCGACAATTCGACATTTCTGAGAGCCGTCAATTTAGGCAAGAGATGATATGACTGAAAAACGAATCCGATTTTTTTGTTCCTGACAACGGCTAGTTCTCGCGATGAAAGTGTCTGCGTTGAATGATTGTCTAAAATGTATTCCCCTTCTGTTGCTTGATCCAGACACCCTAAAATATTCATCAAGGTTGACTTCCCCGATCCTGAAGGACCGATGATGGACACGTACTCGCCTTCGTTTATAGTTAAATCGATCCCGCTTAATGCCCGCACTGAAATATCTCCCGTTCCATAGACTTTCGTTAAGTTCTTTACGACCAACATCCAATCACCTCTACTTGTAGCATCTATAGCAACTATCTATTTCTTTCGTCCAGGCATTTTTGATCTGTCCTTGAACTGTTCACCTGAAAAATCAATGGTCGACATCACTATGATCGTGTCTCCCTCATTCAATTCATCTGAGATAACTTCTATCATGAGATCACTCTCAACACCGGTTTCCACAAGTATTTTTTTTTCCTTACCATCAACCAGTTTTATGATCATATGGCCTTTTTCTGATGTGATAATTGCATCATAAGGCACAACTTTTGCATTTTTCTTACTGGCAATCATAATTTCCAAATTGGTAGAAAAACCTGGTTTCAGGGTTGAATTACTTTCTGGTATGTCAACAACAACAGACACGGTAACATCTGGCCCAGAGACATTGGCACTCGGATATATCTTACTGATTCGTCCCATGGATTTCACTGACTCATCACCCAAAGTGGTGATCATAACCTCTTGTCCCTCTTTGATGTCCTTGATTTCATACTCGCTGATCTCTGTCACAATTTCCAGTTGACCCAGATCCATAATTTGATAGAGCTCTTGCCTCATTTCAACAGGATCACCAGATTCAATAAATAGACCTACAATCGTTCCATCATTTTCAGCGGTTAACCTGACCATCTCATAATCGTCTTCTAATTTTGCTAGTCTTAGTTGTTCGATTTCTAACGTTTTTTCTAGAATAACAATCTCATTTTGCAGATCAAATCCATAATAGCGGCCCCGTTCTGAATCATAAGTGCGGTAGGTATTATTTTTTTGATCTTCTGATGCTTCCAAGTCACTTAAACTGATTGCACCAGCACTATAGAGATTTACATTCTTCTCGTAGACTTCTTTTGCATTGTTATACGAGGTTCGAGCACTTTCCAGACTGCTTAAGTACCCCTTATTTCCCTCGCTTTTCAACCGATTTAGCTCTGACTCAATACCCATGATTGTCTTTTCCTGAGTCAATAAACCGATTCTAATGTCAGAATCATTTAATGTTCCAACTAAGTCTCCCGCTTTCACCACGTCACCAATTTCAACTGTCAATGTACATTCCTCTGATTCAAAGGCGGATCTAATGGTCTTGTCAACCTTTGAAAACACTTGCCCAGAGGTTGAATACGTTTGATCAATATCCATCAGTGTCACTTTATACTCCTGAGTCTTTTCTTTCTCCAACTCCATTTTTTTCTTTTCATTCACTCTCTGATATCCATAAAAAACACCTATCAATAACATTATGAGCACAAGTAAAACAATGATTTTTCTCTTTTTCATGGATCACACCTCATTCATCATCTATGTTTTATACACTATAATTCTTAAATATGTCCTTATCATAAGATATAACCTCTTTATACCCTTAAAATCAGTTGTGTGGCTATATTGCTCAATGATTTTATTTAAACGCATAAAAAAACAGGGTCTTGGTATAGATCCCTGTTTTAGTTTCTCGCTATTTATATTTTTTGAGGATACATTAATTGAATGATTCGGTCATTCTATACTACGCTAGTGCTTCACCAAGTTTCGAACCAAGCGCAGTGGCATTCTCTACAGCTTCCTTGTCATCTTCAAAAACATAGAAAACATCTTTTGTAATTTTTGCGTCATCACCATAGATCGCACGGAAGACACTCTTTTCACAAGTTTCTCCTTTGCCACACTTAAAACAGGAAGCATTACCTCCAACTTTTGCAGAACCAATTTCATTCATCTTATAATTTTTATAGATTGATGATAATTCATCGATTACCGAAGCTTGATCTGCCAAACCACCTGCAACGGATGCAACAATCTTGTCTTTCAACACATCATTATGGAACAGAGCTGAAAGTCTCTCGAAGAACACTTTTGTCAATGCATTGAGTCCACTAAATCTAGCCATAGCCCCCACTAGAACTGCATCAGCTTGTTCAATTTTTTCTAAGATCTCATTCATTCCATCCTTAAGAACACAGCGACTTGTATGTACACATCCCGCGCAACCAATACATTGTCTCATATCTAGGGCATTCAATCGAATCAATTCCCATTCGTGTCCTGTTGACTTTAAGATCTGCACCATTGCCTTTTCAACAACACCCGATTTTACTGTACTTCCGCTAAAACCAATTACCTTAGCCATAATTTTTCTGCTCCCACCTGTATGCCGTATCCTATTAATTTATTATGCGATCTTATATGCAACATTCAATTCTGACTCTTTAGCCATAAGTTCCGACATCTTCGGTCCAATTTCCTTGAAGTGTTCAGACTCTAAATGTTGGTCAAAACTTTCTCTGCTCTCCCATTGTTCAAGCACAATCAAGATTGTCGCATCCTCTTCGTCTTGATACATATCGTACTGAATACATCCCGCTTCTTTTTTTGTTGGTTCAATCATTGCTTTGAATAACTCAATAAATTCATTCACGCTATCTTGTTTCACATATATTTTTGATATTGTCTGTACCACTGTATTCACGCTCCTATTTCACAACACCATTGATAAGAAACGGTTCACATCTGAATCAATGTGAACCGCATCATTTCTACTTTCTTCTGTCTAAAATACAAGTATTTCCATCTTGAGTCCAGCAATTATTACATGAAACACATCTAGTTTTATGTTCTGGATTTACACTCCACTTATTAGGTAAATCCGGTTCACTGTGTAAAGGTCTTGAAAGTGCAAAATAAGCTATATTGCTACTGTTCAAAATTTCTTCCATCGTCTTAGTATTACGATGTCCTCCCACTGAAATTACAGGAATATTCAACTCAGATGCAATTCTTGAAGTTTGCTCCTTAAAGTAAGATTGTTGCTCAACTTTAAATAGTTTACTGCGTGTAGCGCCATTACCACTTTCAGGGTCTATGTTTCCCCCACTAAATTCAATACCGGAAATGCCCTTTTTCTCAAGTTCTTTTGCAATCCAAAGGCTTTCTTTTTCAGACAATCCTTTATCGCCCCACTGATCATCACTATGCATTTTTATGAATATCGGAAAATCAGATCCTGCATGTTTTTTCATACTCTCAAGAACATCGAAAATTATTCGAGCACGATTTTCGATGTTCCCACCGTACTCATCAGTTCGAGTATTGAAATATGGTGAGAGAAATTGTGTTAAAAGGTAACCATGAGCAGCATGCATTTGTACTCCATCAAAACCAGCTTTTTTTGCTCTTTTAGCTGCTTCTCCCATCGCCTCTACAAATTCTTTTATATTCTCTATGGTCATTTCAACAGGAACAATTCCACTGCTTGGATTTACAACCGCTGAAGGTCCCCAAACAATACGTCCCTCAGCTGGAATTGATGTGGTTGAGCCACCATACCCCATTTGCATAACTACATTTGCTCCGTAAGAATGAATCATATCAGTGAACGCTTGATACTCGAGTATAAACTCATCCGAGGAAATGCTTAACATCTTAGGATAAGGTTGTTCATCTTGCATAACGACTGATAATCCAGTAATTATTGTACCAACGCCGCCTTCAGCCAACTCTCTGTATCTTTCAATTATTTCTGGTGTTAAATGTCCGTTTTCTGCGGCAAGTCCCAACCAAGTGGCTGAACGCCACAATCTATTTTTTAGAGTCAAATTCCCTATATTTGTTTGCTCAAATATTTTCATTTCATCACGCCTTACTTTCAACTTTTTCTACACGATTACCTAATTGATTTACTCATTTATTTTCTTTTGAGTTTCCACATAGTCATATCCAACACCTGTGAAATCTCTCTTGGCTTTATACTTGTCTGAGCGATTATCACTCCAAACACTTGTTGAATTATTATTTTGATTCCAGTCGAACGATGTTACTCTGTGAAGTATACGCCACTCATCATCTCTCTTTTCAAGATCGAAGTAGTGTCTTCCGCCAACGATAGTTTCCTTTTCTACATTTTCAACATCATATAAATTGTAAGCCCATACATACGATTCAGCATTTGCCTTGTTTCCATCAAGTTCTATATAAATATTGCTGATTCTATGCTGCGTACGCTTGATCATTTTGAAGCCATCCATCATACCCGGTACAAAATTCCAGGCACTGCCATTGTATGATAAGTTTTCAGGCATCATTGGATCTTCCAGTTCCTCAATGCCTTCTTCCCAGTAACAGGACTTCATGAGTTCCGCATCCATTCTGTCTAGAGAGCGTGCGTGTCTATACATTAATTGCTCAATCTCTTGTCGATCCCATACCTCTTGCATTTTTTGTTCAAATGTCTTTGTTTCATTTCTCATTTTAATTTCTCCTTTTTATATGTTTTTTATAAAACCGTTAAGACCTCTTCCGGTTCCATTCGCGTTGTGTAATCAATATCTACATAAGATAAGATCACTGTTCCGCTTTCATCAACAACATACGTAGCTGGAACCGGGAGTTCATAAGCCGAGTTTCCTTGCGACTTAAACAGATCAATTCCAAATTCTTTATAAAGTTTTTGCATTTCTTCAGTCAATGAAAATACAAGACCAAGTTCTCGTGCAACCGCATTGTTTATATCGCTCAGAATTTCATATTTTAATGCATGTTTGTCTATTAGACTCAATGAACTATCTGGTAATTCTGGTGATACGGCGATGAGTTGAGCACCTGCTGCATGGATTTCAGATAGGATTTCTTGATAACCTGCAAGTTCAACATTGCAATAAGGGCACCATGCGCCACGATAAAAGTTTATAACAAGAGGCCCAGCCTCTAGCAACTCATCAGATTCAATTGTATCCCCCACTGCATTTTTCAGCATGAATGACGGCAACTTGTCACCAACCTTTAACGCCCTATCCTCAATTCGTTCCTTCGCCAATTTTTCAGCCGTTTTTTTGAGAATCGATATAGTTTCCGGTGAAGCATTTTCTAGAAACTTGTTATGCATTTTGTGAAGTTCGTATTTTAGATTCATTTTGACCCCTTACTTAATCAGGTGTTAATCTATACTTATAAAACCGCTAAGACCTCTTCTGGTTCCATTCTTGTGGTATAATCCACGTCAACGTGTGCTAATATAATAATTCCATCTTGATTAACAACAAATGTAGCCGGAACAGGTAACTCATAATTTTCATTGCCCTGTGTTCCCTCTAAGTCGATATCAAATCCCTTATAAATCTCTATCAACTCATCCTCCATTGAAAATGCAATTCCAAATTGTTTTGCTGTTTCATTGTTTAAGTCGGAAAGAATCTCAAATTCTAATTTCAGTTTCTCTGTTGTCGAAAGTGTTTCATTTGGTAGTTCTGGTGAAATCGCGACTAACTGCGCACCTTTTCCATGAATCTCTTGAATGATGTCCTGGTAACCTCCAAGCTCTAAATTACAGTACGGTCACCACCCACCTCTGTAAAAGTTGATTACAAGGGCGCCATTAGACAACATCTCGTTCGAATCAATAATTGATCCTGTCGCGTTCGTCAATTTGAAATTTGGCATCTTGCTGCCTACTTTCAAAGCAGTCTGCATTAGCTTACTCTCGGCTATTTTTGCCGTACTCGCTTCAATTTTTTCTACAATTTCAATTGGAGCATTGTCTTTAAACTGTTTATTTAGATTCTTTAACTCATCAGCTAACATTTAAAGCCTCCCATGTCTAAGTCATTCCCTTGTAATTAAAGCAACTTTATCGTTTTCAATTTTGCGCATTATAGTCTTCTAACTTACGCACCATTCTTTTGAAATAATCCTGTTATGCTTTCTTTTCTCTTTCTATATAGTTATAGCTAGATTCTGAAAAATCTCTTTTAGTTTTATATTTATCTGCGAACTTATCACTCCATACTGCAGAAGCATCTTTATTTTGATTCCAATCAAAAATCGTCAATCTATGTTTGATTCTCCACTCACCATCTCTTTTTTCTAAATCAAAATAGTGTCGCCCGCCGAGAATACCTTCCTTATCCTCACCATCTTCTTCATGAACATGATATGCCCATACATATGTTTCAGCTGTAGCCTTATCTCCATCCAGTTCAATTAGAATATTACTGATACGGTGCTGAGTTACTTTTAAATTTGTAAACCCTTTCATAGCTTCAGGTACAAACTTCCATGCGTTATCATTCCAGTGAAATAGCTCTGGATAAATTGGATCCTGATGCTCTTCTATTGCATCTTCCCAATATGTTGATTTCATTAATTCGCCATCCATTCGATCCAGCGAACGTGCATGTTTATACATAAGTTGTTCTATCTCTTGTCTATCCCAAACAGTTTGTATTTGTTGTTCCAATGTTAGATTTTTTTCATTCATAATACTCATCTCCTATTTCTCTTATACATTAATCACTGAAGTAACTTCCATAATCTCTTCTTTTAAAAGTCTCTCAATCACATTCTGTAATGTCATTGTTGCTCCCGGACATCCTGCACATGCACCCTGAAGTTCCACTTTTACCACTCCGTCATCACTTACACTTACAAATTTCACATCTCCGCCATCGCGTTGAAGCAATGGCCGAACTTTCTCAAGTTGATCAATAATTCGTTGTTTCATTTTTCACCCTCCAAGTACACTATGACCAGTCGTTTTATATAAAATACAAAATTGGAGCTCCCCACTGGTAGAACTCAGAATGTCCTGATTTATTCTACATAGGGAACTATTATGATTTACTGCATGCACTCACAAATGTTTACATCTGCTTCTCGTGACATTAAATTTTCTAACTTAGGATATACTCTTTCAAAATGCTCTGTATTGATATGATTGGAAAACTGATCATCAGTCTCCCACTTCTCAAGAACAAATAGCATAGAATCATCTTGTTCATCTTTGAAAATCTCAAATTGTATGCACCCCTGTTCTTCACGAGTCGGCTTTATCATTTCTTTAAAAATATCAGCAAACTCCTGCGATTGTCCTTCTTTTACAAATAGTTTTGAGATCGCTTGTATCATTTATCTCTCCTCTTTTTAATGCATTATGGATATGAAAGTTTATTATTGAATTTCTGTATTTTGCACTATGACCAGTCGTCATAAGTTTATTTCAAAATAGAAGTCCTACTTAAGTAGAACTTCAACTAATACATTATAAAAATTCTCAAGTGTTTTCTTATCTCTACTGGCTTTGATCCCTTGAAGCGTTCCATGCCAGCTGTTGAATATAAACTCAGCCAGTGCTTTAGGATCTTTTTCACTGCTCATCTCACCAATCTCAATGGCTTCCTCAAGATTCAGCTTAATCTTTTCTATGATGTCATGATTCATATGATCTGTCACCTCTTGAATGGCATCATTAACGCCACTCATTTCCTGAGTGATCTTCCCTACAAAACAACCCTTACAAAAGTCATTTTCTAAAATCATATCATCAATCATCATTGAATAGAACTGTTTAATCCGCTCAGTTGGCATCAGTGTAGAATCGGTAAGTCTGTCAAACTGAGGCTTGCTCATTTCCTGGTAATAGTAATTGAGTGCTTCCTTAACGTAATCCTCCTTATTCTCAAAATAGTTATACAGAGAACCTTTAGGAATACCCGCGGCATCAGTGAGATCTTTCACACCTGTCCCATGGTAGCCATGTTCGAACATAACACCAATAGACTTCTTAATAATTTCATGTTTTTTTAATGTTTTCTTATCCATATCCAAATTATATGACCGATCGTCATATTTGTCAAATGTTTTTTATTCTGTCCCACATTTACTTCTCTTGAACAAATCCCAACTCCAAGCCATTTAGATCTTTAGCATGAAGTAATTTAACACCATTCGGCATATCTATTGGCCCAAATACAATCTCAACATTATGTTTCTTTAAATGCTCTAAGGTCTGATTCATATCATCCACATGGAATCCGATTGAAAGGCCTCTGCCTTCATATTTAGGTGTTTCAGAATCCATTATGAACTCAAGTACGGATCCTGATTTATCACTTAAAAAAGTAATCGTCATTCCGGGTCTAGGTGAAAAACTTCTCTGTATCTCAAAATTAAGTACCTTTGTATAGAATTCTACTGTTTCATCCATTTTATCGGTATAAACTGTTACAAATCCCATTTTCATGATAATCCTCCTTATAGAAGTACCGCATTAAAGCTTCCATTTTTATAGTACCACAGAAAATACTCGTCAACTACAAAGCAAACTGCTCAAGTGCGTATGCCACCCCATCGCTATCATTGGACAGTGTCACGAATTGAGCGCGCTCCATGAGTGCTTTATTTGCATTGCCCATAGCGATTCCAAGACCGGCAAATCCGACCATTTCAAGATCGTTGTAGCTGTCACCAATTGCCATTACTTCTGATGGATCAACGTTGAATTGGTTGCATAGAACATCAAGTCCCCGTGCTTTGGAGAAGCCCGTTTGAACAATTTCAATCCCATTGAATCCTGAATTTGAAATCCTTAAACGACCTCCGAACTCACTCTCGATTCGCTTCGTTATTTCATCAAGTGCTTTTACATTTTCATCAAATACACAGATCTTAAATGGCTTTATTTTATTCGCTGAAACACCTTCAAACATTGCCTGATTTTTCAATATCTTATGATGACTCATATGTTTACGAAACGCCATAATCCTGAATATGTCCATTGAACCCAACATTTTCAGAAACATCATTCTATTATTTCGATAACTGTGAGGTTCATCCTGAATTATATAACTCATCTTATATTGATTGAGCATATCCACAACAGTGCATGCGGCATTACGTTCAATCCGACTTTCATAGAATACTTTGGAGTCCCTGGGATGAATGAGAAAAGAACCGTCATTCGTGATGATAGGCATATCTATATCTAGTGATTTGGCCACATGCTGAGCACTTGTAAAATCTCGTCCTGTCGCCAATGTCACCAATATGCCTTTATCCTTGGCCTGCTTAATGACGTCTTTTGTTCTTTGAGATAGTTGATGCTTTGAATTCAGTAAAGTTCCATCAATATCGCATGCAATCATTTTATATTTCATTGCATAGGACCTCCTTAATTATTCCGATTATGAAAACGACCAAAAGCATCCAGATCATTTATATGATCGGATGCTTTTTATGTCATTAAATTATTTAACGTATTCTTTTAAGTATTCTTCAATCGCTTCACTGGTCTCAAGCGTCATAATATGTTCTGCCAAACGTTTCGCTTCGACAAGTGTCATATCACAAATCTGTTTACGCGCTTCAAGTATTGAGATCGGACTCATACTGAATTCATCAAGCCCAAGTCCCAGCAGCAGTGGAATCATATGCTTGTCCCCAGCCATTTCGCCGCACATGCCTACCCATTTTCCTTCTTTGTGAGCATTTTCAATCACTAGTTTTATCAAGCGAAGAACACCTGGATTGAATGGGCTGTATAAGTGATGGATCTTCTGGTTCATACGATCCACAGCACAAGTATACTGAATCAAGTCATTGGTCCCGATGCTGAAAAAGTCCACATACTTCGCGAGAATATCACTGATGAGTGCAGCTGACGGCACTTCGATCATCATACCCACTTCAATTTTCTCAGCAACAGATACACCTTCTGATCTAAGCTCTTCCTTAGTCTCATCAAGAATGGCCTTTGCAGACAAGTACTCCTCCAAGCTTGAGATCATTGGGAACATGATTTTAAGATTGCCATGAACACTGGCACGAAGTAATGCACGTAACTGAATTTTAAAGATATCTGTGCGATCCAGACATAGGCGAATTGCTCTATAGCCTAAGAATGGATTCATTTCTTTTTCAATGTCCAGATAAGACAGTTCTTTGTCACCGCCGACATCTAGAGTTCGGATCACTACAGGTTTTGAACCCATTGCTTCGAGAACAGTTTTATACGAAATGTATTGTTCCTCTTCTGTTGGCATCTGGTTGCGGTCCATAAATAGAAATTCTGTCCGGTATAGTCCCACACCTTCAGCATCATTTCTAAGAAGGTTCTTCACATCTTCAGGTGTTCCTATATTCCCAGCCAATTCAACTGTTCGGCCATCAAGGGTTTTAGACGCCTTATTTTTCATGGCTGTTAGTAGATCTCTTTTAGCATCATAATCGGATTTCATGTTCTGGAAACGTCCGAGCTCTTCACTGTCTGGATTGATAATAACTTCTCCAGAGTCACCGTTGAAAGCGACAAAATCCCCGTCAGAAACTCTTTCTGTAATATTATCTAATCCAACAATGGCAGGCACTTCTAGTGTTCTCGCCATGATTGCCGTATGAGAAGTTCTACCACCAATATCCGTTAGGAATCCAACGACCTTCGATTTATCCATTGAAGCTGTATCAGAAGGTGTCAGATCAGAAGCGACAAGAATAACTGACTCATCTAAAAGAGATAAATTGGTTTTCTTAACACCCAGTAAATTTCTCGCGAGGCGTTCATACACATCGCGTAAGTCTGCTGCCCGTTCTTTCATGTATGCATCATCCATCGTATCGAATATCTGGATGAAACTTTCACATACACCTTTTAAAGCCCATTCGGCATTCACTTTATCTGCGTTGATCTGATTCTGAACTTGTTCAAGCATTTCAGGATCATCCAACATCATTAAATGTGATTCAAATATGCGCGCTTCTTCTTCACCAATTGATTCAAGTGTTTGTTTGTGCAGAGCTAGCAAGTCCAATTGAGCTATTTTACGCGCATCATTCATTCTCGCCCACTCTTTATCAACATCGTCTACGATTCGTTTTTCAATTTCAAGCTCCTGTGACGTAAGCAGCATGACTTTACACATCGAGATCCCCGGAGATGCCCCAATTCCCTGTATCATATTAATCTCCTATTCTCCAAAATTACTTGCAAAAAGAGATTCAACCTCACGAATAACATGATCTTCATCTGCACCTTCAGCAATAAACGTTAACTCATCACCTTTTTTAGCGCCAAGGCTCAAAATACCCATAATACTTTTTGCATTGTACTCGTTATCATTTTTAATGATACGCACATCTGACTTAAATTTTGTAATGGTCTTAACAAGCTGACCTGCTGGTCTTGCGTGAATTCCTGATTCATTCATTACTTTAAGTGTCTTCTTACTCATATTATCCTCCATATATTTCACGTTTATAAAATCATTCTAGAATGCCAGCCATAATGGCATACATTCGTGTCTGTTATTTGTATTGTGGTAAGTACTCTGCGTTCTCAGCTAAAATGTCGTCTAGTACCTTTTTAGCACGTTCTGCATCTCCAACCAATGGATTGATTGTCAATGCTTGAAGTCCTTTGCTATAATCACCGTGCACCGCTGCTTCAACTGTAAGTTGCTCAAAGGCCTTCATAACTTGAACAAGTCCACGTCTGCCCGTTTCAAGATTTCCTACGTTAAGTGGGTGTGCTCCGTCCTTATCAATGATGCAGTTGCACTCGATAACAGCGTCATGTGGTAAGTCTGCAATCGTACCATTATTCATGACATTCACCGTTTGAATGTTCTTTCTATCATTGTAAATGCCATCAATTACATTAAGAGCTACATCACTGTAATGCGCACCGCCTCGTTTTGAAAGCTGTGGTGGCTTGATGTTCAACTCTGGATCTTTATACAGCTCAAACAGCTCAGCTTCAACTTTCTTAACGACCTCACCACGCGTGCCTTCCGTTTTTGCATCCTCGATCGCATGATCAAGCATTTTATCTTTCATGTAGTAATAACGGTGGTATGGACAAGGCAAAACACCAAGTGCGTCCATAATTTCAGGCTGCCATTCCATAGCAGGGATATTTGCCATTGAGAAGTTTTCAGCATCCTTGAATAACTCTATTGTTTCCTCTGTTTTGTCTTCGCCATTGATACGAATCTTGCGACCATACACAAAGTGATTTAAGCCAGCAAATTCGATGAATACATTCTCGGGCTCCACTTTGTGGACCATTGCCGTAAGATGTTTAACCATAAATGGTACATTACACACGCCCACAGCTTTAATTTTTGAGTACTTTAAAACCGCTTCCGTTACCATACCGGCAGGATTCGTGAAGTTAATCAACCAAGCATCTGGACAAAGTTCTTCCATGTCCCTGCAAATATCAAGGATTACAGGAATTGTACGCTGTGCTTTAGCAAAGCCACCAGCTCCATTTGTTTCTTGGCCAAGCATGCCATATCGTAGTGGAATCTTCTCATCGCGAATTCGAGCGTCTAGCAGCCCAACTCTAAACTGTGTTGTTACAAAGTCCGCATCTTTAAGAGCGGAACGACGATCCAGTGTTAGATGGATTTTAATATTCGCATTTGCTTTTTCAACCATACGCTTCGCCATTGTTCCAACGATCTCAAGTTTTTCTTTGCCTTCTTCACAATCAACAAGGTAAAGTTCTTCAATTGGTAAATTTCCTTCAAGCTTATTCTTGATCATACCTTCAACGATTTCTGGCGTATAACTAGAACCGCCACCAATCGTTACAATCTTGAGCCCTTTTTTCATGTTTTACACTCCCTTTAATCTATAATTTATCGCTAAGCGCCTTCTGCATCTGTACCATCTGCTCAATAAGGTCCTTAGCCAACATGGCTGTCATTAAATGATCTTGTGCGTGAACCATTAATAAATTCACGTCCGTATTGTCTCCTTTAGATTCTTTTTGAATCAAATCGGTTTGAATGTTATGGGCTTCAACAATTTCTTCTCTTGCACGTTTCAATTGTTCTTCAGCTTCATCAAAATCAAATTTTTTGGCGTGTTCCAACGCCCCAAAAGCACTGCTTCGAGCGGAACCCGATAACGTTATCAATTGGAATACAATCTTCTCTAGTTCTGACATGGTCGTCCTCCTCGTTTGGATGCATGTAAATTTCTATAATCTACACAGCTTTATCATCTGACTCGACCTCTGTTTCGTCCTGAAGTTCTGCTTCAATAAGTTGTGCTTCGTATGTTTTAAAAAATGGATAGTATATTGCGAGATCTACCACAAATAGAACAATCACCAGAACAGCAGCTCGCCAATCCATAGTGGATAGCGGTGCACCGATTATTGATGGTGACGTCCACGGCGGTAAGAGATATGCTCGACCTACAAGTCCCATATTTGTTACCTGATAAGCAATAAAAGTATTAACCACTGGGGCAAACACAAACGGGATAGCCATAACTGGATTAAGAATCATTGGCGTCCCAAAGATAATCGGTTCATTGATATTGAATAAACCAGGAAGAATCCCAACACGTCCAACTGCTCTTAAATGAGCAGATTTACTCCTTAACAACAAAAATGCTAAAGCAAGCGTAGCGCCCGAACCGCCGATTAGAATATAAAACGACCATAAAGGATCTGTAAAAATAAAAGGTCCCGTTTCACCGGCAACCTTGGCGGCTGCATTAGCAACAACATTGGTCATTGTGATCGGAGCTACTACAGACTTGATGAGTATGGTGCCATGTATGCCTATCAACCACATGAGTTGTGCAAATAACATCAGCAGCATAATAATCCATACGCTATCAACAACATTGAGTGCAGGTGTCATAAATGTCATGATCACTTCCGGAAGAGGCATTCCAAACGCGCCTCCCACGAATAGGCTTACGCCATAAAAAATGCCGACATTCACAATCATAGGAACCAATGATGCAAAAGATGATATAACCGCAGGCGGAACACCATCCGGCATTTTAATGTAAATATCTTTGTTGATTAAAAATCTTGATATTTCAACAGTCAATAGACCAATCAACATGGCAGTAAATAATCCTTTTGAATCAAGATAATCCATCGGGATAACAGACTTAGCCATACGTAATGCACCCTCCGCACCATAGCTTCGAAGAGGCACCATTGTCTCCACTTGTGCTGCAGTCAATAGAAATGTCACCGCGGCGGTTACAGCACTTGGCAATGCGTCCATCTTATAAGTCTTCGCTAAACTGTATGCAACGCCCATCGCTACAAAAATTGCCATAATCGCCATCGTTAAGTTATATGGCGCTAATATCGCTGCAGAATTTACATCTGCCCAATTCGACCAAGCTAAGAGTATTTTATTGATAATATTTGTCGCTTTCAGTTTACTTGCATCAACTGGCGGAAATGCGATGATCAGTGATATCCCTCCGATTATAGTGAGTGGAATAGTGCCCATCACACCATCACGGACAGCTTTCAAATGCCTTTGTTCGGACATTTTCGCTCCAATTGGCATCAGTTTCTCTTCAATTTTTTCCATAAGCTTATTCGACATATTACTCCCCCAAGAATACGTGCTAGCGATTGTAGACAAGTTCTTTTGCAAACTTTAAAATCTTATCTCCCTTGCATAGCCCGTAGTCCATCGTGTTAACCAAGTCAACAGGAATGCCGTACTGACGCGCGATGCCACTAAACTCCGCTTTCTTGAACTTAATCTGTGGTCCTAATAAAGCAACATCATACTCCGATATGATGTATTCAAATTTATCTGCTGGGCGAGCATCAATCACAAAATGCTGCTCATCCTCTCCAAGTGCCTTCTTCATTTTTTCAACCACCAGGCTTGTCGACATGCCTGCTGCACAAACCAATAAGATTTTCAATTCAAATCCTCCCTTTATACACGTAATCGTTTATAGAGGCCTCATTGCTTGATATAATTTAATAACGCAATTTCGATGCCAAAATATAACCTGAGTTTTTTGTAAAATCAAATCCCGATGAACTTGAGTTATTTCAATGCTTCAGCAGTTTCCATCATCCAACTGCATTTTGATGTGTTTAACGATGTTAAACACTTTCTTATGTTTCACATACAAACCGAGGTGTCATATACAGTTCTTCGTTATATGCAATGTATGATTGAAAGTAGAAAACAAACTTCGTCATCAGGAATTGTGACCTGATACTGTTCTTCTATGCTTCTCAAGTGATCTCTGACAACCTCAAATGAGTTAGAATAGGTCTGCATAATGTGATCTTTCCGATTACAAATCGGTCCTGGAATGCCTGCCACTATCTTTTCCATGGCACTTGACATATGGAAGATCAACCCACTGATCACATCCATATCAAATCCACATTTCAGCTCTATACTGATGCCATTCACAAATTGCTTAAAATATGGGCTAAATGCAATAATGTCAATCCCCTCAATCTCTTTGTTAATTGCCATAAAAAACTGATCATAGAATTCATCTACGGCTGGTGGTTGGTGAATATCCAGCGTTTTATCCAACCCATATACAAGTGCTTTTAACCCCTGATAATGTCCATCTAAAAAAAGTTCAGATACAGGTATATACGAAATCCCATGGATTCCTGGATCTATTGTCCCAACAATTGCAATGATGTTTTTTTCCTTTGACAGCTTATTGACTTTCTGGTGAATATTCTCTTGATTGCTGATAGAAAGAGGGACAACGTGCACGTTTCTGTCTTCCAGATCTATATTTTCCTCAATCATGTGTTTAAGCTTCAAAGCACTGCCCTCGCCTGTAATGCAAAGAGTTATAATTATATTGTCTTTTTTTGTTTTATACTCTTTAAACACACTGCTGTCATGCTGTATCAACTGCGGTGTTTTACTTGCAATTTCGTCCCAAATTATATCGATGTTTGATTCGGTCAGTGCCTTCCGAGAGCATTCCATTGCGGTGACCGTTGTCACCATGTCAATCACTCGAATTTTTATGCCCAATTCTTCACTAATCAACTCGGCCATCATTCCAAGCGATCCCATATCCACTAAAAGAAGAACGCCTCCACCACGATGATTCCTGCGGATAACCTCACTCAGCTCGGCATATGCTGTCTTTGTATTAATGTCTAAACTCAAGTCGTATGCAAATGTATTCTCAGCACCAACAATACGATTAACAACTTCTGAAATTGACGTCGCAGCAGAATTGCCATGCATTGCAATGATAACTACAGGCTTGATCCCGTTGCGCTCTTCTTCCATTTGATCAACACTTAAAAACATCGCCATGAATCCCACTTCTTCAACAGGAATACGTATCTTCATCTCTTTCTCAATGATTCCGGAAAAATGATATGCAATGGCGTACTCTTCAGGGTAGTTTTCAACGATTTCATTAAAATTATGATTGACGATCTGTACATTTTTTCTTATCCGTTCAATACTGGCGTTTAAGTGCAAACAAAGACCATAAAAAACCTTAGATGAGAAGACGCGGTTCAATTTCTCTGATGCGAAATTAAGATATTGTTCAACAAGCTCTATTGTGCTTTTATTGACGATCTTGGAGAGTTCTCTCTTGTTGATTCTTTTATCAAATCGGTTGATATATTTTTTAAAGTAGTTATCGACGTCAAATGACATGATCAGATTGATGTCCTGTTCATCTATGCCTCTTGACTGGAGTTCATGTATGCGTGACTCAATAACTTCATAGAAATTATCCGGCAAATTATAATCTCCATTGTCAATGATCACTTCTGGCTCTTTAGCCTTAAATGATAACTTTGCTTCTCTTGGAATGATTTTATCGATGCTTTCTCGATTATGTTTGTAGTGCAGAATGCCCTCGCGTATGTTCTTAGGAAAATCAGGCAAGAAAATCTTTATTTTCTTTTCTCCTCCAGAGATACAACGCAGAAATGCATTGGCGCATCCCAACTGAATGTCGCTCTTGAGCTGTCCAATATTTCCAGAACAATTATAAAGAAGTAAGTTTTTCACTACATCAGATGTGACAACGATTTCCTTACCGATACGCTTTGACTCCAAACGAAAAAAATCGCGAATCAACTTAAAACGCTCTTCATAATTGCGGTTTCTGAGCGACGGCAAGTTGATAACCATGGGTATACGTCGCAGAAAAGTTCCGAGTAACGCACTGTCTTTGTCTTCTGTCGTCGCACAAATAATCAGGACATTGGCCTCTTTCTTTTCTCCTACAGCACCGAGTGGTGAATACTGGCCTCGGTCAATAAGATAGAACAGCATTTCCTGTCCCGCTGAAGGCAGTCTATGCACTTCATCAAGAAATAGAATTCCGCCATCTGCCTTGTCTACAATTCCTGATCGATCTTCCGTTGCACCAGTAAATGCACCTTTTTTTGTACCAAACAAATGAGAAAGGAGCAATTGAGAGTTATTTGAGTAGTCTGCACAGTTGAATGCTATAAATGGTGCGTTTGTATCTATAACGCCATTTTCATATGCAAATTTATACATCAACTCGGCAAACATAGTCTTTCCGACACCCGTAGGCCCTAAAATCAGAGAATGCAGTCCTGCTGGTGGATATAAAATTGCAGCTTTAGCCTGTTGTATTGACCCTTTTAAGCTTCCTTCACTTCCAATGAGCATATCTAAATTAGATGCCTTTGGGAGTGCTCGTTTTTCGTTGACTTGGCTTAAGTCAATTTGATATACGACTGGCTTCCCTTTACGTTTTATAATTCGACCATCTCTGTACAATTTATTTAGTTTGCTGCTGACATTCGCCCGTTGTATTTGTGTACCTTCTGCGACCTGTTGAGTTGTTAATCCAGTAATTTCGTTATGCTGCTCTTTTTGTTGTTCGCAACTCTGCCTTAAAAAAGCATAAATTCGGTCTTCGTTGTTGTGATTGTCTAGCTCCACTTTTTTCACCTCGACTATCCAGCTTTCATAATGATTATTTCAATTTAAGCACGTTAAACACATTAAACACATTTTGAAAGCAGTATACCAATCACAATTTATCTAGCCAATAGATTATGATTCTTTCAGCAATTTAGGCCCCTAAATAATCATGTTCATAGCAAAATCCCCCTTAAAATAACTGAATATTTCAAATTGCAAAACGAAGAGGCTGTTATCTAAACAGCCTCTTCAATTCATAGTATTTAGTTGTAGTTGTTTTTTTGCTGAAGTTAATTTAGTTCGCTTGAAGATCACTCAATACGGACTCCATATAATCAACTTTTTCCTGATCTGCATTCCAGTTTGCATCGATAACAGTCATAGTGACAAAACCTCTATTGGCTTCTGTTAAATCTGTTTCGATCTCTGGATTTTTTAATTGATTTTGGAATTTTTCCATATCCATTGAGTTATAAATTCCGCCTTTTTCTTCATTGTAGGCATAGTTCTGGAAGTCTGTATAAACTTCTTCATTTTCAATAAACTTAATGCCTTTTACATCTTCAGCTTCAACACCTGGATAGTTCAGACTCAGGCCTGTGCCAAGCGGCATCAACATTTCGCCAGCTTTCCATTCTTCATTAAGCTCTTTTACGATGTCTACTGTGAAATCAACTGCGGCAGGCATAAACGGTTCAAAATCCTTACCTAAGTAGCTAAGACTTGCTGCAATTGCAGGGTAGCCATGTCTAACAGCTCTCGCTGCGCCACCAACTGTACCTGAGTTAAATTGAACCTCACCCCAGTTTGGTCCATCGTTAACACCTGAAATAACCAAGTCTGGTTTTTCTGTCATAATATAGTTCACTGCAACCTTAAAACAGTCTGATGGCGTGCCTTCAAATGCGTATTTATTGTCGCCGTACTCTACCAATTCATGGGCTTCTTTATTCCATTTGATTGATGTACCTGTACCACTTTGATTCGTGATAGGAGCAACCATCCAAGCATCAAATCCTTCTGCCTTTAGCTCATCAAAAAGCAATTGACTCCCCATAGCATCAAAACCGTCGTCATTGATAACTAGAACACGCATAGCACGACCCGCACGTTCTTCAGCTGGAACACCATTGTCAACAAGCTTAATTTCTGTTGCTTCAGTTAACTCTGTCATTGCCACTTCTTCTGCAGGAGCTTCTGTTTGATCTTCAGTTGCCTGTTCAGCCACTGCAACTGGCTCTGCGACCTGTGTTTGTTCCGCTGTTTTCGCACAACCAGCCAGCGATGACACAGTCAACATGAGTATCAACGTCCTTGCTGCAAGTCCCCTAAATTTACCAGTCATATTTGCTCCCCCTCTACTCTTGTATAGGTCATTTATTGTTGTTTAAGACTACTTGAACTCATTAATGATGCCTTGGTACCAATAGAAACTCTTCTTTCGACTACGTTCTAATGTTCCATTTCCATCATTGTCTCGATCTACATAAACAAATCCATAACGTTTCTTCATTTCGCCAGTAGATGCACTCACAAGGTCGATACAACCCCATGGCGTATAGCCGATCAGCTCAACACCGTCTTTCATGCCTTCTCTCATTTGATCAACATGCTGGCTTAAGTACTCAATTCTATAATCATCTTCAATGCTGCCGTCTTCTTCGATTTTATCTACAGCACCAAGACCGTTTTCTACAATAAATAGAGGCTTCTGATATCTGTCATACATTTCATTCATTGTAATTCTTAGTCCGATAGGATCAATTTGCCATCCCCATTCACTTGCCTTAAGATGTGGATTTTTGATTGATGCCATAAAGTTGCCTTCTCCAGCATTCTTAAGTACTTCAGGATCTGCACTTGTCATTTTGCTGCTGTAGTAAGAGAATCCGATATAATCCACTGTATTTTCTTTCAAGAGCTCTAGGTCACCATCAAGGATTTCCAACTGGATATTGTTCTCTAAAAAAACTCTATTCGCGTAGCATGGATATGCACCGCGAACCTGAACATCCGTGAAGAAGAAATTCTCACGTCCAACACTTATAGACTTCAGCACATCTTCTGGATGACACGTGTTATAGTACGTACTTCCACCAGCCAGCATACACCCAATCATAAACTCAGGATTTACACTCTTACCGATTTTCACAGCACTTGCACTGGCTACCAACTGATGGTGTGCCGCCTGATAAATGATCTGATTTTTATTCTCGCCCTCTGCAAACGTCAACCCACCGCCGATGATAGGCACGTGCAGAATCATATTAATTTCATTAAACGTCATCCAGTACTTTACTTTATCCTGATATCTGTTGAAGAGAACCGTAACATATCGTTCAAAGAACTCTACAAGCTTTCGGCTTCTCCAACCACCGTAATTCTTCATAAGACCAACCGGGGTATCGAAGTGATTGATTGTCACAATCGGCTCAATACCATTCCTGATCAATTCATCAAATACGTCATCATAAAACTGCAGACCCGCTTCGTTTGGCTCAAGTTCATCTCCATTTGGAAAAATTCTAGCCCACGAGATAGAAAGACGCAGACATTTGAAACCCATTTCCTTAAACAGAGCGATATCTTCCTTATACTTGTGATAGAAATCAATCGCCTGACGTGAAGGATAGTATGTGAACTCCTCTTCTAGAGGATTACGTCCTTTTATTAGTACTTCAAAACGCTCTTTACCTGTTGGTAATATATCTACAACTGACAAACCCTTGCCACCAGCGTCAAATGCGCCTTCACATTGATTCGCAGCAATTGCACCGCCCCATAAAAAATCTTCTGGAAATTCAAATTCCTTAAACATGGACATCACCTTTCTTTGAAAAGCATCACGGTAAGACTTCACACATTCGTCCTCCCGTGATGCTTTGATCTAATATCTAATTAATATTCTCTAAGTTGTATTAAAGCAGTGTCATCATTGAATCGCCAAACTCAACCGTTTTCTGATCAGTGCTGACAACATCAGCAAACATATCAGAGTTTGTTACAACGATTGGCGTTGTTATGTCATAGCCTGCTTTTTTAATACCATCAATATCAAACTCCATAATGACATCTCCTACCTTCAAGCGATCACCTTGCTTCGCTATTGGAGTGAAATGCTTACCATCAAGCTCAACTGTATTCATACCGATGTGGATCAATAACTCAGCGCCATTGTCCGAAGTCACGCCAATGGCATGATTCGTTGGGAACAGAGTCGAAAGTACACAGTCAAATGGAGCAACAACTTTGCCGACTTTAGGTTCGATCGCAATACCTTGACCCAGTGCTCCAGATGCAAACGCTGCATCCTGAATGTCTGCAAGATTCACAACGTTGCCCTTAATAGCTGCAACAAGCTGGTCCGATTTTACAGATACTTTTTCTTCAGTAGCTGGCACTGCATCCGCTTCGTCCTCGAACTTTGTGAACCACATAATTACAAAGCCTAGAGCAAAGGAAACTGCGATCGTAATAATTGCGCCCCAGAAGTTAAATGTAAAGCCTTCCGTTGGGTGAACATATGATGGAAGTGCAAAGACACCCATACCACCCATCATAAATACTTTTGAATTCAAGAAACCTGCTAGAGCACCACCAACCGATGCAACAGCACAACTGATGTAGAATGGCTTTTTACGAGGAAGTGTAACACCATAAATAGCCGCTTCAGTAACACCGAAGATACCTGAAATGAACGCTGGCAGTGCAATATTCTTTAACTTGTTGCTCTTTGTTCTTAGAAGAATGGCAAGAACAACACCCGTTTGTGCAAAAGAAGCTCCAAACATTAGAGGACTAATAGATCCGAAACCATTGACCATGATATCGTTGATCATCGCAGGGATAACGCCCCAGTGAAGTCCGAAGATTACTAGAACTTGCCATACGCCGCCAAGGACAGCACCTGCCAAGATAGGGCTGACTTGAAGCGTACTCAAAATTGCTGCACCAAGAATATTTGCAGTCCATGTTGTGATTGGACCAATAACGATTAGAGCAGCCGGTACAACAGTCAGAAGTGTAAAGAACGGAACAAGGAATGTCTTAACAACTGGTGATATCACCTTGTCAAATCCATTTTGAACTTTTGAAGCAAAATATGTCGTAATGATAATCGGCAATACTGTTGATGAGTAATTCATTAGAAGTACTGGCATACCCATGAACTTAATGTATACCGGCGACTCAATCAGAGTGCCTTGGAATAATACCTGTAACGGTTCACCACTCATGGCTCCCTGCAGCATTGGATGCAGCAAGGTCGCACCTAATGCAATACCCACAAATGGATTCAATTTGAACTTCTTCGCAGAAGTGTAGCCAAGGAAGACTGGCATAAAGTAGAAGTACGCATCGCCAGTTGCCTGAATAATAAGATAAGTCCCCGAATCTGGAGTTAAGATACCAAATGCCATTAAAAGTGCGTTAACGCCTTTGATCATACCGCCGGCAGCAAGAACTGCCAGTGTTGGAGCAAATACACCTGATACAATGTCAATGAACTTGTTCAGGATGCCTTTTGTTTCTGTACCTTCGTCGGCATCATCATCGCCACCGAAGCCACCTGCTACTGCAAGTGCCTTAAATACATCCGGTACATGGTTTCCAATAACAACCTGATATTGTCCACCACTTTGAACAACTGTCACAACACCATCCAGATCTTTCAACACATCGGTGTTGGCCTTGCTTTCATCTTTCAATTTAAACCTTAATCGTGTCACACAATGAGTGACGCTCCTAACGTTTTCTTTTCCCCCAATATTCTTCAGAATATTGCTGACTAATTTCTCATGCTGCATAATACAATCCCTCCTCGTTTTGTGTAGCTGGTTATCTATAGAGCAATATCTGTGCCAAATAACACGCATAAAATTATAACCCCTTAAAACGCAGCTATTCCAACCACTTCAGAACTGAGTGTATATAATTCATCAAGATCTGTATTATCGAAATATACACATTACGAGTAAATTAAAACACATCCAACCAGTGCATATACGCGTTCAAAAAACAAAGAGAGAGCAGCACGTTTTGCATGCTACTCTCTCTTAATACTCCAATCTGTCACTGACGTACTTGGCATACTTCCAGTAAATATCCCTCTAGCTTCAATGCATATCCCTTTATCTCTGAATAGTTATCAATTAAACACTGAACAATATTACGATCTAGTTTATTTTGGTCTGCCTGTTTGATTAACATATTCTTTATGCTCTCATCACTAAGTGCTGCTCTGTAGGGTCGGTCCTCAATAACAGCACCAAAAACATCGGCCACTGCTATAATTCGGGCAAGTTGCGGGAGAGCTTTTTCATCGTATCCGAAATGATATCCACTACCATCCAGCCTTTCGTGATGAAAACCAGCAATAACGGCTAGTTCATGAAATCCCAATCTGTGCAGAAAGCCAAATGTCACTTGCACATGTGTGTCCATAATTAATCTTTGTTCCAGATCTAGCTTTCCTCGCTTATCAAGAAGTGAATTCGGAATTGCAAGCTTACCAATATCATGGAACTGTCCTGCCACTCGGAGCACTTCACACTCATCGGCAGGTAAACCCATGACTGAACCCAGAATTTCTGCTGTTTTAGCAACCTTCATGGTGTGATTGTATGTGTGTTTTGATTTATGATCTACCAGAGTCATAATAATTTTAGAAAGCGAGTTTGCATTGAGACTAAGATCCTCCTTTGCATCTGGACATTCTACAGAGTAACGCAGTTTCTGGGCGTTAATCATTTTAACCTTATCCCAGTACGCCTTCTGGCTGATGATCTCTTTTGTAATTCTATAATGATCCTGCGTGTATTCATCGCCTACAACAGCATCTATTTCACTCAATATCAACTCAACCCTCCACCTGGTTCTATAATGTAGAATGCTCCTGCGATCTATAAAATCCGCCAGTTTCAATAAACCTACAAGGTATCCTATAGACGGATCAAGTCCGCTTATTGATTTTAACCTGTCATGATGATGTTCAACCAGTTTAGATATACGCTTGAGCCCAATGTTGAATAACATTATCGAACCATTTGTTGAATGAACTTGGAGATTCGGTTCTAAGTCATACATCACGTTCTCTTTCATTTCATCCGTAAATGCACCAATATCATGAACCAGTGCTGTAATAATGAGATCCCTACGATCCTCAGTACTTAATTCGACAGCATCACTTATCAAGCTGACGATGTATGCAACCCGAAGGTTGTGTCTTGTAACCTCACGGTTAAACATTGACAGGGCCTCATTCAAACTAATAAAAAAAGGTGTTAGTGGGATCTGCTTATCCATATTCATCGCTATTCTCCTTCATCGACCCTGAAAATGAAATCAAGAAAACATCATAACCATCCTTATTACGACTCAACTCTATACTTCCATTAAGGGAATTGACCACTGCATTATACACAACGTGCAGTCCCAGACCGACATGTCCCAGATTCTTTTTAGTCGAATAGAATGGTGTGAAGATATTGTCACGTATATCTTCTGATATGCCTACTCCATTATCCCAATATTCTATGATAATCTCGTTTCCTAATTCATTTTTATAAACATTTATATTAACTTCTTTTGAATCTATACTTTCAAAACCATGCGCAACTGAATTGCTAAATAGATTGGTTATGATATTTGATAATGCGATAGGATCACTGTATATTTTTATATCTTCCACATGATAATTAATTGAGATCTCCTTTGATTCATCCATTTGAAGCTCATTCATCATGTCTAATATAAATGGCTTCAATTCGATATAACGTACCTCTAAAATCTGACTTTCAGAGGTTAAACGTTTGAATTTTTCCACGAGTGTTACGATTTTTCTCAGATTTCTAACGATCAATACATCTGATTCCAAATTTGACTCCAGAAAGGATTCAAGCTCTTGCTGCGTTAGTTTATTTGCGATCAACTGCGCTTGTATATCTTCTGCTTTTTTATTGATGTACGATACAATAGAAATGCAATTTCCCAACGGCGTATTGATTTCATGGGCAACTCCAGCCGTCAAGCTTCCCAAGGCAGCCAATTTTTCAGATAAGACTAACTTATCCTGAGTTATCTGGAGTTCATCCAGCGACCTTTCCAATGCATATTTTGATTTTAAGATTGTATTCGTTGAGTACATCGCCAATGAAATCGTTATGATACCGAGTATGCATAGACAATAGAATACGATACCACGCCCATTATATCCATCTTCGTACTCTATTGTGAATTTCCATTGTACATTAGGCAGCTGCAATGTCCCTTCCACTGCATCTGCACTAAAATCATCAAAACTTGATACTATTACTTTCTCCACGTTATCAACATCCGCAATCTGCGTTATTCTGAAATTATAGTTATCAAGTGCTTCTTGGAGTCCTGTTTCGTTCAGAAGCGTATTGAAATTAACCACATAGTTCAACTGACCGAAATAACTCGGATACTCGGTTTCAGTATTTAGAAAGACTGGAATTCTGCAAATGATCCCTAAGCCACCTTCAACAATGGGGAATGGTCCATCAATAACTGTCACACCTTTTTCCTTGGCAATCAGAACCTTCTCCGTCTGCCCCTCCAAAGTTGCAACATCTACACCAGCTATGGCTTCGTTTCCTTCTACCGGGTAAAAATGTGTGATTGTTGTATCCGTCGCAAAAGTGATATCTTTTATGACGACGTCATCCTTTGATAACAACCGTGAACCAAACGCTCCAAACTCTTCTTGAGTTATATCTGGATTTAACTGTATATAAGGTATGAGACCTTTCAAATTGATTATTCTCTGATTGAAAAGCTTATCAACCTCAGCTTCCAAACTTTCTAAATAGACACCTAACTCTTCCTTCTCAGTTTCAATGACACGATTGTATTCCAGGTTTATAGTCACGACAAATAGGCCTATCAAAATGACAAATATGAGTGATACTGTTATTCTTCTCTTAAGTAAATTAGTCATATTCCCTCCATCAAGAATGGAATCTATAATCCTGTTGAATAATTGTTACTAAGATTATACCCTGCAATTATTAAATACATCCAGTGAGTTTCTTTGAACTCATTTACTAGTCAATAAAAAAAGAAAATATCATAACCATCCTCATTACGACTCAACTCTATACTTTCAAAACCATGCGCAACTGATTTGCTAAATAGATTGGTTATGATATTTGATAATGCGATAGGATCGCTGAATCTTGATGTTACAAGAATTAAAATTGGAACAAGCATATTATATGCATTCGAAGTTATATCGCTGTCTAAAGCGTCATTTTCTGACAACTCACCCCTTTGGTCAACCCCTACACTTGGTTTATTTATGTAGATGATAGAAAATGCGTTTTAACCTCGTTCTGCAAGGGTTCCTTTATCTTTAGTGGAGGAGGGACGTGGTGGACGAAATCCTCGTTTGATCTAGAAATTTAAGTATATAGTCAAATTCACCCTACAAAATATCCTCGAATGACTATTTAGTCACTCGTGGATATTTTGTAGGGTGAGTAATATATCAAATATAAACTTGTAATCGAATTAGTGTTCGTGCTGGTCGAATTCATCCCCGCAAGTACAGCCAGTTGGCGAAGTACATGTACTACCCGTTGTCTTACAGATTCCTTTTTCCTCTTTTCTTTTATTGTTCTTATCAGAAACTACAACATAGCTTATTATAATAATGGTTAAGAATACTATTATGCCTATCATATCTTTAACTCCTCTCCGCTGAAAATCAATGAACCAGCTTCCAGAATATGACGCCTAGAATTAATGCACTGTGATATCTAATCCCGATCTTTCCGATCAATGCCATCATTATCCCTTTATTGCAGACCTTTTTTTCTATCCTTTTAAAACTAAAAACCGATGCGTATGGAAATAGCGCCACTACGAAAATAAGACTTTCCATCGGCCAGTACTTCAAATAAGCAAAGGCAATTGTCAGAATCCATAAGCTGCTGCATGAGAACATCCACAGGTTTTCTGCGCGCTCTATCCCAATACGTATTGGCAGGGTATGACGACCTGCTTCGACATCTTCTATATGATCACTAATGTTATTTGTTAGTAGTATAGTTCCAATGTATATCGAAGTCGGAAGCGTCACTATAATGACCTCAAAATCAAATACTCCTGATTGAATATATACCACAGTCGCCATAACGCATAATCCCATTATCAAACCAGATGTAACTTCACCATAAGATGTATAGGAAATCGGTTTGCTTCCTGCAGAATAGAGATACATGATCAAAGCTCCAAGTATGGCTATTATGAGTATTGCCCAATGTACTGTAATTGAGTAATACAAAACAATAACTATATCAATCATTAGAAATGCAGCAATAATCCTTCGAACTTGATTCGGACTGATTTCCCCAGAAGCCAACGCCTTTTCATCGGCCTTCACTTCACCGTCTGCACCTCTTGCATAGTCAAATAGATCATTAATCATATTTGCACAGCTCTGCATTAAGATCATGCCTATCATGAGAATAGCCATGTGCCAGTGACTGAATAGTTCAAATCTGTATAGACTGTATACAGATCCTAATACTACCGGAATCATGCCCGCGACCAGTGTTTTTACGTCCATCAATTTTAATAATGCTTTCATATATCATCACATCTCGATTTCACTTTTTTGTCCAATTCACAAATCTATATCTTAATAGATCAACCCATCTAAATATTACCTCAAATCAACTTGATGATAATCTATCGTCTGACTGACAAGTCGCATTTCATCAACTTCAACACCAAGTCCAACACCTTTTCTAACTCTAATTTTCCCATCCACGACCTTTATGTCAGGTCGAATTAAATCATGATCAAAATAACGCTCGGAAGCCGACAGGTCACCTGGAATATAAACATCTTTAAGACTACTCAAGTAAACATGTAGTATTTTTGAAATTCCGCTCTCCAACATGCTGCCAATCCAAAACTTAATGTCATGTTCCCTACACATCTCAATCATTTGTTTTGCATAAAAAAGTCCACCTACGCGACCAATTTTAATATTCAGGACTTTGAATGCTTTGAGCTTAATCGCATTTTCAAGATCATCCATAGACAAAATGCTCTCATCCAGACAAACGGGTGTTTTCATTTGTCTTTGAAGTTCAGGTAAGAACTGAAAATCTGATTTTCTCAGTGGTTCCTCAATACAAGCCAAATCCAGGGCGTCAAACTTACGCAGTTCATTTATATCATCAATACCATAACTTCTGTTGGCATCTACCAACAATGTCATGTCTGGAAAAGCCTCCCTAATGGCTTTCATCTTTTCAAATCCATTTAAAGGAGAAATCTTAATTTTGAATCGTGAGTGTCCATTCCAGTGATATTCATTCATTTTTTTGATCGTCGAGTCAATATCGCCGTCGCCTATTGCGATGCCGGAAGCAATTTCAGAACTCATCTCCTCCTGAAAGACCAAGTCCAATATAAACTGTTTTTTTCGCTTGCTGTACAAATCAAGCAAGGCATTTTCAAAACCTGCAACTGTCATGGGATATTTATTATCAAATAAGCTGTGAATCTCAAATGGATGCTCGATTCTCATTCCCATCAATTGGGGTAAAATTGTCTCTGTAGAAATTCTTTTTGCAATCTCAATCGTTTCTTCTGTATAAAATGGATCGTTAAATGCTACAATTTCACCAAATCCAACATGACCAAACGCATCATGAATTTTAATGATAAGTGTCTCCCTATGATCCATAATGGTTTGTGCTGTTTTAAATTCAAACTTCAGTGGTAAACGCACATGAAATATCTCAATACATTTGATTATCATCAGCAACCTCTTAGATCGTTTTTCAATATTTTTCCCACATCATTCTTGGGCAAAGTCTTCATTTTTATGATTTTCTGAGGGAGCTTAAAGCGCGCCACACGCTCTGACAGATAACTCATGATTTCATCCTCATCCATTGATGAAACAATGTACAAATAGGGAACACTCCCCCATTTTGGATGCTTTTGAGCCGTAACCGCACACTCATAAACCTCAGGGTGGTTATATAAGATATTTTCAAGTTCCTTTGGATAGATGTTCTCCCCACCAGAGATGATAATGTTTGTAAATCGGTCCAGAACATACAGGAATCCCTCTTCATCGATATAACCGACATCCTCAGTGTTGAAATAATCGTCGACAGGTGGCCTATCAATATAACCGTCCATCAACATGGGACTTTTAATGAGAATCTCACCGACTCCGTTTTTATCAGGATTATGAATCTTGATCTTGGCCTTTTGCAGGGGTTTTCCAACGGACTCAAGTTTATTCGGATATGACAGTACTGAAAAAGTCGTTGATTGACTGGTTGTTTCTGTCATGCCATATGTTTTGAACATCGGAATTTTTTGGGCTATGCACCTATTGACCAAGTCATCTGGAATAAACGCACCCCCAACAAGAACAACTCTTAGATTGTTCTGATCGATTCCACCCATAAGACTGTTCAGCATCGTCGGCACGACTGAAATCATATTAACGCCTCCGTCGTGAATCAGTTTTAAGGTTTCTTCAGAATCGCACTTTTCCATTATGGTGACACGGGTGCCGTTAAACAAGCTTCGAATCAGAATCATGAGTCCCCCAATGTGGAACATTGGAAGAACCATTAACCAATTGTCTTCAGATGTAACACCAAGCGCAACACGCGATGCTTCAGCATGTGCGATCAATTGCTTCCATTTGATCGGCACTGTTTTAAATCGACCTGTGGTCGCGCTTGTATTCATGTAAACTGAAATCGCTTCTTGGTTTGAAGGGGTTATTAAATCATCTAAGTTCATTACGCCATTCAATTTCATAAAATCAATGCAATTAGCGTCTGGTATTTTGCTTTCATATACCTCACCAAATGAAATGAAGCGATTATCATGTGATAAAACAACTCTAATATTCAATGCATTCAGCTGTTCTTTTATCTCACAATCTGTAAGTCGAGCATTCAGCATTAGAACTTCTTTGCCAAGACATTGAAGACTTAAAAAGAATAGAGCCATATCCTCTGAATTGCTTGAAAGCAGTGCCACACGATTATCATTTTTGACGAAATCATAAAGTTTCCTCGCCAAGTTAAGAACACGGTAATTCGCCTCTTCAAATGTGAGATCGTTAATGAACTTTTTATGGGTACGTTGGATATTCATTAAATCTTGGTTTTCGTTTTTCTTTAAAAGCATCTCGACCCTCTTTTGCTTCATCTGTTGTGTAGAATAAAAGTGTCGCATCGCCAGCCAATTGCTGTAGTCCAGCCAATCCGTCCGTGTCCGCATTTAAAGAAGCCTTCAGGAATCGAAGGGCTGTTGGGGATTGTTCAAGCATTTCACTCGCCCACTGAACCGCCTCTTCTTCCAACTTTTCAAATGGTACAACCGTGTTAACAAGTCCCATATCAAGCGCCTCTTTTGCCGTATACTGACGACATAAATACCAGATTTCACGGGCTTTCTTATGTCCAATAATTCTTGCCATGTAGCCAGCACCATAACCGCCATCGAAAGATCCCACTTTCGGACCCGTCTGCCCAAATATTGCATTCTCAGAAGCAATCGATAAGTCACATACAATATGAAGTACATGTCCACCACCAATTGCAAATCCATTAACCATTGCAATTACAGGTTTGGGTATAACACGAATCAATCTCTGTAGATCTAGAACATTCAGTCTTGGGATTTGATCATCACCGACATAACCGCCATGTCCACGTACGCTTTGATCTCCGCCCGAACAAAATGCTTCTTTCTCTTGACCCTGACCATGATTGGCTCCTGTTAAAATAATAACTCCTACGCGGCGATCTTCACGTGCAATCGTAAATGCATCAATCAATTCCATAACCGTTTTTGGTCTAAATGCGTTTCGAACCTCAGGACGGTTGATTGTTATTTTAGCAATGCCGTTGTATGTCTCATACATAACGTCTTCATAATTTCGATCTAGCTTTTCCCAGTTAAAATGACTCATTATTTACTCTCCTATCCGTTTCTTTTCATGAATTTTCGAACCTCACTATTGAAGAGTTCCGGCCGTTCGACATGTGTGTTATGTCCCGCTTCATTAATCGTGACAGTTTCTACATTCTGATTGATTTCTTCAAATTCTTGACCGATTATGCCATACTTCAAATCATATTCACCATGAATGTAAAGTATAGGCACGTTCACCTTAAATAGGTTTTCTTTCAAACTGAAATACGTACCCTGCCCGCAGCCCAACAATGTATTTGATAAAGCATAGGATACATTACAGCGTCTCCGGTACCTGATTTTCAACCGTTCTTCATCTGTCAGTTTCATCTGCGACTCAAATATATTCAAGCTTGTCCAATAATTAACAAACCAATCTATGCCGCCACGTTTTATATCCAGTGCAAGAGCGGTATCTCGCATACGTCGTTTGAATCTCGCAATAACACCATTTATGCCATAAGAGACACTTTCCAAAATAGCTCTATCAATATTAGCTTCATACTCTATCAGATATTTTAGAGCAATCCTTCCACCCATTGAATATCCCAAAATAGAGTGTTTTGGATACCCGAGTTCAATCATGATCTCGTGGATATGTCTCACGATGGTCCTTATTTTATATGGTTTTATACGCCTTGGCTTATCGCTTTGACCATGTCCTATCAAGTCAATCAGGATCAGGCGATAACCAGGGATATAAAGTCTATCCCACGTGCTTAAGTCCTCTGAAAATCCATGTAGGCACAAGAGTGGTTGACCCTCACCCCTCATCTGGATGTGATACCTAATGTTATTTATTTCTATATACATCTATTCGCCTCATATGACGTGTATCGATCATAAAGTTGTTTACTCTTCTCTGGATCCAGCTTCACTTCAATCAGTTGAATGCCTGGAGAACAAAGCGACCGCCTAAACACATCCTCAAACTCTCCATAATCCTTAATATTAAAATAATCAATGCCATACATCATACTCAGCCCTTGAAAATTCAGCCCATGAGATGTGGCAAACAACGTATCAAAATGCCTTTCTTCACGTTGTGGCAGGAGCTGAAAAATTCCACCACCATCATTATTGAGTAAAACGATCACTAGGTTCAGTGCGTGGGTTTTACCAATCAACAGACCATTTAAATCATGATAAAATGACAGATCTCCCGTTAATAATACGGTCGGTTTCTCAGTTGTCGAAATTCCAAGTGCTGTTGAAACAATGCCTTCAATCCCGTTTGTGCCTCTATTGCAAAACAATTGGATGTTTTGTTCTTTCGCCTGATAAAAATGGTCAATGTAACGAATGGACATGCTGTTTGCAACAACCAGATTAGATGGTTGTGTTAATGCATTCTGAATACATCTAACAATTTTACCTTCGAACAAGCGCTCTGCTCGCTCAACGCTATTCAATTTGAAACGCATTTCCGATTGATACTTTTGCCACGTTTTCAAATAAGAATCATCTTGATTCTTAATATGAATGGTATTTAGAAATCCTTTAATTGAAGATTTAATAAATACATTCGTTGAAAGCACCGGATTTCTATATTCAAATGTGATATCCACTTGAATATACAAAGCAGACTGGTGCAAGTCTAAGAATTGTTGTATACGTTTAGAGACCGGAATTTGCCCCAGCTGAATGATATAGTCAGGTTTTAGATCATTTTTGATAATATCCTCATTCAAAAATGCGTCGTAACTATCCATAACATATGCACTATTACAGTTTCTTAGATTTGATAACGGATCTGCTATAATAGGCGCTTTTAGCTTATGGGCTAAATTAAGTACATATTCATGGTCTTCTTCAGTAATATCAGAACCACAAAGTATTATGCCCTTTTTATCTTTCAAGTCATTATCTAGAGCAAGGTCCTCGAACATGCAACCAGAATGTCTAAATCCAATTTTCCGGCGCCCTAATGTAAAATCAAGGGCTTCAAAATCAGGAATTAGAGGCTCTCGAATCGGTACATTCACATGTGAAACACCCCCACCGTCTGCTATGGCATTTGAGTATGCTCTATCCATGACAGAACGTACATAATGACACGTTTTTTCACTGTCATCTGCAAGAGCCAACTCTTCGAAATAATTCACGTATCCAGAAAATACTTTTAGTTGATCAACGGTTTGTGGTGCTCCGCAGTTTCTTAACTCGTGCGGTCGATCCGCTGTTAAAATGATGAGTGGCACACGTGCGTGTTTTGCTTCCGTGATTGCAGGTAGATAATTTGCTGCAGCTGACCCGGAAGTGCAAACCAGGACAACGGGGCGATCTTTAGCCTTTGCAATACCAAGACCAAAATATGCAGCTGATCTCTCATCGATGTTCATATATATATTGAAATCATGTTCGCAAAATAAAAGTGCCATTGGCGTTGAGCGTGAACCCGGACTAAGAACGACCTCTCTAACACCCAATTGATATAGTTCATCCACCAAAGAGGCGAAGAAATTTGTCATTTGCCATTCTCCTCGTTCCAAAAATCCAATAGAATTTTTCCACTATAAACTTTCAGTTATAGTTTTCAACTTATACATTGTTTCCATATACTCATCCATACAAACTGAGTCGTTAATGATCCCACAACCAGCGTACGCAAACACTTTGTTTTCTATGATCAATGCTGACCTGATCCCTGCGATGTACACACCATCGCCATTGCCTTCAATCAATCCAATAGGAGATGCGTACAAGCCTCTTTCATGATGCTCACTTTCCGCTATAACACGACGCGCTGCTTCTACTGGATATCCACCCATCGCTGGCGTTGGGTGTAATCGCTTCGCCCATACAGAAACACAAGCGCTATCTTTCGTGTCTATTGGTGTACGTAAATGGTATAGGTTTTTTAACGATACAACTTCAGTTTTTCCGATGTTAACTATGTCATTATATTTTGCAAAGACATCCGCTATCATATCAACGACAATCTGATGCTCTTCTTGATTTTTAAGATCATTCAAAGGTTGCTCGTCTTGCAAGTTATGCAAGTTTTGTGACTTCTGTTCTTTTGATAAAGTCCCTGCAAGTGCATGACTCATGATCTTTCCATCTTCTTTGTGAACCAGAATTTCAGGTGACGCACCTAAAAATGTTCGATTGTCTTTGTTATACGCATAAATGAAGCAATTCGGATTATGATCACAAAGGTTCTGAATAACACGCTCCACCTGAACCACCGAATCACAAGCCAGCTCTACTTCGCGTGACAATACGATTTTTTTTAAGAGCTCAGTTTCAATCGCTTTCTTTCCGATAGAGAACATTCTGTACCAATCATCATAATCTGAGGTGATCTGTCTGTACCAATGGATGCCTTTTTCTATTTCTACATCATTAATTTCCACTGGATTATCCAAATAGAACAAAGTCTGTATTCCATCTTTTTCTACAAGATAATACTCATATATTACGCTTTCATTTCCGAAGTCTTTCCACTTTTCATCTTTAATTCCATTTGAAAATGTCATTGTCGAGAAGGCATACAAATAACTTTCTTCGTCATTTATTTCCTTCACTGTTTTCAATCGTTTCGCGCCCATAACAAATTCTTTTTTTAATGGATTGTACATAAAAAAGCGCTCATCACTATGAAAATGGCTCCAAAAAGAAAGACGGTTCTTTAATTGAATTTGCATGCTCTTGTATCTCAACACTGAACCTCCGTTCAAAAACAAACAGCCTACCTACTTTCTTCTATACTTGATATGCAGACTGAGTTACTTGTACGTTACATTGATCGTTCATACTGACTATGAATTTCAAAAGCATCATCATGCTCGATCTATATTCAGAAGGCTTCAGCTCTTCCAGTAATGTCATCGTCTTTTGATAGCTCATTTGTATGTCTTCATCGGTTATGAATCTTAAAGCATTGGGATCTCCATCAATGAGATCATCCACCATTTGATAGGTCATTCCAATATTTAACCCAATGTTTCTCATTCTCATGATTTCTTCTTCACTACCACCACCATACCTTGCACCAAGCTCGCACGATACGGCCATAAATTCAGCTGTTTTCCCTTGAATGACTCTCATATAGCTTGCTAATGAGTCAACCTCGTTGGCCTGTTCCAGCTCAGCCATACACATATCCAATGACAATTGAGTGATTGGGACACTATAATTCACATCGTAATTCAAGGTTACTTCTTTAAAGGCGTACGAAAACAACGTATCTCCTGCCAATACTGCAATTTTATTTCCAAAAATCTGATTGATTGTCTTCTCTCCACGTCGCATGGTGTCGTTATCGACAATATCATCATGAACAAGACTCGCACTGTGCAACAGCTCTATAATGAGCCCTAACTTGTATAACTTCTCATCAAAACAACTACGGTCACCAACTGTTGCACCCGTAGCCAGCATCAGTAAAGACGGTCTTAAGTATTTACCTCTTGCTTTAAAAAAGGCCTGAAAATTAGACCGCACTTTATCCTGCTTGATTGTTTCTAGAAAATCATCTATTAAAACTTCAAATACTTCTAAATCCTTTTCAATCGGTATTAATATTTGCTCCATAATCACAAGAATTCATCCTTTAAAATCATATTTATTGACAAGGTGTAGGTATACTCGTTAAAACGCGCTACACCTACACCTCATCACAGATTAGTAAACGTCATGCTTCGGTAGGGTGAGTGTTCTTTTACTAGAATTTATCACAGTAAATGCGCTCAGAAGGCATGCCGTTTTTCTCAAGTACAGCGAAACAAGCATCAATCATTC
>Ga0209379_10000401_pt1 | contig 38546 bp, 37 predicted proteins | sample tdDd001_FD_187124 | JGI IMG/M metagenome (GOLD analysis project Ga0209379, IMG submission 187124) | Marine sediment microbial communities from the Atlantic coast under amendment with organic carbon and nitrate - tdDd00.1 (SPAdes)... | ecosystem: Environmental > Aquatic > Marine > Coastal >... | reverse complement strand
TGCAGGCGCAGAGCTTCCAGCTGTTATCGTGAACATCGTTCGTGGTGGCCCTGGTCTAGGCGGAATTCAGCCTGCACAGTCTGACTACAACCAAGTAACTCGTGGTGGTGGTAATGGCGATTACAAACTTCTAACATACGCTCCAGCAAACCTACAGGAAATGGTTGATCTAGTACAAGAAGCATTTGATCTTGCAGATTACTACCGTAATCCAGTTATGGTTGTTGGTGATGGTATGATCGGTCAGATGATGGAGCCAATCGAATTCAAAGAGATTACTTCTGGTAAAACTCTTCCTGAAAAAGACTGGGCGACAATTGGTACTAAAGGTGCAAGAAAACCTAACATTATCAACTCGCTGGCTCTTGATCCTCAAGATCTTGAAGATCACAACGTTAGACTTCAAGCAAAATATGATGCTATGCGTCGTGACGAAGTTCGTTTTGAAGAATACAATATGGAAAATGCTGAAATCGTATGTGTTGCATACGGTACAACAGCTCGTATTGTTAAGAACTCTATTGAAGCACTTAAAGCAGAAGGCATTAATGTTGGTCTAATTCGTCCAATCACTCTATGGCCTTTCCCAGATCAGCCATTCAGAGATATTCCAGAGACTGCTAAAGGTATTCTTACAGTTGAGATGTCTATGGGTCAAATGATCGATGACGTTAAGATTGCAAATGAAGGTCGTCTGCCTGTAGATTTCTACGGTCGTTGTGGTGGTATGATTCCAGAGCCTGATGCGATTATGAATAAGATCAGAGAAATGGTCGGAGGTGCGAAATAATGTCAGTTGTATTTAAAAAGACAAGCGGTCTTGTAGATAAAGAAACACATTATTGCCCAGGATGTACACATGGTATTATTCACCGTATTACTGCTGAAGTTCTTGAAGAACTAGGCGTTTTAGGTGAGACAATTGGTGTTGCACCAGTTGGTTGTGCTGTACTTGCATACGAATACTTCAACTGTGACATGCATGAAGCTGCACACGGACGTGCTCCGGCTGTAGCAACAGGTATCAAGCGTGTTCACCCAGATAAAGTTGTTTTCACATACCAAGGTGACGGCGATCTTGCTTCAATCGGAACAGCAGAAGCAGTTCACGTTGCACACAGAGGCGAAAAAATCACGACTATTTTCGTGAATAACGCAATTTACGGTATGACAGGTGGACAAATGGCGCCAACGACTCTAATCGGTCAAAAAGCGACAACTTCACCACTTGGACGTACAGTTGAGCATTCAGGTATGCCTCTAAAGGTATCTGAAATGTTCGCAACAATTCACGGCGCTGCTTTCATTGAGCGTGTATCTGTAGATACACCTGCAAATGTTCGCAAAGCTAAAAAAGCAATTAAGGCAGCTTTCCAGTGTCAACTTGATGGCAAAGGTTTCTCAATGGTTGAAGTCCTATCAACATGTCCAACAAACTGGGGTATGACACCTGTGGACTCTCTAGCATGGTTACGTGAAAACATGATGCCATACTACCCACTAGGAAACTTCAGAACACCAGAGGAGGACAAATAAAAATGATAAACGAAAAGGTTATTTGCGCGGGTTTCGGCGGCCAAGGCGTTATGTCTATGGGTCAGCTACTAACATACTCTGGTATGGTTGAAGGCAAACAAGTTTCATGGTTGCCATCATACGGTCCAGAAATGCGTGGAGGTACTGCAAACTGTAACGTTATGGTATCTGACACAATGATCGGTTCACCAATCATTACAAACGATGCAACATGTGCGATCGTTATGAACCTACCTTCACTTGATAAATTCGTAGCAGATGTTGCTGCTGATGGTCTTGTACTTGTAAACAGTTCACTGATTGAAAAGAAGGTAGAGCGCTCGGACGTCAAAGCTGTCTACATTCCTGCCAATGAAGTGGCGAATGAACTTGGAAATCCACGTGTAGCAAATATGGTTATGCTTGGTGCTTATATTGAATTAAATGCACCTGTTAAATTAGAAACTGTTAAAGATACACTTAAAAAACTCTTTGGCGGTGCTAAATCTCACCTTATTCCAATCAATGAAGAAGCTCTTGAAAAAGGTGCTGAACTTGTTCGCAAGTAACAACTTTATTTTGGAAATGGTTTAAAATTTTAAGAACAAATCCTTCGACAGATTTGTTTTCATACTTAGAAATTTGTAGAAGTACAGATTTCTATACTCCTAATTTTCATCACTTAAGAGGGCATCTGCCCTCAGATGGAAGCACACCAGCTTCTATCAGCACTTGCTATGCAAGTGTCTCACTTACCAATTACTCATTTTCTTGTTGTTGCGACAGGCCTACGGGCTTGTCGCCTTTTTTTTATTTTTGTTTGCATGAATAATTCAGGATAAATGTTATATTGTTATCCATACAGGTATAAATCAAGTAACAGGATCAGTCAATAGAATTTGGGGTAGGTGGTCAGAATGAATATTGGTTTTAAAAAGAGATTTTTGGCATGGTGCATAGATTTTGCGATCACAAGTATCTTTGGATTTGTACTTGCTATTGGCATTGCCGCATTAATTGGGATAGAAATTGCACCATCACTATTTGATGTTCAACCAATGTTGATGGTTGGAATCTATTTTTTCTTACCGCTTGTTATTGACTGGATTTACTTTGCAGGCCTTCATAGTTCGAAACGTCAGGCGACTATTGGTAAATTAACGGTTGGGATTGTAGTGACATCTGATAAAGGTGAAAGAATAAGATTTGGAAGAGCAACTCTTAGATATATTGCGAAGACCATGTGTGTTATGGCTCTTGGCATTGGTTTTATTCCCATTAAGTTTACGAAGCGTAAGCAAGGCTTGCATGATTTGTTCGCTGGAACAGTAGTTGTAGATAAAAATTGTTGTGATCATGAAAATGTGACGGATCTATTGAGCTTTAGAGATCATGAAAAGCAAACCAAAGCGAAATAAATAATAAAAGCGCCAATGGCGCTTTTTTTGTAATTGAAGTGGGGGGGACTGACTATGAAGAACATAAGTAAATCCCAACTACAATTGTATTTGTTGCTTATTGTATTATTACTTGCACTGAGTTCTATGATGGGTGGAGTATTTTCCATACTGTCATTGATTATTGCGGTAATCTTAGTCTGGGGATTTCAAGAGAAGTATCATAAAATTACAGAAAAAGACCTTAAAGAACAACTTGTTGATGAAGTGAAACGTCTTAATGCTTGTGAAGCTCACTTTGAAGATGTCATAGAATACAGTTCAGATATTGGACACTTTAGGGCTGTGTTTGATGAGGCCACTCAGTTCATTGCTGTAATAAGTTTAGAAGGGACACTTCTATATGCAAATAAAGCTCTTTGTGATTTTGCAGGTATTGATGAGAGTACTTTAGTGGGTAAATCGTATTGGGAATTGCCATGGTTGAAGCATTCAGAGGAACTTCAAAATAGAATGGTCTTTTCTTTTGAGCAAGCGTTCCATGGAGGTACAGTGCGTTTTGAAGCGACATTTATGGATTCGAAACAAGGTGTGAATGAAATTGATTTTGTTGTAAAACCAGTGATGAGTGGAAATGGAGAAGTGGAACTACTCATTGCCATGGGCTACAACATTACCGATCTTGTGCATACTAGAGAGGCTCTAACAGAACGCGAACGTCAAATGAATGCGTTGTTTGAATCGGCTATGGATGGCCATTTCTTTTATATGCTTCCAGAAGCCATACCTCAATCAATTCTCGAAGATGGAGAAGATATTTATGGTGTTGCGAGGCATCATGTGTTCACAAGATGGAATGAAACGCTTCTTGAACATTTTGGAATAAAGGGTCAAGATCTAAAAAAATTCAATATGTCACAATTACTAAAAATGGGTGATGAGGCATTTATACAAATTTGTGAAGATGTTGTGTTCAACGGGAAATTTCATAACGTTGTTGAGATGTACAGTCCAGAGTTGGATATGAACCGGGTGATTCAACTTTCTGTTATAGCTATTCGCAATTTAAATGGAGATTATACAGGTAGTTTTGGCGTCACTCGTGATATCAGCGCTCAAAGAGAATATGAACAAAAACTTGAATACTTTGCTCATAAAGATCCGCTTACGGGACTCAATAATAGGAGATCGTTTTTTGCGAAGGCACGAGATGTAATGAATCAGACTGAGGGCTACAGTGCTGTTGTTCTTATGGCAGATATTGATAGGTTTAAACTCGTAAATGATACTTATGGTCATAGTACGGGTGATATGGTCTTAAAAGCGGTAGCTGCTGAAATTGAATTAAACGTTGGAAGTTCTGGATTTGTAGGGCGGTATGGTGGGGAAGAATTTTCAGTGGTATTCCCATCAATGACTCAAAAGGAAGCCTATGAGTTGGCTGAAAAATTGCGAATGAACCTCGAGAACCTTGAGATTAAAACCAAGGAACACACACTTCGGGTAACAATAAGTATGGGCGTTGCAAAAATCAAAGAAAGCGATGAGACTATTGAAGCTGCAATATCAAGAGCAGATTCTGCACTGTATCATGCAAAAGATAACGGGCGTAATAGAGTTGAAATTGCTGAGTAGTATACTTTAGAGATTAACCGCTGAAATGAGGCGGTTTTTTCTAGTTATACGGTTATAGTAAATATGATATTATTGGATTATATTGTTTCAAACTTAAACATAATGAACCTATCTGGGATTAGATAGAAAACCAGAATAAATGGGTAAAACGGGAGGCGCTTCATGGAAGGAACCATCCGCAAGATAATAAAATTGTCCTGGCCTGTAATGGTGGGAACAATTTTACAGTCACTGGTATACACCTGTGACTTATTCTTTGTATCGAAATTGGGAACGGTATACGCATCATCCGCAGCTCTTGGAACATCTGCTGCAGGTGTTGTATTTGTCATGTCTGCACTCGTTGGGGCAGGCACTATTGCAATCACAGCACGTGGATATGGCGAAAACAATTGGGATAAAATCAGGTCGGCAACTGGAAATGGTCTTATTTTAGCAATATTATTTGGTTTAATTATAGGCATTGCCGGGCAGTTTTCATCAAGTTGGATCGTAACGAACATCTATGGTGCGACAGATCCGGACACTATTTATTTAACAACAGCATATTTAAAATTGGTTTTGTGGGGAACCGCGTTTGTCTTCATAAACTTTAGTATGAGAAATGTTTTGCAAGGGATTGGGGACACCATGAGTCCGCTCATAATATTTGGGATCACAAACGTCCTAAATATGCTACTCGACCCATTGTTCATATTCGGATTTGATCTTGGCATTCAAGGGGCAGCTCTGGCAACGGTATTATCCTTAGGTATTGGTATGGTACTCATTCTTCTTAGACTGATTCAAAAAATATTTGGTGGAAAAATAAGTACGTTTGTATCTTACTTAAAAGTAGAACGGGCTAGAACGGGACAAATTCTAAAAGTAGGTTCTTGGGCGTGTATTCAACAATTGGCAAGACCTGTCACGGGGATGTTGATGTTTGCCATTGTTCTTAGGGCTGGTGGGAATGCAGGAACGGCCGCCTTTGGAATTGGTGGACAATTGTTTGGTTATACCTTCATATTCTTGTCAGGGCTTTCTGTAGCCATGTCGATAATGGTTGGCCAAGCACTTGGTCGTGGTGACGATACAGAGCTGGATGATCTTATGAAAGAAGGGCTTAAGCTGGGTGCAATGAATATGGCACTTTTTGCAATCCCTTATGTAATTTTTCCAGAGTTCTTCTTCAGATTATTTTTAACAGATCCTGAGGTGTTAAGTATTGGATCAAGCTATTTGAGGATTATTTATGTTGGAATAGTTGTGGTAATTTTCCCCGTTATTTATGGAGGGGTTTTCCAAGGGTCTGGAGACACAAAGCCGCCTATGATTTCATCTCTTGTGGCAAATCTGGTTTTCAAAGTTCCAGCGGCATGGTTACTGGTTACTGTATTTAATATGGGTACAAATGGTGTATGGGTGGCAGTTGCAGGATCCATTTTTGTTGAAGCTTTTGTTTCACATTATTATATTACGAGAGGCAGTTGGAGGAATTTCCAGCTTGAATAAAGGTGATCTATGGAATTTATAAAAGCAATGCTTCTTATTCTAGTAGCTGAGATGGGAGATAAAACACAAATTGTGGCTATGGCATTTGCCACAAAATATAAGTTGCATCAAATACTGATTGGAGTCGCGCTTGGTTCTGCGGCGAACCATGGTCTGGCCATTTTATTTGGAACGATGCTAACACAGTATTTAGACATGTCGGTTATTCAATCTGTAGCAGGGATGCTGTTTTTAGTGTTTGCATACTTATCGTTGCACATTGATGATCCAGAAGAGGAAGAAGAAGTTCGTGAGAAGTTTGGGCCTATGTTGACGGTGGCCTTGGCATTCTTTGTTGGTGAACTGGGGGATAAAACACAATTGACAGCACTGTCCCTCGCAACGGATGCTCAGTATCCGTTCTTGATACTTTTGGGTACGACATCCGGAATGGTCTTAACAAGCCTTCTGGGTATACTCATAGCCCAGAAATTTGGCGAGAGAATTCCAGAAGAAATTATGAAAGTCCTGGCGGCTACTGCATTTTTGATATTTGGTGCTCAGAAAATGCTTATAGCTGCAAATTTATTTGAGATTTCAACAAACATAGTTATGATATCGGCATTTATTATTGCCTGTATTATGGCACTTCGTTTAAAGTCATTCCATACTTCGGTACAAACTGTACAAGAGACGCGTTTAAAACGACGTGCGGCTGCGCTTTACAGAATGATTAATGTTGTGAAAAGTGGACTGGAAGAGATGTGCCATGGGGAAGAACATTGTGGTCAGTGTAAAGGCCGTGAATGTTTAATCGGATATATGAAGTTTATAATCAACCATCTTGAACATGAAGAAGATATTCCTGAGAATATGATCAAAGTTGTAAAAAATTTAATTCACAGAGATGTTAATCGAAAGACTATCTACGTAACGATGAAAGCACTCATGACGTATTATGAGTCTAATCCTGAAGAATTTAAAAACAACCAGTCGTTAACGGAAATTCGCAGGGCGCTTGAGGCACTTTTATTCACTGAGATGCCCATCGAAATTGAAAAATACAGCGACTATAAAGTTTGGTTTGAGAAGAACCTGACTCTACCAACTGACGTCACACAAATAAAGTTATAGTGATATAGAAATCCACCTGAGAATGTTCTCAGGTGGATTTTTTGATGAACAATACTCCCAGAGTAGAAATTCATATTATCTTCACAATCTAGGTGTACATTCATAGTATCAAATGAAATATAAATGAATTTCAGTTGGAAAAATACAAGTGAATAAAAGGAGGTCATCCTATGGGATTGATATTTTTACTGGCGATAGGTCTTGTGATTTATGCATTTTGGAATCCTCAAAAGTTGAGTGTACCAAGCGGAAATAAAGATGCTTTAGAGATTTTAAGAGAACGTTATGCACGTGGTGAAATTGATGAAGCAGAATTTAAGCAGAGAAAACAAACACTTGAAGAAAAATAGAAGGCGGTGATTATATGAGAATGAAACCTAAATGGTGGGCATTAATACTTGCAGTGATTCTACTTTTAGGCAGTGGATATGTTGTTTATCAATATCCAGGTTTTGGACATCGTGGTTGGGGCAATTCACATATGGGTGGATACGGTTTTAACAGAGGTTTTGATGACAACCGAGATCACATGATAGGCGACTGGGATACTGATGAGTTTGAGGAATGCTTTGAATCAGACGGCGGTTTTGGAGGTCACCATGGCCATCGAGGTGGGTACATGGATTCAGCCTATAAATTAAGTGAAGAAGACCAAGCTTTGGAACCATCTGTTCTTGCGGGTAATATAGCTGTAAAAATATATGGTGAAGATGCAACGATTAAAACTTTAAATGTGGATGAATCAGATGTAGATGCCTATCAAATCTTGTTGGATGATGAACTTGTACAGATCATTCTTATAGATTCTGAAAATAATTCTGTAAGTTTTATGCATAGAACGAAGTAAAAATGGCATAATATATGGTAAAGAGAGTACTTTGCCGTGAATAGTGAATCTAACAAAACCCGGCTTATGCCGGGTTTTGTTATTTTAGAATCTTACATAATATCTTCAATTAGGAGAGCAAATGACTGAAAAACTGAAAATTCTAGTAGCTGATGATGAAGTGAATATTGTAAATGTTGTAAAAGCCTATCTTGAAGCTGAAGAGTATGAGGTTGAATGTGCCTATAATGGCGCTGAAGCTTTAGAGGCATTTTATAAACATGCACCTGATTTTATAATTCTTGATTTAATGATGCCTTTGGTGACAGGTGAGGAAGTATGTAGGGAAATACGTGAAAACTCAGATGTCCCCATTATAATGCTTACTGCTAAAGTGGCTGAGAGAGAACGAATAGCAGGCCTTGATATTGGTGCAGATGACTATGTTATAAAACCGTTCAGTCCTGGGGAACTGATGGCACGAGTCAGAGCTATACTTCGTCGTCAAGGGGATAGAAAAGTATTATCATCGCTGTATAAAGATCCTTATTTACACGTCGATGACTTAAGCAAGGAAGCAATGATAGAGAATAGCTCTATTGGACTGACCAGCACTGAGTATGAGTTGCTAAGCCTTATGTGCATTCATCCGGGAAGGGTATTTGGAAGAGAAGAACTGGTGGAACGTATTCTTGGTTATGATTATGAGGGTTATGATAGAACCATAGATGCACATATTAAGAATTTACGAAAAAAATTGAAGCGTCCTTAACATTGAACTGTTTATGGAATGGGCTATCGCTTCAAGGGAGATGCTTGGAATGAGAAAAACTAGAACGAAACTGATTTTGTGGTTTTTATCGATTATAGGACTTACAGCAATTATCATAGTATTTTCAATCAATAAAAGCCTTGTATATCAATTTGAAAACTTTTTAACATCAACCTCTGATGGTCAGGTTAATACTATGGAGGCTTTTGTTGTGGATGGATACAATGAACGTGGTTGGACTGACGAATTTAAAGTTCGTCTGACGGATTTGGCTGAAGCGGGCGACATGAGCGTTAAATTGACTGACTCTGAATACAATGTGCTCGTTGATTTCGAATACAGAGATGAGTGGATGATGCGCAGACGACAAATGCCAATGCATATGCATGATGATTCAGGTGAAGAATTTGGTGGGAAGTTCAATGGATTTTGGCCTACTAATATAATTCGTACTCTTAAAGATCAGTCAGGCAAAGAGATCGGTATTTTGGAAATAGAAATCCATGCTCTTGACTCTGCAATGGGTCCTGCCATGGATTTTAAAAGAAATATGACGCGTAGTATAGTTAAAGCCGTACTCATCGCAGCAGGCCTTAGCGTGATCCTCGGGATGACTTTTGCGAGAACATTTTCACGGCCGCTTAATCTTATGACAAAGGTTGCTGAAAAAATGAAGACAGGGGCTCTCGACCAGCGTGTCGAAACAAAGCAAAGTACTGAAGAAATGAAACAGTTAGCTCAAGCTCTAAATCATTTGTCAGATTCACTGGCGCGTCAGCAAAAGCTCAGAAGTCGTCTTGCGTCAGATTTGTCACATGAATTGAGAACACCACTAAGTGTTATAAAGAGTCATATTGAGGCCATTAGAGATGGCATTTGGACACTCGAAGACTCACATATAGACATACTGCTTCATGAAACTGAGCGGCTTATGAATTTAGCTGATCAAGTGCGTTATATTGAAGATATTGAATCTCATCATATAACTTTATCTTTGACAGACGTGGATATGAAAGAGTATCTTCAGTCGATGGTGGAATATTTTCTACCAGATGTGCGACGTCAAAATAAGCGTATTGAGATTCATGGATTGCTTCAACATAAAGTTTCAATTGATCCAGATAAATTCAGACAGATTTTGATTAACCTTGTTGCAAATGCACTCCAACATACAGCGTCAGGGGATCTGATTTCATTGAATTTATCTGAACAAAATAACAATGCTGTTTTAGAGATTATTGACACTGGGTGTGGGATAAAACCTGAGGCCATTGAGCATATATTTGAAAGGCTATATAGAAGTGAGGACGCAAGAAGTCGTGTTGATGGAGGTTCGGGTCTTGGTCTATCGGTGGTAAAAAGCCTAGTAGAGGCCCACGGATGGGAAATTCAAGTGGAAAGTCAACTTGATAATGGTACTATCATGCGCGTCATTATGATAAAATAAGGAGATGCAATTTTCTAAATTATAACAGGAGGCAATATTGGTGGGTAAATTATTTGGAACTGACGGTGTCCGCGGCATTGCGAACACAGAACTTACGAATGAACTGGCATATAAACTCGGACGCTTTGGTGCGCACGTATTAACAGAAGACAAAGGTCGAGCTAAGATATTAATTGCAAAAGACACACGTGTTTCTGGCGATATGCTGGAATCTGCTATGATTTCGGGCATCCTATCTGCAGGATGTGACGTCATTAAGATTGGTGTATTACCAACACCAGCAGTGGCGTACCTGGTAAGACATTTAGACGTGGATGCAGGGGTAATGATCTCAGCGTCACATAATCCAGTGGAATACAATGGTATTAAATTCTTTGATAAAGATGGGTTTAAACTTCCAGATGCCACAGAGTTACGTATTGAAGATTTTATTTTGAATGATAAAGATCTACCTCATAATCCATCAGGCATTGACCTGGGTCGAAAAACTGAGGTTTATAGAGCGATGGACTTATACGCTGACTATGTGAAATCTACTGTAGACGTTGATTTCAAAGGTCTGAAAGTATCACTTGATGCAGCCAATGGCGCGGCGTATGAAGTGGCACGTAAAACGTTAAAAGAGCTTGGTGCTGACGTGTCATGTATCCATGCTGAGCCGGATGGTTTTAATATCAATGCAGGTTGCGGATCAACACATCCTGAAAAAGTTGCTGCAGAAGTAATATTAAATAGAACTGACATTGGCCTCGCCTTTGATGGTGATGCAGATAGACTTATCGCAGTTGATGAAACGGGTCGAGTGATTGACGGCGATAAAATTATGGCTATTTGTGGAACGCATATGCGTTCAAAAGGCAAGCTGAACAATGACACAATTGTTGCCACTGTAATGAGTAATCTTGGGCTTGATATTGCGATGAAAGGTGAATCAATCAATCTTGAGAAAACAAAGGTTGGTGACAGATATGTTCTTGAAGCGATGAAAGCGGGACAACATAGTCTTGGTGGAGAGCAATCCGGACATATTATTTTCCTTGATCATAATACGACGGGTGACGGCTTATTAACAGCAGTTCAGCTTATGTATGTTATGAAAGATACGGGCAAGAAACTTTCTGAGCTTGCATCAATTATGGATACATATCCTCAGGTTCTTAAAAATGCTAAGGTTACAAATGCTAAAAAGCATGCTTATGGAGAAGACGAGGTTATTGTAAAGCGTATTGCGGAAGTGGAAGATTACTTCCATGGGCAAGGGCGTGTCCTTATTCGTCCTTCTGGTACAGAACCACTTGTAAGAGTTATGATTGAAGGCAAAAATCAAGATGAACTCAATAAGTTTGCAGAAGAGCTTGTCGAGTTGATTGAACAAAGACTGGGATAGATAATAACAACCTAAAAACCACAAAAGCTGTGAGGAAGCATAACGCTTCTTCACAGCTTTTTTTAGTTATGATAATTATTTGTAATCGTCTTCAAGTGCATCAATACGTTCCAGTTCTTCTTCAAGCCATTGGGTAAGTTCTGTGGCTGTATCTTTGAAGTTAGACACTGTGAACGTTTGACCAAACTTATTTTTATCAATACTGTGATCATACATGGGATCATAGTAGTTGATCATAAGTTCCTCAGCGACTTTTTCAAAATCGCCAATCTTAACAGCCTCTTGAAGTTGTTCGCCTCTTTCATTGCCAAGATAACGTTTCATACGTTCAATCGCATTTATGAGTTCGATATTTCCGGGTTCGAGATCAGCATATTCCGAAATTAGATGCTTTGAACGGAACTTTACGTCCGCATCAATTAAAAGCTGATACCCGTCACCCATGTGTTCTTTCACACACTGAGGAACGAATAAACTGCCAATACGTCGACTTTCAGCCTCGACAAAAACATAATCTGATTTACGATTCTTGAGCATGTGATAGATAAATGACTCAAATGTTTTTGTGGATGGTTGTTTACCGAGGCCAACACCACCAAGCAGTGAACCACGGTGATTGGCGCCACCTTCTAAGTCGAGAACATCCATACCAAGATCTGTGAGTTCATCAAGAATTTTTGTTTTCCCCACACCTGTTCGGCCATGAAGAACAATATAGTTTACTTGCTCGTTCATTTCCTTTATGCCTTCAGTGACTGTACGTCTATAGCCTTTATAGCCGTCTTTAATATAGTAAACTTTTTCTCCAAGACCATTAAGAAGCAGGGCCAGAGAAGTGCTTCGCATACCACCGCGTGCACAAAAAAGAACAATACGTTTTCCGCTTTCCGTGCGAAGACGTGTAATTTCCTTATAGAGTTCAGGTAATTTGCCTGCAACTATTTCAACACCTCTTTGTTTGGCATCTTCAGGAGAATCATGTTTGTACATTGTTCCAATAATTTTACGCTCTTCGTCTGTGAATAGTGCAAGGTTAATGGCACCTTTAATTGTAGCTTCAGCAAATTCGGCAGGACTACGCACATCCACGAAGAGAGATTTTTGTTCGTCTAGTCTTTTATAATCAATTGGTAAAAGCATTATACGCCTCCGTATCCATAAATAACATTACTATCATAATGTTTGTATGAACATTATACAAGCGTCAAATATAATATTTTGCAATAATATCATTTTGATCTGGTTAGTGAAGATGTTCAGGGGGGTATAGTAAAGGTATTACTGAAGTAGTAATAATGCAATCATAAATATAACAATTATCGATTGGGAAGATGAATTATATAGATAGGTTATCAAATGAGAAACCGAAGAAATACAGGAGGGCGTTATGGCTAATATTCTCATTGCAGATGATTCTGTAGTCATTAGAAAGACTCTACGTCGCCTTTTAACAAAAGGCGGGCATGATGTGATTAGTGAAGCTTCCAATGGTGGGGAAGCATTTAATGAGTATAAGCTGCATCAACCAGATATTGTAACACTCGATATTACAATGCCGCTTGTAGATGGTATTGCCGCTCTTAAGCAAATTATTGAGAATTTCCCGGATGCGCGGATTATTATGATCAGTGCGATTGAGCAGAAAAAATTGGTTTTTGAAGCACTTGAAAATGGTGCGAAGCATTATATCATCAAGCCATTTGATGAAAAAGCTGTACTTGAAATTATTAAGCTTGTGATGGAAGAATAATATAAAGAAACGCTAGAATTGTACCCATAAACTGGGCAACTCTAGCGTTTTTTTTCTCACTCGCGTCATTTGTATAGAAATTTAGAACTGAATCTCATAAGCAAATTCAAGCTTTCGTCTGTAGTCTAGTTCTACAAAATCCGTAGGCTTTACAGTTGTGTCTTTCTTGTCGAAATAGTGAAGGTCTGCAATTTTTAACATTTTATAGACAAACTGTGAGCAAAACATGATATTGGGTTTATGTGAGTAATTGATGAGAAGTCCTGCAAGGTTATAAGCGCTGCCTTCATCATTAATTTGCCTAACTTGATCAATAAGCAATTTTTTTTGATCTTCAGTGACATGAAGTTTATAAACCATGATTGATGCATCATCTTTTTTATTAAAATATTCCACCATTTCAGAGTTGAGGCCTGGAGGATAAATTTTTTCTCCGCCATTGTAACTGATGATGGTTTTTAGATCATAGTCAAAAGAAATTGATGCATGATTGTACTGTTTATTTGTAAAAACAGAGATCATTTCACTGGCCGCGCTGCCTGTATTTGAAATGATGAGATAAAGATAGGGATCATTTAAATTCTCATAAGCCAAGTCGAAATAGTCCTGAGTCAAACTGCCGTTGTTAATGTATTTTCTGGAGCTGTGACGTGGCAGGTCTCTTAAAATTTCATCGATGTTTTGCGAGGACATACTTTTTCTAGCCTTGTTGACCACTCTAAGTTTGTCTTTCACAACGTCTTTATTGTTCTTAAACTGATCAAAGCTGACAGCTGCAATCTCTTCTATTGAAGGAAAGAAGAATTGCGTATACCGTTTTGCTGTAGCAAAATGATCAATCAAAAATGGCACATAGATTAAGAACACGCCGATAACTTTTGCAATGGATTGTTTAAGTCCAAAAACGCCATCACCAAAGATTCCGAAGGCGCTAAAGGTCAGTTTTAAAATCAACACAACAATATACACGACAATGAGGAAAATTCTTGAATGACTTTCATCTTCTACGCGTAATGTTCGTCCAATCATTAAGACCGTGATCATAATGTATGTCAGTGCAAAGAGTGTGGTGTCTCCATAGAAAAGTAAGCCGACCATGAGCAGTGCAGCGAATATGTTCAGTAAACTTTTAAGTTGTTTTAAGCGATACATTTGGTTTCTCCAAATTATGTAGGATTTTTAAATCGGTATTGAAATTGAATTTAAAAATTTCATATAATTTTTAACAAATATTTAGCCAGAGATTGCTCGACTCTTAAAAATAATTTGTCCATTTTTCTCAGTGGCATGCAACTCTGACCTAAAAACGTTGTTTTTAGGGTTTTGCTGAATGATATCTAGGATTTCAAGCAATTTTGTTGAGAAATCCCTAAATGTTAGTTCGTTTATTTTAAGTCCATCCTTATGATATGACAAGAGCACCCAGTTTTTCAAGGACTCTGTGCTAATTTTAAGGTCAATGTCATAATGAATTTTGTAAAGGTCAAGGAATGCATCTGTAAAAGCACTAAAATCATTAGTTGAAAGTGGATTTAACCAAACAACAGGTTGTCTGAGGTCACCCATATTTCTTCTATGTGGATCGATAGCATGACCGAGTCTTTGTGACAGAGCACCATATGACGGTACGCCGCGTTCAGTATCTTGAATGAGACGTGGTGTTCCAGACATGATAAAAAATGTCTTGTTGAGCTCGCCAGCGCTTGTGAGATCAATTAATTGTCTAAGGTTGGCGTATGCAGTTTGGCGAATATCACTTCGCTCATCTACAATCAGGTCAAGTTCGTCAACAAGCACCACAAAACCTTTGTAACCCAACAGCGAGATGAGGTGTGTAAATGCCTTCATAAAATCCAGCATGTTGAACTTGTCAATGGAACCAATAATGCCAAACTGTTTTTTTAAGTTCATTGGAATATTTTTTTCACCAGTAATCCAAGCAGCTACAGCTTCAGAAACGCTGTGGTTCTTCTGAATCCGCGCTCTAATGTACGTTAAAAATGACCTGGAAAAAGCATTGTTAAAGCGGTTAAGTGTTTGGATAACTTTATTGATTTCCTCTGCAGATTGGGCACGATTTGGTGTGTTTTGCAGGTTTTCTATCCAAATATCAAAAAGGTCATCAAAACTACATTTTCTTGAGTGTACAGTGTTCACGAATAAATTATGCATGATTTGATAATAGAGTTGTTCTAGGTTGTTGAACCGAAATGTTTTATCCACTTGAATATGAGAGACAACAAATTCACCTTCCAGAGCCCTCGATTTAAGATGGCTCAGTAGAAAACTCTTGCCTGCGCCGTATTCCCCAATAATCCACTTAATACAGCTGGTTCCTGAGGCTGTATCTTCAAAACAACGTTGGAATTCAGATGTTTCAGCTTCACGTCCTACACAAAGACCATTTGGAATAAAGCCTGGGACAACACCGTTCTTATAAGCGTTTAATACCGGTCGATAGTCTATCACCTGCAATGTTGTCACCTCCAAAATTGTATAAAAAAGCAGGCAAGAAATGACTTGCCCGCTATAGTTTATATAACTAGTTTATCTGATTTTTATGAAGTTATCAAATCTGAATATCGACTTCATGAATAGAGCTAACCTCTCCGCTTTCTTTCATATATATGCCGCTCTCTCTTAATTGACCATTTTGGTTATGGGCATCGTCGGTTAGTTTAAACTCAGTAGATACACTAGAAAGATAGATCGCTCCAACATTGGCTTCAATGAGACCTTTTAATTCCATGTCCCCCTGGTCGTTCATAGACCAGATTTGAAGGCTTTCAAATGCCAAATCATTTTCGTCGAGCCATCCATTATTATCACTGTCGAGGGCACGTAATTCCGAGAAGCCGTGACCGGACTCTGGCCCGAATAGTTCTGAACCATCGTCAATCTGGCCGTTGCCATTTCGGTCAAATACAAGGAAACCACTTCCGGCTCTTGGCACACTCATATCATCAAGGTTACCATCGAGGTCAAGATCGAATTTAATTTTTTTCTCTGCGAGACCTGGTGGAACATTATCCATTTGAATAACAAGTGGATCGATGAGTGCTTGACCGGCCTTCAATTCAAAACTAGAACGTTCATAAGTTTTGCGACTCATGTGCAGTTTCAAATCAAAATCAATTTCACGACCATCGCTGGTATTCACTTTACCGCTGACATCAAAATTGAGCCGCTCTGATTCAGTTCTGGTTTCCTCATGATAAAAGTGAAGTCCCCAGTTTTGTGCAGGTGGGGCATTAGGCTGTTGTTTTAGAGCAACCTGAGCCCTTGGTGACGGGCTAGCATGCTGCATTGAAGCGGAATGTACTTTTGCCTGAGACGGTTTATCCTTAAACCCTTTCAAGCCTAACAAATTAAATTTGAACGGTTTACCTGTAAACCAGGAAACAAGTTCTTCAAGTAGACGGATTCTCATTTGATCTTCTCTTGAGAGAAGAAGATCCAGTTCGTCTTCAACATCTTGTGTATCGAGTATTGTTGGTTCAGGGACTGGAGCGTGTGCTAGGTCGCTATCGGACAAACTTAAACCTTCAGGAGAAATATTTATCTGATCTCCTTCGATAGGCTGGTTTATCCAGAACTGGAACATTGTATGGGAGGACTCCGTCTTTTTGAATTTTCGAGTTGCCTCCATGGCTATCGATGAATTCTCAATCCTCATTGTGTTTCACCTCCGTGTAAGCTTACAACAATGTCCTATATCAACAATATCGTTTGAATATTCAAAAAACTTAGCCGATTTCATAAAAATAGTGCTTAAGAAGTGACTAGGTCATAGGTATCAGTGGGTATGAAGAATATATATGAAAGGGGGGGGGACGATGCATCATCTTGTATTGTTTGATGAAAAAGCATTCATTCGAAATAGAATTAAAGGGTTACTTAACCTAACAGACATCAGAGTTCATGAAGCCACGAGCTATAGTCAATTTGTAAACATGGTTGATCACGATACGTTTGATACGGATCTGATTATGGCTGACCTTAACTTTGAAGATCCGATGGTTCTTGAAAAGATGAGGGGGTTTCGCGATGACCACCAGAATATACCACTTATAATTTTCACGTCTTCATCATCAAGAAAAGTGTTTGTAAGTGCCATGAAATTGGGTGCCAATGACTTTGTCTTAAAATCTGCTGAAGATGCAACGTTACTGTCGCGGATTAAACGTAACATTGGACTGACAACACCAGCCATTGGCCCAGGCTCATCCAGTGATAAAATATCGTTGGATATAACAAGATACTTGGCAGGCGAAATCAGGAAGGCACAGAAAGGGAATTATGCACTAACAGTTTGTTTTAGCAGTGTACTCGACGAGACAAGTGATGATGCTGCGTCAATTCGCGTGTCTCAAAGATTTTTGTCTCAGTTGCAAGGTACGTATTGGGAAACAGACGCTCTTGTTTCATTAGGGATGAATCACTTTGTAAGTTTTTTCCCATTCTGCGGGGGAGCGGGTCGTCAAATTCTTGAATCGAAGCTTCAGTCTATATTTGAAACTCTTAAATCATCTGATGAAAACTTGATTACGTGTAAAATTGTGAATGATTTTGTAACTTTTCCGGAAGATGGCTTGACGAAAGAAGAAATTTTGACAAAAATGGTGGAAGAGATAAACAACAAATAAGTAGGAGGCCATCATGAAACTAGGCGTTATAGGATACGGAAATATTGCGAAAGCGCTGGTCGGCGGAGTCGTGAATTCGGGATATTTAGAAGCAGATAACATTCATGTAAGCAGCAGAAACTTTGAGAAGATTAAAAAAGAATCTGGTGGGATGGGTTGTCATGCACATGCATCAAACAAAGAAGTGGCACGAATTGCAGATTTTCTTGTGCTTGCCGTGAAGCCTTATCAGTATGAGGCTATATTGTCTGAAATTAATAGTGAAATGAAAGAGAGTGCAGTTCTTGTATCGGTGGCTGCAGGTGTGACGATTGAAATGATGGAAAACTGGATGGGTCGAGCATCAAAAATAATTAGAACCATGCCAAACACGCCCATGCAGGTTGGTATTGGAATGATCGCAGTAACGCCTAATGGACTTGTTGATAAAACTGAATCCGAGTGGGTAATCTCCATGTTTGAAAGTGTTGGACGTGTTGCTGTTGTTGATGAAAGTAAAATGGAGGCCGTAATAGGTGCTTGTGGTTCGTCTCCAGCTTTTGTTTATATGATGATTGAGGCATTGGCAGATGGGGCTGTTTTAAAAGGACTTCCAAGAGATCAGGCCATTGAATTGGCTGCCCAAGCTGTTAAAGGTGCTGCAGAAATGGTCCTTGAAACAGGAAGACATCCTGGCCTGTTGAAAGATCAAGTTTGTTCACCCGGCGGAACGACAATAGAAGGTGTTTCTGCACTGGAGTCTGCTGGCTTTAGAACAGCAGTTATAGAAGCGGTTCGTAGAACTGTTGATAAAGCCGAAGCATTAAAAAAATAAGAATACACGCGCAATATAGATTAGTTGCGTTTTGATACATTTAAATAATAATGAGAGAGGCCTTTATAGGTCTCTTAACTGAGTGTGGGTTTATGAAAAGGAATTTGAAATGATTTATGATTGTATAGTGGTCGGGTCTGGCCCGGCTGGACTCATGGCTGGTTGTCATTTAAGCGGAAAGAAAAATATAATTCTTGAAGCTGAAGAAAAAATGGCACAAAAACTCCTTCTTTCTGGAGGGGGACAATGTAATTTAACACATAGTGGTGACATTAAAACATTCTTTGATCGTTATGGAGATAAATCGAGATTTGTTAGAAAGGCCCTTTCAGGTTTTACAAACAAAGATACAATGGCTTTTTTTAATGATAGAAATACCCCACTGATAACCCGTGAAGATGGAAAAGTATTTCCCAGAAGTTTAGATGCTTGGGATGTTCTGCGTTGTCTTAGACAAGAGGTTGAATCACTGGGTGTTGAAATTGTAATGGCTACAAAAGTTATAGACATTAAATACTCGGAGTGTGTTTTTACAATAAAAACTTCGAAGGTGCAATATCAGACAAAGTCAATAATTCTTGCAGCAGGCGGTGCATCATACCCGATGACGGGTTCAGATGGCAGTGGCATCAAATTGTCAAAAGAGCTCGGGCATGAAATTATTGATGTGAAACCTGCACTTACGCCTGTGTATATTAAGGATTTTGCATTGACGCCTTTAGCAGGTATAGCGTATACGGCGGGTGTAATAACCCATTGGCGCGGCGGTAAGAAGCTGGGCTCATACCAAGGTGATGTTCTGATCACACATACAGGTCTGAGTGGTCCTGGTATTTTGGACAACAGCCGGTATATGATGGCCGGAGATGAACTTAAGCTTAGAATGCTTGATGCAGACAAGACATTAGAGACACTTGAAGCAGAATTGTTAAAGGGTCGAAAGAAAAGAGTGAAGACTGTTGTCAGTGATTTTATGACAAAAAGAACTGCTGATTTACTTGTTGGTCTTGTAGGCATTGAAAACGAGCAAACGTGTTCAGAACTTGGTAAAAAGGCACGTAAAATGCTGCTTAGTTATGCTGAAGGTCTTCCAATGACGATTCGAAAGATGGGCGATTTAAAGAGTGCCATGACAACGGCAGGTGGTGTGTCGACAAAAGAAGTGGCGGCTGGAACAATGGCCTCAAAGGTCCAAGCGGGACTCTATTTTGCGGGCGAAATTCTTGATGTTGACGGAGACTCAGGAGGCTTTAACATCCAGTGGGCTTTTTCAAGTGGACGGTTGGCAGCTCTTTCTGTAAACAAATATCTAGAAAAATAATTTAGCGTAAATCTAAATACAAGACGTAAAAGGTGAATTTAGAGATATATCTGAATTGACTGCTAAAACATTCATCTCTATTGACAATGAATATCATTCATAATAGAATGTAATTGTAAATGATAATCGATTTCAGGATGGAGGATCTCACATGCCGCTAATTATGGTGAAACCGGGAAAAAAGGTTGTACTAAGAGAAATTGCATGGGGTCAAAAGTTACGAAAAAAACTTCAAGACATGGGGCTCACTCCGGGTGTCAGATTTGATATTATATCAACAACGTCAAATGGGCCGGTTATTATAGATATAAGAGGCACACGTCTTGCGCTAGGCCATGGGATCTTATCTAAGATCATGGTTGAAGAGTTGTAATGCAGAAGACTTACAATACAGAAGACTTACAATACTAAATAAACAGACAAGCAACTCGCTATAGGGATCATACCAGATAGCGGGTTTTCCTTCGTTGGAAATAAATTTGGAAATAAATTTGAATAAGGAATAAAGTTAAACATTGGCTAAAGTGATTTATTTTAATCACATATTTGGAAAAAGGATACTTAACCCGGATTAATCACATAAATCAGCAAAAATCAGCTTCGTCCTTTGGTTTACAAGCATTCACCTTAATCATTAACGTACCCACCAGGTACGCCAATGTTTAAAGTAAACACTTGTAATTCCAAATGACTTGCGCCTTTATCGCTGTTTGCATGAATAATCCGAGTTGAACGATGAGAATCAGGGTGAAAACATGAAGAATATAACCATGGCCCTTGCTGGGAATCCCAATAGTGGTAAGACAACACTGTTGAATGGTCTCACTGGTGCACGACACTATGTTGGCAACTGGGCGGGCGTAACAGTAGAGAAAAAAGAAGGCACATTTAAATATAAAGATGAAGACATTACAGTTGTTGATCTTCCAGGAATATACTCATTATCTCCATTTTCATTAGAAGAAAGAATTTCGAGACAGTATATTCTTGAGGATATGCCAGATTTGATTGTAAATATCATAGATGCAAGTGCTCTTGAGAGAAACTTGTTTTTGACACTTCAGCTTATTGAGCTTGGGCGTCCTGTAGTTTTGGCTTTAAACATGATGGATGAGGCGGAGCGACGTGGCATTCATATTGATGTGGATGGATTGTCTAAAGAACTGGGTGTACCTATTGTACCTATTGTGGCTCGAAAAGAGCATGGTCTTGATAACTTGATGGATCAAGTGCTTAAAGTGGTGGCTGAGGGTTCAAAACATAAAATTTCTCGGTTTGAATACACTGAGAAACTTGAAAAAGATATAAAAAACGTTGAGGCATATTTACCGAAATTGCCTACTTATATGAATGAAAGATGGGTTTGTATTAAGCTTCTAGAACGTGATGAAATGCTGCTAGAAGCCATTTCGGTTGATAATATTGAGTCCATTCCAGTTTTAGATGAACAGGTGGCTGATGAAAAATATAAAATCATAAATGACATGATGGATAAAGTTGTTGATCGTCCGGATGAGAGTTACGACAAACTTTCTCATAATCTGGATAAATACCTACTGAATCAGTGGTACGGGATTCCAATATTTGCAGTGATTATGTATGCGGTGTTCAATATGACATTCACTCTTGGTGGGTATGGTGTTGATTTTTTAGATGCTTTTTTCTCAGAAACTGTAGCTGGTTGGGCAAGTGTACTTCTTCAAACGGCTGGTGTGGCTGAGTGGATGCAGTCGTTGATCGTTGATGGTATTATTGGCGGCGTGGGCGGTGTTCTTACGTTTGTACCGAATATTGCTATTATGTTTTTCTTTATATCGATATTAGAAGATAGTGGATATATGGCGCGTGTGGCCTTTATTATGGATAGATGGATGACGCGTGTTGGTCTAAACGGAAAGACCTTCATTCCTATGATTCTTGGTTTTGGTTGTAATGTGCCAGCGATTATGGGCACAAGAACCCTTGAGAATGAGAATGATCGATTGATCGCAATACTCATAAATCCATTTATGTCTTGTAGTGCAAGGCTTCCAGTATATATTTTATTTGCGTCAGTATTCTTTAAAGGGTATGAATCAGTTGTAACCTACTCGTTGTATCTTTTCGGAATTGTTGTGGCATTACTTATGGCATTCGTGTTCCGCAAGTTCCTGTTTAAGAGTGAAGAGACACCATTCATTATGGAGTTACCAACGTATAGATTACCTGTTGTGAAAGCACTATTCATTCATGTGTGGGAACGTGTCCGCGGTTATGTTGTAAAAGCGGGTACAGTTATATTTGCAGCTTCAGTTATCCTTTGGGTTATTACCAACTATAATTTTGCTGGTCCGGCTCTAATCACAGAAAGTTTTGGAGCTTCAATCGGAAAGGTCATTGCACCTGTATTTAGTCCAATGGGCTTTGGAACATGGCAAGCCGCTCTTTCTCTTTTAACGGGGATTGCAGCAAAAGAGATTGTCGTTTCAAATATGGCCATTGTTTACGGCTTTGCTGATCCAAACGCCACAGCTGATTTCGCAGAGGTGTTATCAAGTCAATTTACAGCATTATCGGCTTACGCATTTATGGTCTTTGTACTTCTTTATACGCCGTGTGTTGCTGTAATTGGTGTTATCAAAAGAGAAACAAATTCATGGAAATGGACTGGTTTCTCAGTTATGTATCAATTAATGGTTGCATGGTCATTTGCATTTTTAGTGTATCAAGTGGGAAGCCTTATCGGTTTTTAAGGAGTGGTAAATATGGGAACACTTATTACAATTGTTCTGGCTCTGCTCATATTTGGATATGGCGGTTATCAAGCCTATCAAACTATACAAAAAGGATCTAAAGGCGAATGTCATGGATGTAGCTGTAGTGAAGATTGTGACAAAGGCAGTTGTGTATCAAGCTTTGGCTACGTTGACTTGTCATTAGATGATGAAGATGATGAATAAATTATTAAAATTGATATAATGAGCAGTCTAGAGTTGATGTATGACGAATTTAAAAGTTCTGTCATGGGTCAGCTCTTTTTTTTTGGAATTATGTGCGGTATTTCATATTAACCTGGATTAATGTTTAAATAGTTGAAAATTAGATATATCTTGTGTAAAGGAATATTTTAGTAAAACTATAGTCAAATGGCATATAAGATTGGGAGTGACGTACATGCCATCGGGAAATTTTAAATTTAAAGTAGAGATTGATGGACTTACTGTGGGCGGATTCTCTGAAGTTTCAGGTTTGTCAGCCAGTATGCGTACTTTTGAGTACAATGAAGGTGGCGTTAATGCATATCCGCACTATTTTATAGAAAGTTATCAGCATGAGAATATTGTACTTAAAAAAGGCATGTTGGATAGCAGTCTTATGGAATGGTACAAAAATGTAAAATTGGGCCAAATAGAGCTTAAGAGTGGAACCATAATACTCTTCGATAAAGCCGACGAGGAATTGGTGCGCTGGAATTTTAATGGCGCTTATCCTATTAAATTTAGCAGTGCAAATTATAGTGGTCTTTCGTCAGAAATTGCAATTGAAACCATTGAGCTTGTTCATACAAATGTAGTTATGAGTGGAAATGAAGCCACCAGTACAAAACCAGCTGGGGCTGATAAAGCGGGCAGTGCTTCTGGTTCGAATAAGAAGGATAAAGACAAAGAACAAAAAGAAAAAGAATCGAGCTCGATGTTTGGTTTGCTTGATGCTCTTGAAGATGTAGTTGATGATGCATTTGATGCGGTTGGCCTTGATTATGAACTCACAAAAGGGAAACTTATAGATGAAACATTTGCCAATTTGGATACATCAAAAATCACTGACAATTTTGCTGCTGTTGCACTCAAAGGAATTGTTAATGGCGATTCGCCATCTAAAATACTAGAAGACACCGGCAAGGCATTGGTTGAAAATATTGAAGATGAGATAAAAGATCAATTAGAACCATTTGAAGATGCAGCCAAAGCGGGAATAAAAGCGTATAACGAAGGTCAGAGTCTTGACCAGGTATGCGGAGAAATGGCTGGGGCGTATACAGAGACACGAATGGAAAACCTGGGCTTTCCGCCGTATGCTTGCCGTGTAGGCGCTGCTGGTGCTAAAGCGGGTGCAATATCACTCGCTAATGGAGATTCGCCGAGTGAAGCAAAAGCGTCTGCGTACGGAGCTATGACGGGTGCGTCGTTAAAAGAAATGGGCATGGATGAAGAGCAAGCTGATCAAATTGGAAATTTGACAACGGAAGCAATCAAAGCAAAAAATCAATATAAGGATTATAAAAAATCCAATAAGAAAAACCCACCTGGCGGCAAGAAGAAAGACAATGATAAGGGTGGACCTGATATATCAAAATATTCAAAAGAAGATGTTGATAAAGTCGTTGATAAGTTCAATGATGTGAAATCTGTGTTTGGTTTATAGAAAAATAGCCCACATCCTTAGGATTAAGGATGTGGGCTATTTTTATGAACGGCATTGGATTTATATCATCAAATCTCCAGCGTAGCTCTCAAGGCCTTCTACGTTTAATATCAATATAGAGTGTTTTTGCTTCTCAATAAGTCCTTCTTCAACAAACTTGTTCAAGGTTCTCGCGAGATGGCGATAACTGGTTCCAAGGAGATCTGCCATGTCAGAATAAGTCTCATTAAGATGAAATTCTGTGTTGTTCATGGCTAACGCGAGAATATAACTGGCCAATCTACTCTCCAGTGTGTAGAGCAGGTTGACTGAATTTGATATGGCAGCAGAATTAATTTTCTCTGAAAGGCTGTAGGAAACAGCTTTAAGGAACGTTGTGTCATTAAAGTATTTTTCAATCATGGTTGTCATTGGAATAGCAATACATTCACATTCAGCCAGAGTTTCTACATGACAGTTGCACCCCGTGTTAACGTCATACATGAGCTCTAGATCCCCTATAACTTGCAAGGGTTCATAAAACTTGAGAAGGTAAGATTTGCCGTTTTGCATGATTGTGTAAACCTTGCAGCGTCCTTTTACAAAAAACATGAAGTATTCCAAAGGTTCACCACTTCGAGCGATGTATTCACCCCTGTTATAATGAAAAATTTGCATATCTGTGAGATCAATTTGACTGAACCAATCTCCCAAATTGTGTTTTTTTATATATTGATTCAATAATTTTGGGTCTTTGATAATCTTCATTTAGATCACCTCCGCTTTAGATAAGTACAGTATACATTATATTGCCTGTGTTATCACTCTGTTATAATGACTTATGGAACCCAGATTCAAAAAGGATTAAAGGAGATCAGTTATGCGATATGAAGGCAGATTATTTAGGCCGCCAAGTGAGGCGAGGAGTTATATATTACAGGCGACCATTGGATGCAAACACAATACTTGTGCATTTTGTGACATGTACTTTGAAAAAGTGTACCGCGAACGTCCTTTGAAAGACATATTAGAAGATATTCAAATGGCATCAAATGCAGGATATAACCCTGATCGTTTATTTATAGCAGATGGTGATGCCCTGGCTATGTCCACTGAAAATATTGTGGAAATTTTGCGTGAAATAAAACATACGTTTAATCGGTGCAAGCGAATTGGAATATACGCCACAGCACGTGATGTGATTGAAAAAGGTGTGGATGATCTTAAACGACTTAAGGGACTGGGTCTTGGAATTATTTATCTAGGCCTGGAATCGGGAGACGATGACATTTTAGAACGAATGAATAAAGCAGATGGTTCAAAAGATATGATTCTGGCAGCAAAGATTGTTAAAGAAGCAGGCATTAAGATTTCAGTGACTGTGATATCAGGTCTTGGCGGGCAAAGCATGTGGAAGCAACATGCAGATGCAACCGCGGCAGTATTGTCAGATATGAATCCAGACTATATCGGACTTCTCACACTCATGTTAAGTCCAAATACACCTGTTACAAAATGGATTGATGACGGTAGCTTTAAATTGTTATCACCAAAAGAAATTCTACAAGAAACAAGATGCATTATTGAAAATCTTGAGGTGGATAATTGTGTGTTTAGAAGCAATCACGCTTCGAACTATATCAGCCTCAGTGCACAGCTTCCAACCGAGAAACAGGCATTACTTGATCAAATTGATGAAGCACTCGGTCATCACAATTTTAAGCCTGAGGGATATCGACGCCTGTAGTTTATAACCACACATATTTCTATATGTGTTTTATATCAAAAGCGGTTGGGTATCTAAAAAACATCCTACTCAAAACGAAGTCGAAAGGGAGGCGGGGGGATGGATTTCCTATTTGATACTATATCTGAACAGTATGCCGATGCAATTGTAAGCTGGAAGGAATCTGACGGTTACGCCTGCTATGATGCTGAGGGCAATAAAACAGAGCTAGATGATATGTTGGTTTCAGGTGAATTTTCCTTTTTCGTTGCGAAATCTGAAGCAGGGGAATTGGTTGGATTTATTGAATGTACCTTTGATGATGAGAAAGTTATGGAGATTGGTTGTGCACTTGTACCGGATTTTTTGGGCCAAGGACTTGGATGTGAGTTTATATCTTCTTGCATGGAATTTGTGCTGGATCATTTTAATTATGACCAACGTGTAATCAAAACACTATTAAAACCGGGAGATATTCATGCAATTAAGGTATATGAACGAGTGGGATTCTCTGTCGTAGATGAAACTGAAGATTGGGTAGAACTCGATATTGCTTTGTAATCTATAGTATTTGTGGCTAAAAATTTGAGGGAGACATGTGACCAATGTCACATTGTCTCCCTTTTAAATGCGAAAATTCTTGAAATTTGTTAAACTGTAGATATAGGCCAGTATGAGCCATTGTGTTTTAAGTGGTTCTCTGAAAGTGAGGGTTTTATGAACAGTACAATAGAACTTTTAAAACGTCATAGATCTATTAGAAAATATGAAGATAAACCCATAGATTTAGAATTGATCAGGGCAGTTGTAGAAGCGGGTCAGTGCGCATCTACATCAAGTTATGTGCAAGCTTATTCTGTGATTCGCGTGAATGATCCTGAAAAAAGAGAAGCCATGGCCTTGTTGTCGGGTGATCAGAAGAATGTTAGGACATCACCGGAATTTTTAGTATTCTGTGCTGATTTAAATAGGTTGAAATCTGCATGTGACAAACATGATGTTCACATGGAAGAGGGATTTATAGAACTGATGCTGATAGCTTCAGTGGATGCTGCACTTATGGCACAAAATGTTTTGGTTGCGGCTGAATCACTTGGACTTGGTGGTGTCTATGTAGGTGGTATAAGAAATGATCCCACTCAAATGAGTGAACTTCTTGAACTACCAGAACAGGTCTTTCCGGTCTTCGGTCTTTGTTTAGGTTGGCCGGCGCAAGACCCGGATAGAAAACCTAGACTGCCTCAATCGCTTGTTCTTTTTGAAGATACATATAAAGAGCCGGCGCAGGATGAACTCGAAGCATATGACGAAATTGTGAGCCGGTATTACGAAAAACGTACAAAAGGCCGCATGTCTCATACGTGGACAGAACAAATGGCTGATAAACTGAGTAAAGAAACAAGACCGCATATGCTTGGCTATTTAAATAATAAAAAATTCGCTCAAAGGTGAGACTATGATATTAACAGATGGATTAATATGTATTATTCCAATTTTATTGGTGATTCACAGAAGGTTTCTTGATGAATTTACAAAAAGAACCAAATTGATGTTTGTCATTTCAGTACTTTTACCTGCATTACATCTAACTTTCGTTGGATTTAGATGGCAATTAACGTTGCTATACGTATTGCATGGTATTTTTGCAATGCTTGCTGGAATACTCATTTGGAGAGGCAGTGTTTATCGAATTGGTTTTAAGGCTGTCAAAAGATTCTGTGTGATTGTACTTTCGATTACCATTGGTTTAACGGCGCTACTGCCTGTGGGTATACTACCTGCACCAACGGGTCCGTACAAAGTGGGAACGGCCAGCATAACAATCACAAGTCCAGATAGACGTGAACTTTATGATGTTAAATATGACGTGATACGTCGTTTTGTTGTGCAGTTTTATTACCCGGCTGACCGTATTGGTACTCGAAGAGCACCAGCCATTGAAAATGGCGATGATGTAGAACGTGGATTATCAAAGCTGACAAAGCTTCCAAGAGTATTTTTAAGTCATCTAAGTCAAGTACAGTCAAATTCATGGTATGACACTTCAGTGAGCAGTAATGAGAAGCAATACCCTATTATTATCTTGTCTCATGGGTGGAAAGGCTTTAAAAATATCCAGACAAACAAAGCTGAGGAATTGGCATCTCAAGGCTATATCGTTGCGAGTATTGACCACACTTATGGAAGTATTTCCACAATATTTGAAGATGGAACAGTAAAAGAATTGAATCAATCGGCACTTCCAGACCGTGCCGACTCAGAGCATTTTATTAAATACGGACGTGCACTTGTCGAAACATTTAAGGGTGACATCATAGAAACATTAGATACACTTGAAGAAATGAACTCAAACAAGGGCCAGAGTATGCTTTCTGGTAGATTAAACATGGATAAAGTTGCAGTTGTCGGACATTCGATGGGTGGCGGGGCTGCAGTCCTAGCTGCGATTGATGATGCACGTATTGGTGCAGTCGTAGGTCTCGATGCATGGGTTGAGCCTCTGCAATCTGAATTTATATTGTCAGGTTTGGATGTGCCTTATCTTCATGTGGGCAGTGAATCTTGGATTGGCGGACTTAATGAACCGAATCTGCATATGCTTCTGGCATCATCAAGAAATGACCGGTGGTTGATAACGATTGATAGAACACTGCATACGGATTTCACAATGTTAAGTTATTTATCACCTGCAAGTGGTTTAATTGGTTTGACGGGTTGGGGTGGTAAAGAGGCTGTTGATATTCAAAGGGATCTTATAAACACGTTTATGGATTATTGTATCAACGGAAAGAATACAAAAAACGCCATAGTCGACGTCGTAAATAAATACGAAGGCGCTACGGCGGAAGCGATCTACAGAAAATAAGTCAGAGGTCGCTACATAATTTTAATGATTTTTTGAATGCTTAGTAAAAGTGCAATGTGACCAGGGTAAAATAGATACCCCACAAGTCTTGGAACGCGAAGTTTTGTCACTGGGTCAAGGAGTATCGGGAAGATTGCAAAAACACTCAGTGTCTGAATAGCATTCCCAGAAGAATAATAATAGGCAGCGCTTAAAATGAAATAACCGATCATGGTTTTATCAGCTTGTCCGTATGTCATATGGAAAACGAGTATCATAGCAAGGCCATAAACTCCATATGAAACAGGAATGACACTGCCAATCAGGAGTAGAACAAAACTGAGTGGTCGAGCCTTTGATTCAAAAACTTCAATGATAATGAGTCCGATTAATAGTGTAAACATAATATTTAGTTTTCCTGGAACGAAGATTACGTATGGAACCTGAGAGATCAATCCGAATACAAAAAGTCTTAAAGCATATTTCTTTTTATCTGATGTGTACCGGTATCCTCTTGCTATAAGAAATGCAAATATGGGGAATGAAATACGTCCAATAATTCGAAGCCATAGTGCAGCTGGAAAAAATAAATAGCCAATATGATCAATCAGCATGGTGAGCATGGCAATAAATTTAAGAAAATCACCATTTTTGTTCATAGTTATACCTCCTGAGGTTGTGTTATACTACCATAGTAGCACAAGATCAAGAGGGATGCTTTTATGGAAAAAAATAAATCTTTTGTATATATTTTGCGTTGTGCAGACGATACTTTATATACAGGATTCACAACAGACGTTGCTAGACGACTGGAAGAACATCAGCAAGGCAGCCTGAAATGTAAATACACAAGGGCTGAAAGTCGGCGTCCTGTTATTCTAGAATCTGCCTGGGCTGTAGAAGGCCCACGTGGACAAGCGCTTCGTATTGAAGCTTTTATAAAAAAACTGAAAAGAGACGAAAAGCTGAACCTGATTCAATCACCAGATCAGCTTTCAAAATGGTATCAAATGAAAAAAGAGACCATTATAGTGTGTAAACCTTTGTAGATTACAAAGGTTATTCGTTCGGAATCAAATTTGGAGGGTATATATGCGACAAGGAACAAAGAAATTCATTGCACTGGCAGTCGTAGGCGTTCTGGTACTATCATCACTTTTAACAGTTATGTCGGTAGGGTTTTACTTTTAGATCATAAAGTTTATTTCTGAAAAAAGAAACTTTTATGGTCATTTCTGCACGTAAGGAATAATGAAATTATAGCAACAATGTAACAAATATTGGTAAATGACAGTTTAATACAAACTACAAAATAGAATGAACAGACAAGGAGGTCGGTGACGTGTCGGTATTCTTTCGAAGGCTGATCGTACTGCTCCTTTTCATAGCACTGGTTGGCACGTTCTACTATTTCCAATTTGTACAGGCCGAACCTGAACCAGCGGGATTCTCATTTAGAGATGACTTTAAAGGGATTGATCGTGATTTTTGGTACATTGGAGAATGGCAGACCATGTTCACGGCATATGATAAGGTGTCAATTAAAAATGATATATTAACCGCCGAGATCATGGAGACAGATCGGGGACCGTTTTTGCTATCAAAACCGATTCCTGTTGAAGAGGGTGACGTGATTACAATTCGTCGTCGCGTAAAGCTTCATTATGCCAATGACAAATTCTCAGGTGGTATGGCTATTGTACAGACCTCGGATGATGAACTTAAACCCATTGTACTTGAAAATAATTGGGGACGAAGCATTGGTGACGGTGTTGCTCTTGTTGAGTATGTTCATAGTTATGATGAAGAGTCTGAAAGACCAGGCCGGGATATATTCCGTGTTATGGGGCCAGCGTGGAAAGCAGAAAATGCCTATGCGGTACTTGAGCCAACATATGATGATTGGATTGAGGAAGAATTGGTATTTGATACACGAACAAATCAAATCCTCTATAAAATTGGAGGTAAAGAATATCGTGTAAATGGCATGCCTATTACACGACCAAGTATTCGAGTCTTTATGCATGCTTATGGATGGCATACAGGACACTATATGAAGCTTGATTGGTTCGAGATTGAAGTCAAAAATATGCGTTTACGCAGATAGATATGATACAAACAAACCCGTCATGCTTGATATTTCTTGCAACGGGTTTTTTTGCCTGTAATCGAGAAAAGACTTTTAAGTAATGGAACATGTATATTGGAGGTGCGATCATGCTTGAGATTTATGACAAGGCACATCAACAAGTTCCGATTAAAGCGTGGGTTGGAAAAAAAGATGATCTAGAGCAAGGGTGCCTTCATCAAGCAAGAAACTTGAGTACGCTTAGCTTTGTCCATAAATGGGTGGCTTTAATGCCTGATACACATCAGGGTTATGGCATGCCTATTGGAGGTGTCGCAGCACTTATAGATCATGTTATTCCTAATGCGGTTGGTGTAGATATAGGTTGTGGCATGGCTTTCACACACACCAATATCCCTCTTGTTGCATTGACCGATGAAATATCTGAACTCTTAATCAAACGGATTATGGAAGAGATTCCACTGGGGTTTTCTCATCATAAAGAAAAACAAGAGAGTGAAATCCTAAAAAAATATTTGGATGAAAGTGAATATGATTTTAGTCGTATTGGACACTTGTATCCAGAAATCGAAGCTTCGTGGTATCAACTGGGAACTCTGGGTGGCGGAAATCATTTTATTGAAATCCAAGCTGATGAAAATGATGAACTTGGTATTATGATTCACTCAGGAAGTCGGAATTTTGGATACAAAGTTGCAAATTATTTTAACGAAAAAGCCAAGGTGTATTGTAAAAAACATGGCGGTGGCCAGGCTGCAAAATATCAACTTTCCTATTTGAAAGTTGACTCGTTGTCAGGTCAAGATTATCTAAACTGGATGACTCTTGCGCTCCGTTTTGCCCGGGAAAACAGACGGATTATGATGGAAAAAGTTCAAGCAATCGTGTCAGATGTATTTTCAAATGTTGAATTTGAAGAGACGATAAATGCGCATCATAATTATGCTTCCCTAGAAGAGCACTTTGGAAAAGAAGTCTGGGTTCACAGAAAAGGAGCCATTCGTGCAGATAAAGGTGTACTCGGAATAATACCAGGTGCTATGGGGAACCCATCTTATATAGTGAGGGGCCTCGGGTGTGACGAAAGTTTTAGGTCGTGTTCACATGGCGCTGGCCGTCATATGAGTCGTAAGGCTGCGATAAAAGCCTTCAAAAAAGATGATGTGATTAAAGATTTACAGGAAAAAGGGATTCATGTGGGCGCTCCAAAAAAAAGCGTGCTTACTGATGAATCAAGATTTGCATATAAAGACATTGCTGAGGTTATGAAGCAGCAAACAGACCTAGCAGAAATCGTGAAGTCGCTGAGAACGCGACTTGTGGTAAAGGGGTAAAACATTGGCGATAATCACAAAAATAGAAGCTCAAAAAAATAACAAAGATAGATATTCTATATTCATTGATGATGAGTTTGCGTTCGGTGTGCATGTTGATATACTCATTAAGCATAATCTACGAAAAGGTCTTGAATTAAATGAGACAGAAGTTCTAGAACTGCAGCAAGATGAAAGCGTTAAAAAGGCTGTACTGGCAGGTATAAAACATATAAGCTATAAACAGCGAACATGTAAAGAAGTTTCTGATAAACTCAGAGATCTTGAATATGTACCAAGCCAGATAGAAGAGGCCATCGACAAACTTATAGAGATGGGATTCTTAGATGATCAAAAATACGCTGAAGAGTTTGTGGATACCAGACAAAAAAGATATGGACGTAAGAGAATTTTTCTTGAGCTTCGTAAACGAGGAATCACTGAACAGGTTGCTGAAAATGCTTTAGATAGTTTTCTGGATATTGATGCAGGATATGAACAAGCACTTGAAATGGCTAGAAAAAAATATGCACAGTGTGAAGGTCTGGAAACTCAAAAGGCAGCTGCGCGGATACAAGGCATGTTGCTCAGAAAAGGTTACAGTTATGATGTTGTTAATACCATAATTAAAGAACTGGGTGTATTTAACAGATACTAGAAGTGTGGATTTGTGATTTACGCAATCCGGGTATGTTGGGCGGAGGAATTTGAATGAATACTGTTAAAAAAACTATGCCAGGACTACTTTTGGTCCTGGCTATTGCTGTGTTATCTAGGTGGATTGATGGTGCATTATCCACTTGGATTAAGCTAGAAGCGCTTACGATCGGTATTGTTATAGGCATGGTTTATGCCAATACAATTGGCGTGAAAGACACACTACTACCAGGAATAAGATATTCACTAAAAAAACTATTGAAGATCGGAATTGTTCTTCTAGGTTTTAAGTTGAATTTCCAAGCATTAATCGAACTTGGTCCCAAAATGTCTATAGTTGTAATTTTATTTGTACCTGCCGTATTAGCAATCTCTGCATTCCTCGGAAAAAGAATGGGCATTGGTCAGAAACTTGCGGTTCTTATTGGTGTGGGTAGTTCGATTTGTGGAGCCTCAGCAATCGTGGCCATGGCTCCGACAATTGGAGCCGATGACGATGACGCTATAATAGCAGTTGGCGTGGTGAGTTTACTGGGTGCGATTGGTGTTCTTGCGTATTCAGCCATTGCAGCAGTAGCGAGTATGACGGATGTTCAATATGGTATTTGGGCGGGTCTGTCACTTCAGGGTGTAGCACATGCTCTTGCAGCAGCATTTGCAAGGGGTGATATTGCTGGTGAAGTGGGAACGTTTATTAAAATGGAACGTGTCCTTATGCTGGTCCCAATGTCAGTTGCACTGGGGTCAATTTTTTCAAGAGGAAGTGGCGGCTCAAAGCGTGCGCCATTCCCTATGTATGTTCTTTATTTTATTATAGCAGGCGCGTTGGCCTCTACAGGCTGGTTACCGACTGAGGTGTTAAAAGCACTTGGTAAAATGAGCAGTTATTTGATACTCATGTCTATGATTGGTATGGGACTTCTAGTTGATTTTAATAATCTGCGTTATAAAGGTGCTAAGGCTCTTGTTATGGGTGGAGGATTGTTCCTTGGAATTGCCTGTGTGAGTTTTGTGATTGTGACAGGGTTGTTTTAAATAAGTGATATTACAATTGGAACTTAAGAAAGACCATGTTGAGAGTAAATGAGTTCTCAACATGGTCTTTTATGATTATTGTGATACTAAGGTTATAACAAGCGATAAATGTCTTATGTTGAATGTCTTAGAAAACCTCGTTCAATACAAATTGGAAGGGATAATTCCTTAAGTCCACTTTCAAATTCAATGCGAATAACATGTTCATTAATGTCTTCAATTTGTCCAGTTCCAAATCGTGTATGAATGATAAGGTCACCGCTTTTGAAGTCAAAATTTGAAGGTGTTGCACCAGAAGTTGGACTTGCTTTATGGTTAACCGATTCCAAGCTACCCGTTTCCTTAACTTCGTCAATGAATTGTGACACTTTTACGTATTTGCCACCTCTGAATTTTGTGCTTAGGATTTCGAGTGTTGTTTTTGCACGACTCATTGCCACGTAAAATAGGCGACGTTCTTCTTCAATGCCGTGTAAATCCCCTTTTGTGGATTGTTCTGTGGATCGTTTTGACGGAAAGATGCCGTCTTCCACATCAATTAAAAACACAGTGTCATATTCAAGGCCTTTAGAGCCATGAATTGTGGATAATTTCAAATCCGATGTGGTTTTAGAGGCCTCTCTCATAATGTTTGATAATGATTTTAATCGGTCCATAAAGTCAACGATTGAAGATGTGTGCCTCGCGACTGTCTTAAGTACAGCCAAAAGATTTCGAAGCGTCTCATAGTGATATCCTAGTCTCTTTGCGTTGTCTTCTAAGTATTCCAAATATCCGAGTTCGGTTTCAATGAAATTAATGGCAAGGTGAGGTGATAAATGTGCAAGGTTATCAAATCGATCAGCCAACCCGCCCCATGTTGTTCGTTGAATGGGTTTTATTGTTGGAATACTAAGGAGTGTGTCAAACACCTTTCTTCCGCGTTGATTTCCGTGAATGTATTGAAGTGCATCTCTTGAAATATAACCATTCATCTTAAAACAAATGCGTTCGAATGCTTCAACATCTTGAGGGACAAGCGCTAAGTTCATAAATGCATGAATGTCTTTTACGATCCAATGACGAAGGAGGCTATGGCCCGGATCGCGAATGGTAAAGCTCTTCTTGGCTCGGTCAAGTTCATCTACAATAGCAAGTGCAGAGATGTTATTCCGGTAAAGTATCGCCTTTGTACCGCTCGCTTGATGAGACGAGATATAAATGTTGCGTTCATCAACTGTGTCAAATGTGCGGTGGCGGACTGGTATTCCTACAGGTTCACCCGCAAGCATTTTTTTTACATATCGGTTTTCATTGAACTTGATGACATGGGCGCAACTTGCAACAATTTCAGCAGAACACCTGAAGTTTCTTGAAAGATAGTAAATCTGTCCGTGTGGATAGACTTTCTTGAAGTTTAAGAGATATTCTGGATACGCACCCCTGAATCCATAAATACTCTGGTCATCATCAGCCACCATAAATATATTTTTATTTTCGCCGGCGATGAGCCTAATTATTTCGTGTTGAATGAGGGACGTATCTTGTGTCTCATCCACTTGAATATAAGGATACTTTCTCTGATAAAAAAGTCTCGTTTTCTCGTGTTTCTTTAAAATCTGATAAGCCATAGTGAGCATGTCGTCAAAGTCGATGTGATTTAGTTTCGCCTTTTCTGACTCATAAGCCCGAAACATTTCAGGAAAAAGAGGCATTGATATTCCGTGCTTGCTGGCTGCGTCAGGATCGAGCATCATATTCTTTGTATACCCGATCGCACTGGATAGTTCTTCGAATTTATCATCAGTGAGAAAATCATGTGCGTACTTTCTATAAATAGCTGTGAGGAGCTGGCGTTTTGAAGTTGGACCAGACGAATCCTCAATCAGATTAAATGTTTTATTGAAGTGTTTTCCGTAAGCACGTACAATTCCGTATGCAAAGCCGTGAATCGTCGAAAAATTAATTCTGTGAGGGTAATGTTTATAAAAGACCTTCTGATACCTCGTGCTCATATCAAGAGCGGCTGCCTTTGAAAAAGTGACAGTTAGGATTTTCTCAGCAGGGATTTTCATAGTTTCAATTAGGTAAACGGTTCTGCAAAGCAGAAGTGTCGTTTTTCCGCTGCCAGGTACGGCCAGCGTTAGGGCGGGTCCATCAGGATGGGTAGCCGCTGAAGCTTGTTCCTGACTAAGTTTAAGCTCAGTTTTACTCTTAAGAGATTCTAAAAAATTCATACATACCTCCGTAGATACGAGTATATCATGAGTGTCAAGAAAATGTAAAAAAATGTATGTTTAAAACGCGCTCATTAATGGATCGTAATATTATCATAGGTTAGTGGAAGAAATGTTTTAATTCTTGGTAATAAATAAGCACTTAGGGTGCCTTTGTGCTATAATCGATCTGAATTAATATCATTGAATTTTATTACGTTTAATGAAAGAATATTCTGACTCATGTCTGTTGGTAATAGAGGTGTGACACAACGAAGGTGTCATATGATTTAGGAGGTACTTATGCGTCCGTTTACAAAAGGAATATATGCGGGTCTAGTTATGGCGGTCATACTTGGTGTGATGGCAGCGACTTTTATGTCAGAACTCCCTGCTGAGGGTGCAAAAGTATCTGACTATGAACCAGTAGAGATGAGTATGCATTATAAAGAACTTGTTGCTTATGATGAAGCATTGGTTATTGATGGTCGCGTTTTTATAGATGCTGGTCAGATGGCACAGCTTCTTGAAAAAGATGTTGCTTGGAATGAAACAAAAAATAGATTGTCTATTAATGACCGTCCAGAGGACATTGTGAAAGCAAATTATTTGAAGGATTATCCATGGCCAGCGAACGATCAGATTGGTGATGCGTTTTCAAATCACTATTTTAGTGCAGACTGGATTTATGGAGAATATGGCGCTGTTCAAACTGTAACCCTGACGGGTAGAGATATGCAGGACAAAATGCATGAGTTCAGATTCGTCCTTTTTGATGACGGTTCTATAGAAATTGAAAATTATCGCGTTAACGGTCAAGATATGCCATCCGCTATTCTTGAACAGACACTGAAAGATGTGTACCACGTTAAGGGCGAGTAAGTTGAAATCAGGTGTTTACAACTGATTTATATTGTAATAATATAATTGAAGGATATTGACATAAGCCAATGGAGCATTCCATTGGTTTTTCCTTGTCTTTGGCTATAACCCGTTCGGGTATGATAGAATGTCCGCTTATTTGACTCGAATATTTCGGGTATTAAACGGAACAAATACGATTTTATTAATTTGTAGGAGGAATATCATGAATTACGAGCTGTTAAAAAACGAAAAGAACGTTGCTACAATTAGCGTCACAGTTCCTGTGAAGGACTTTGATGCTGCGGTACAAAAGACTTATATGAAGGAACGCGGTAAGTTCAACATTCAAGGCTTTAGAAAAGGTAAAGCACCTAGAAAAATCATTGAAATGAACTACGGCGAAGGCGTATTCTACGATGGCGCACTAGATGTTGCACTTTCACCAGCTTACGCAACTGCAATTGAAGAACTAAAGATTGAGCCTGTTTCACGTCCTGATATCGATATCAAGGAAATTGGCAAAGGCGCTGACCTAGTATTCGAAGCTGTTGTAGCGGTTAAACCAGAAGTTACACTGGGTGAGTACAAAGGCGTAGAAGTGGAAGCTGTTAAAGCAGAAGTTTCTGACGAAGATATTGCAACAGAACTTACTAAGCAGCAGGAAATGAACGGTCGTATGGTGAATGTTGAAGATAGAGCAATCGAAGACGGTGATACTGCAATTATCGATTTCGAAGGTTTTGTTGGTGACGTAGCATTTGACGGTGGCAAGGGTGAAAACCATAATCTTGTGATCGGTGAAGGCCAGTTTATTCCTGGTTTTGAAGAGCAACTTATCGGTAAGAGCACTGGCGAGAATGTTGACGTAACAGTAACATTCCCTGAGCCATACCAATCTGCTGACCTTGCGGGTAAAGAAGCGGTGTTTAAAGTTGCTGTTAAGGGTATAAAGGTAAAAGAACTTCCAGAACTAGATGATGAGTTCGCTAAGGACACGTCTGAATTCGATACTCTTGAAGAACTAAAAGCTGACATCAAAACAACGATGACAGAATCTGCGAAGAGCCAATCAGAATCAGCTACTCGTGATCGTGTAATTGATGCCGTTGTTGCAACAATGACTGCAGAAATTCCTGATCAAATGGTTGAAGCTGAAATCGATGGTATGCTTCAAGATTTCGAATACCAACTACGCCAGCAAGGCCTAGACATTGAAAAATACCTACAATTCTCAGGTACTTCAATGAAGGATATGCGTGAGCAAATGCAAGGTGACGCACTTGTACGCGTAAATACATCTTTAACTCTGGAAACAGTTGCTA
>Ga0209379_10000400_pt1 | contig 38665 bp, 33 predicted proteins | sample tdDd001_FD_187124 | JGI IMG/M metagenome (GOLD analysis project Ga0209379, IMG submission 187124) | Marine sediment microbial communities from the Atlantic coast under amendment with organic carbon and nitrate - tdDd00.1 (SPAdes)... | ecosystem: Environmental > Aquatic > Marine > Coastal >... | reverse complement strand
AGAGTCGAATCTACATTGATTCCTATTATAATCCAGTAAGAAGGCATGGGACTCTAGGTGGACTAAGCCCCATGGATTTTGAGCTAATTAACTAAACCCCAGTGTCTACTTTTTAGGGGCCACATCATTCTCGCCTCTCGCCTCTCGCCTCTCGCCTGCCCCTTGAATTCCCAACCCCGAAACCTCATATAATCCCTAACATTGAGATTAAAATAACTATGAGGCCCTACTCGTGACTACCATTGTATCTGTACGTCGTAATAACAAAGTCGTCATCGCTGGTGATGGACAAGTATCACTAGGTAACACAGTAATGAAGGGCAATGCGCGCAAAGTGCGTCGCCTCTACAATAACAAAGTACTTGCTGGCTTTGCGGGTGGTACAGCGGATGCTTTTACTCTGTTTGAAAAATTTGAAAGCAAGCTGCAAATGCATCAGGGTCACCTGACTAAAGCAGCGGTTGAACTCGCTAAAGATTGGCGTAGTGATCGTGCACTACGTAAGCTAGAAGCACTGCTAGCGGTGGCTGATGAAACAGCTTCATTGATCATTACTGGTAACGGTGACGTTGTGCAGCCAGAAAACGATCTGATCGCAATTGGTTCAGGTGGTAACTTTGCACAGGCAGCAGCGACTGCGCTACTAGAAAATACCGAATTAGATGCGCGTGAAATCGCAGAAAAATCACTTAAAATTGCGGGTGATATCTGTGTGTTCACCAACCATCACCACACTATTGAAGAACTAGAAATTCCAGCTGACCAAATCGCTGAATAACCAAAGATAGTGGCTAAAAAATTTAAGGAAACTGATTATGTCTGAAATGACTCCTCGCGAAATTGTTCATGAACTTAACCGCCATATCATTGGTCAGGAAAATGCGAAGCGCTCAGTCGCTATCGCACTACGTAACCGCTGGCGTCGTATGCAGCTTGAAGAAAGCCTGCGCGTTGAAGTTACACCAAAGAACATCTTAATGATCGGTCCAACGGGTGTGGGTAAAACAGAAATCGCTCGTCGTCTGGCAAAGCTGGCAAATGCGCCTTTCATTAAGGTAGAAGCGACCAAATTTACTGAAGTTGGTTACGTGGGTAAGGAAGTGGAAACTATCATCCGCGACCTGACTGATGTAGCGATTAAGATGACTCATCAGCAAGCAATGGAAAAAGTGAAATTCCGTGCTGAAGAGCAGGCAGAAGAGCGCATTCTTGATGCTCTATTACCACCAGCACGTGATGCTTGGGGTCAGAATGAACAGCAAGATGAAACTTCTTCAAACACACGTCAAATCTTCCGAAAGAAGTTACGTGAAGGTAAGTTAGACGATAAAGAGATTGAAATTGATGTTGCTGCGCCGCAGATGGGTGTAGAGATCATGGCTCCTCCTGGTATGGAAGAGATGACTAACCAGCTGCAAGGCATGTTCCAGAATCTGGCCGGTGATACTAAGAAGAAACGTAAGCTGAAAATCAAAGATGCATTCAAAGCTCTGACTGAAGAAGAAGCAGCTAAACTGGTTAATCAGGAAGAGCTTAAAGAGCAGGCGATCTTCAACGTTGAGAACAACGGTATCGTATTTATCGATGAAATCGACAAGATTTGTAAGCGTGGTGAAAGCTCAGGTCCTGACGTATCTCGTGAAGGTGTTCAGCGTGACCTACTACCTCTTATCGAGGGTAGTACCGTGTCGACCAAGCACGGCATGGTGAAAACTGACCACATTCTATTTGTTGCTTCAGGTGCATTCCAAGTGGCGAAGCCATCTGATTTGATCCCTGAGCTACAAGGTCGTCTACCAATTCGTGTTGAACTTGAAGCGCTTTCAAGCAATGACTTTAAACGTATCCTGACTGAGCCAAAAGCGTCACTAACTGAGCAGTACGTTGCACTAATGAAGACAGAAGACGTTGATATTGAGTTTACCGAAGAAGGGATCACTCAAATCGCTGAAGCTGCGTGGACGGTTAACGAGACAACCGAGAACATCGGTGCTCGTCGTTTACACACAGTGATGGAGCGCTTAATGGATGAGATCTCGTTCGAAGCGACGGATAAGGCAGGCTCTAAGCTAACCATTGACGATGAATACGTTAAGGCGAAACTTGGCGATACGATTGAAGATGAAGATCTAAGCCGCTTCATTCTTTAATCCAAAAGATATAAAAAAAGCCCGCTAACTCAGCGGGCTTTCTGTTTCCAGCGTTATTAAAGCATGAAGATAAAAATGACTGCTAGCGCAGAAATTAAACCTGCAAACGCGTAACACGCCACTTTACCAACAATTCCAGTATGGAACTTAAGGTCATGCATACCGTGGTGAACACGGTGCATCGCATGCCACATTGGCAGCGCCAGTGTCGCGATGATAAATAGTGCGCCGATGATACTCGTCGCGAAGTCGACAACGCGCTCGTAGCTTAGAGCGTCAGCATTGATCACACCCAGTGGTACCAGAACGCCTAATACCAGAATTGTGATAGGCGTGATCATCGCAAACCAGGTACCGCCTGCACCAAACAGACCCCACCAGATTGGCTCATCAGAACGTTTAGGTGCTCTATCTACAGAGAAATTCGGTTTCATTGTTAAAGCTCCTTAAACTACGACCAAGACAATAAGTGAGATGAAAGCCACAGCCGCCCACTGAGTCAGAACAATGATCTTCTTATCGACAGGTTTACCTTTCAAACGGATCGGCATTACCTGAGGCATCATGCTGAAGAAGGTTTGTGCATGTAGCAGGCTGCCCGCTAGCGCGACGATGTTAATCGCTACCACTACTGGGTTCGCCATAAACTCAAGCCATGTTTGCCATGCTTCAGGCCCCTTCACTAATGAACCTAAACCGAAAGTCAGGAAAATAGTAAATAGGATCAGCGGTAGTACGGTTGCTTCACGAAGCATGTAGAAGCGGTAAAAAGGATGATCTTTCCACCAAGTGCGTTTTACTTCACGAACGTAAGGTTTACGGTTACTCATCCTTATGCCTCCTCTGCTGTTTTCGCTGGTGTACCGTCAGGCTTCAGCATAGCAATCACGAAGTCCATAGAAGACTCGACTTTGCCTTGGTTTACCGCAGCTGCAGGGTCAACGTTCTTAGGACACACTTCAGAACAGTAACCTACAAACGTACAGCCCCACGCGCCGTTTTCACCATTGATCAGTGCCATACGCTCTGCTTTACCATTGTCACGACTGTCGAGGTTGTAACGGTGTGCGAGAGTCAGTGCCGCTGGGCCGATAAACTCAGGGTTGAGGCCAAACTGAGGACAAGCTGCGTAACATAGGCCACAGTTGATACAGCCAGCGAACTGCTTGTATTTAGCCATCTGCTCAGGCGTTTGAATGTTAGTACCATCTTCTGGCTTGCGATCGTTACCAATGATGTAAGGCTTGATCGCTTCAAGACGCTCAATGAACGGTGTCATATCAACGATTAAGTCTTTCTCAATCGGGAAGTTTGCCAGTGGCTCAATCTTCACGCCATTCGGGTAATCACGTAAGAAGCTCTTACATGCCAGCTTAGGCACGCCGTTTACCATGATGCCGCATGAGCCACAGATGGCCATACGACAAGACCAGCGGTATGAAAGGTCTTTGTCTAGGTTGTCTTTGATGTAACCCAGCGCATCAAGCGTTGACATTGTTTCGTCAAACGGTACTTCAAAGGTCTGAAAATGCGGCTCTGCGTCGTGCTCAGGGTCATAGCGCAGAATCTCGACTTTTTGGATGCGATTGCCTGACATTATGCTTGCTCCTCTGCATTCTTCTCTGCTGCTTTAGCTGCTTCTTCAGCCGCCGCTTTTTCTGCTGCTTCACCGTATAGACGAGCTTTCGGTTGTGACTTAGTAATTGTCACTGTGCTGTAATCAATACTTGGTGCTGCATCTTCTTTAAAGAAAGCAAGAGAGTGTTTGAGGAAGTTCACGTCATCACGTTCCGTGCAGCCATCATCCAGACGCTGGTGGGCACCACGAGACTCTTTACGCAAGATAGCTGAGTGAACCATAGCTTCTGCAACTTCAAGGCCGTAGCCTACTTCGATAGCGTACAGAAGGTCAGTGTTGAACACCTTACCTTTATCTTTGATGCTGATGCGCTTGTAACGCTCTTTTAGCTCAGTGATTTTATCAATCGTCGCTTGCATCAGATCTTCTTGGCGGTAGATACCACAACCCGCTTCCATGGTGTGACCCATTTCAGTACGGATGGTTGCCCAGTTTTCGTCGCCTTCCTGATTCATCAGTGCAGCAATACGCTCTTCAACCGCTTTAACTTGAGCAGCAATAGACTCTTCGTTCCAGCCTTTGAATTCAGCTGCACGTCTTACAGCCTGTTCACCCGCTACGCGACCGAACACTACGAATTCTGCCAGAGAGTTCGAACCAAGACGGTTAGCACCGTGTAGACCTACAGAGGCACACTCACCAACGGCAAACAGACCTTTAATGCGAGTTTCACATTCACCGTTAGTTTCAATACCACCCATGGTGTAGTGAACCGTTGGACGAATTGGAATTGGCTCTTTTGCAGGGTCAACGTTAACGTAAGCTTTCGCCAGTTCACAGATAAACGGTAGACGTTCTTGTAGGTACTCTTCACCCAGATGGCGAAGGTCTAAGTGCACCACGTCACCCAGAGGGTGCTTGATGGTGTTGCCTTTCTGCTGTTCATGCCAGAAAGCCTGAGAAACTTTGTCACGTGGACCGAGTTCCATGTATTTATTTTTCGGTTGGCCTACTGGAGTTTCTGGGCCCATACCGTAGTCTTGCAGGTAACGGTAGCCGTTCTTGTTGACGATGATACCGCCTTCACCACGACAGCCTTCTGTCATCAGGATACCTGTACCAGGCAGACCAGTTGGGTGGTACTGAACGAACTCCATATCACGTAGAGGTACGCCATGACGGTAAGCCATTGCCATACCATCACCAGTAACGATACCGCCGTTAGTATTACAGTGGTAAACGCGACCTGCACCGCCAGTTGCCAATACAACTGACTTAGCTTTAATCGTAACTAATTCACCTTCTGACATATGGATAGCGATAAGACCCTGAACTTCGCCTTCATCGACAAGTAGATCGACAACGAAATACTCATCAAAACGTTTGATGTTGTCGTATTTCATCGACGTCTGGAATAGGGTGTGAAGCATGTGGAAGCCGGTTTTGTCAGCCGCGAACCATGTGCGTTCAACCTTCATGCCGCCAAAGCGACGAACGTTGACTTCACCGTTCTCTTTACGGCTCCATGGGCAGCCCCACTGTTCCATTTGAATCATTTCGCGAGTTGCGTTCTCTACGAAGTACTCAACAACATCCTGTTCACAAAGCCAGTCACCACCACCAACGGTATCGTTGAAATGGTTGTCCAGGCTATCTTCATCCTTGATAACTGCCGCTGAGCCACCTTCTGCTGCAACCGTATGGGAGCGCATTGGATAAACTTTAGAAATCAGTGCAACTTCTAAGTCAGGGTTTGCTTCAGCTGCTGCAATAGCAGTGCGAAGACCAGCGCCGCCTGCGCCGATCACTGCGATATCTGTGGTGATAATCTGCACAGTTATCCTCCAGTGTGAAATTGCGGAATGTTCCGCTTGTTATAATTAAATGGGGAAACTCCCCAAAAGTGGTAGGGCTAGTGTAGAAGAGCTAAATGGCAGAAAAATTGATGTAATTAGGTTTTTGCTCCGGTAATGCATATAAGAGCATAAAATTTATAGGTTATGTGACTGCAATCACGGCAAGGAATGTTTACTGGTCTTAATACAGAACGCATTTTGTTAAGTGACTGTTGCATAACATTAGTCTCATTGATAACAGGGTCATTGAGGATGTTTTTTGTACTGTAATACGGCAAATGCTTGCTTCAGAATTGCACGACGCTAGCCAGTCTCATAGGCATAAGCGAGAGCGTTTATTGCTAGGAAAAGCTGAGCAAACTTGATACTTTCTCGCCAGATAAAACAAAGAGAGTTTCCTTATGAACAACGACTGGCAGCCAACCGCTTCGATTGAACAGCTTCGTCAACGTGCTTATTTAATTAATCAGATCCGCCACTTCTTTACTGAACGTAATGTACTTGAAGTCGATACGCCGGCGATGAGTCATGCCACGGTTACTGATGTTCATCTGCATACTTTCCAAACTGAGTTTGTTGGCCCGGGTTACGCTGACGGCAGTAAGCTCTTTTTTATGACTAGCCCGGAATTTCATATGAAGCGCCTGCTGGCGGCGGGTAGTGGTTGTATTTATCAAATCAACAAAGCATTCCGCAATGAAGAGAACGGGCGTCACCACAACCCTGAGTTCACTATGTTGGAGTGGTATCGAGTGGACTTTGACCACCACAAACTGATGGACGAAATGGATGAACTGCTCCAACTGGTACTTAAATGTGCTGCTGCTGAGCGTATGACTTACCAGCAAGCGTTTATCGATGTGTTGGGTGTCTGTCCGTTAGAAGGTTCAATGGCAGAGCTCAAGGCTGTAGCGGCGACATTGGGACTGAGTGATATCGCTGAACCGGAGCAAGACAGGGATACGCTGCTACAGCTGCTATTCAGCATTGGTGTTGAAGCCAAGATTGGTCAAACTGTTCCAGCTTTCGTCTATGACTTTCCGGCATCACAGGCAGCACTAGCGAAAATTAATCAACAAGATCCACGTGTTGCCGATCGTTTTGAGGTCTACTTCAAGGGCATCGAATTGGCCAATGGTTTTCATGAGCTAGATAACCCAGGCGAACAGCTGAAACGTTTCGAGTCTGATAACGCTAAGCGTCTCGAAATGGGGCTTAAACCACAGCCGATCGATTATCACTTAATTGCGGCATTAGAGTCTGGACTACCGGAGTGCGCAGGGGTCGCTCTGGGTATCGATCGCTTAATTATGCTGGCGATCGGTTGTGATCATATTGATCAGGTTACCGCATTCCCGTTTCCGATTGCGTAGCGAAATGTGCAACAGATTCTTATTCTGAGTGTAATTGACTCGCTTAGGCATCTTAACCTCGCTATACTTCCAATCTGAATTTTTAGCCTAGGGCAGTCATACATTCATTGAAGTGTAGGCGGCTCTATCATCAAAGAGCACAGGACATGCAAGAGTACATCGCATTTTTTCAAGAGAACATGATTCTATCTCTGGTATGGGTAGGCCTACTCGTCGCCCTTATCATGAACATCGTTAAATCATCTACCGCTGCTTACAAAGAGATTACAGCTGCACAAACAACTCAACTAATGAACCGTGAAAATGGTGTAGTGGTTGATATCCGTAGTAAAGATGAGTTCCGCAAAGGTCATATTACCGATGCAGTTCACATTTTGCCGTCTGATATCAAGGCAGGTAACTTCGGTAGTCTTGAAAACCGTAAATCAGACCCAATCATTGTAGTATGCAAGACAGGTCAAACGGCTCAAGAGAGTGCAAATCTTCTTGCCAAAGCGGGCTTTGAAAACGTTAGCCTGCTTAAGAACGGCTTGATTGCTTGGAGTGAAGCAAACATGCCTTTGGTTAAAGGTAAAAAGTAATTTAACTAGCTAATACCTTAAACGCTGATTGAAAAGTCAGCGTTTGTCTTAGAGAGATGTGAAGGGTTCCACGAAATTCATTGGAAACCTAGTCTTAGCAGACTCTCTCGGTTAACCTCCAAGCAGATATTTTATTGCAGGATTAAAGGATTTTTAAAATGGCTGAAGCAGCACCACAACAAGAAGCGCAAAACTTCGCGATTCAACGCATCTTCCTAAAAGACGTTTCTTTTGAAGCGCCAAACTCTCCAGACATGTTCCAAAAAGAGTGGAACCCAGATGTAAAACTGGACCTAGATACTCAAAGCCGTGAACTGGGTGAAGGTGTTTATGAAGTTGTTCTTCGTCTAACAGTGACAGTGAAGAACGCAGAAGAGACAGCTTTCCTATGTGAAGTTCAGCAAGGTGGTATCTTCACTGCAGAGAAAATGGAAGCTGGTCAACTAGCACACTGCCTAGGTGCTTTCTGCCCGAACATTCTATTCCCATACGCTCGTGAAACTATCTCAAGCCTAGTGGTTAAAGGTACGTTCCCTCAACTAAACCTAGCGCCAGTTAACTTTGACGCTCTGTTTATGAACTACCTACAGCAGCAAGCTCAGCAAGAAGGCCAGGCTGAAGCATAATTAGTGATACCTCTGATAATCCAGAGGTATGGTATAAAATGCACAGAGTGTCTTGTATCAAGATGCGATGTGCATTTTTTGTTTTAAGTTAAAGCATCTGGGTTTTTGTTTTTGGTTTCTGCATGCAGAGATTAACGACAAGATTCTAGTCAACCTAATGACAATCAGGCGGAACAATGAAAGACAACACCAACAATGCCTACGGTAAAGAAATCGCAATGACAGTACTGGGTGCTGGTTCATACGGTACTTCACTTGCTATCTCTTTAGCGCGTAATGGCGCTAACGTAGTCATTTGGGGCCACGAACCTGAGCATATGGCTCGTCTGGAAGCCGATCGTGCTAACCATGAGTTCTTACCAGGTATCGAATTTCCACAATCACTGATCGTAGAGTCAGACCTAGAGAAAGCTGTGCAAGCGAGCCGTGATCTTTTGGTCGTGGTACCAAGCCATGTATTCGGTATTGTGCTCAATAATGTTAAGCCTTTCTTACGCGATGATTCACGTATTTGTTGGGCAACTAAAGGTTTAGAGCCTGAAACAGGCCGACTACTAAAAGAAGTCGCTCATGAGTCGCTTGGTGAAGGTTATTCGCTGGCAGTACTGTCTGGACCAACATTTGCCAAAGAGCTGGCGATGGGTATGCCGACGGCGATTTCAGTCGCTTCTCCTGACGCTGATTTTGTGGCAGACCTACAAGAGAAAATTCACTGTAGTAAAACGTTCCGAGTTTACGCCAATAGTGACTTTATCGGCATGCAACTTGGCGGCGCGGTGAAAAACGTCATTGCGATTGGTGCCGGTATGTCTGATGGCATTGGTTTTGGCGCCAACGCGCGTACCGCATTGATCACTCGTGGTCTTGCTGAGATGACTCGCCTTGGTGCTGCTTTGGGTGCTCAACCAGAAACCTTTATGGGCATGGCTGGTCTTGGTGATCTGGTACTGACCTGTACCGACAACCAGTCGCGTAACCGACGTTTTGGTCTGGCGTTAGGTCAGGGTAAAGATGTCGATACGGCGCAAGAAGAAATTGGTCAGGTTGTTGAGGGTTACCGCAACACTAAAGAAGTATTCCTATTGGCGGAACGTATGGGCGTAGAGATGCCAATTGTTGACCAAATTTATCAAGTATTGTATCAAGGAAAGGATGCAAACTTAGCAGCAAAAGATTTGCTAGCGCGAGATAAGAAAGCGGAAGCATAAAGAGAATTACAGCAATACTGGATTTGTATCTAGATACTAGGGATTCAGTTCTAGGAAAAGACATGAAACATTGTGAGAAACAGAAGGTATGGCACACCATTGTGAAGGAAGCACGTGAGCTTTCTGAGCAAGAGCCAATGTTAGCCAGTTTTTATCATGCGACCATTATCAAGCATGATAGTCTGAGCGCGGCGCTCAGCTACATTTTGGCTAACAAGCTAAATACGGCTTCTATGCCTGCTATGGCAGTAAGGGAAGTGGTTGAAGAAGCATTAAACGCTGATCCAAGTATTAGTGCTGCGGCTGCCTGTGATATCTGTGCCACGGTGAATCGAGATCCAGCGGTTGCTATGTATTCCATGCCTCTGCTTTACCTCAAGGGTTATCATGCTCTGCAAGGTTATCGTGTCGCTAACTGGTTATGGAAGCAGGGGCGTATTGCTCTTGCTACCTATCTGCAAAACCAAATTTCAGTAGCGTGTCAGGTGGATATTCACCCTGCGGCTAAGATTGGTCGTGGCATCATGCTCGACCATGCGACGGGCATCGTGATTGGTGAAACGGCTGTCGTTGAGAATGATGTTTCGATTCTACAGGATGTGACACTAGGCGGTACCGGTAAAGAGTGCGGCGATCGTCACCCGAAAATCCGCGAAGGCGTGATGATCGGTGCAGGTGCGAAAATCCTCGGCAACATCGAAGTGGGCGAAGGGGCGAAAATTGGCTCTTGCTCTGTCGTGCTTCAACCCGTTCCTGCGCATACCACCGTTGCAGGTGTACCTGCGAAGATTGTCGGCCGACCAAAAACAGACAAGCCGTCGCTGGATATGGACCAGCAGTTTAACGGCAGGTCACAAAGTTTTATTGGTGGGGATGGGATATAGGCGAGAGAATCGAGACCGGGCTACGCCCTTCGAGATTTTAGAACGGACTTCGTCCTCCGAGAGGTTGGGGCTGGTAGAACGGTGAAAGAACCTTTAGTGCAAAGGTGTTGACAGAAGTTGTCTCTAAAGAGAGATAATAATCCAGCTCTCACAAACAAAAAGGGTTGATGCTCTCACATCAACCCTCCAAACTTTATTTAGTTCTCTAGCTTACGCTAGCGCATCTAACTCAGTTAACACTTCCTGAGCCCACTCAATCCATGCCTGACGGATAAGTAGGTTTCTGCGCAGCGTTAGACGCTCCAGACGCTGCTGCTTATCAAGTGTTGCAGGCGTCGAGTAGTAAGCATTTTCGATTTCTTGATAGTGAGCAACAAGCTTACGTGACTCTTCAACAAGCTCGCCTAATTGAGTACGGTATGGTGCAGAAGGTTGAACTGCGCAAGCCATAAGCTTGGCTGAGAACTCATCACGTACTGTCGGGTGAGCCGTTGGTTGATCAAACCATTCACCCAGAGCTGTACGGCCTGAATCAGTAATTGAGTAAACCTTACGGTCCGGCTTTCCTTCTTGTGGTTCTAGAACGCAAGTAACAAGGTTGTTCTGAGCCATCTTATTTAGTTCGCGGTACACTTGCTGGTGGCTAGCTTTCCAGAAGTAGCCGATAGTCGCAGAAAACTCTTTAGTGATATCGTATCCAGTAGCGTCGCGTGTGCTTAAAACGGTTAAGATAACGTGTGGTAATGACATGTCTTCAATCCAAATGGTCAATAAACTACAAAACGTAACCACTTCTTACTGTCGTGCTTCTAGAGGCACTGATCATCAGTAGGTAAAGTGGCACCAACAAAGTTGGTCATGTCACCTAAAAAAGCCGTTTATCACCTAGGATCGATATTAGATTATCGAGGACTGTGGTTTGTAGATTTTATATGGGTAACCACAGCGATTGGGTAGTATATCTAAATAATAAGCATAAAGTGGAATAGAAGGACAAAATATCCCAAAAAAGTAACAAATCACTATTTTGGTGCCTGTTATTGATATTTTTATCTATCAATTGGTTTTAAATGTCTAATCTGTGATTTTATTGACTGGCCTGAATGTAAAAAAAGGTTGGTGCAGTCACACCAACCTTTTGCCTTTTTGTGATCTTTAGCCAGTATTACGCATACCCGCAGCAATACCAGCAATCGTGACCATCAGAGCTTCTTCTAATTCAGGAGAAGATTCTTCGTTCTGACGAGTACGGTATAGCAGTTCAGCTTGTAGCATGTTCAATGGTTCAACATAGATATTACGTAGACGAATGGATTCCTGGCCCCAAGGATCGCTTTGCATCAGGTTCTCATTGTTTTCGACGTTAAGAACCGCTTTGATGTCTTTTTGTAGCTGATCACGTAGACGATCGCCAAGAGGAAGCAGCTTTGGTTCCACTAGTCGCTCGTCGTAGTAGCGAGAAATTTCCATGTTGCACTTGGTGTACACCATCTCCAGCATACCCAGACGCGTAGAGAAGAATGGCCATTCGCGACACATTTCTTCCAGAAGAGCCTGATGGCCTTTGTCTACTGAGTATTGAATTGCTTCACCTGCGCCTAACCATGCTGGTAGTACCAAACGGTTCTGACTCCATGAGAAGATCCATGGAATTGCACGCAGACTCTCCACGCCACCATTAGGATTACGCTTAGCAGGGCGAGAACCCAGTGGTAGTTTACCGAGTTCGAGTTCAGGTGTTGCCTGACGGAAGTAAGGAACGAAGTCAGCTTCGCCGCGAACCACGTTGCGGTAAGACTCACAGCTCACTTCTGACAGCACATTCATCAGATCACGCCACTCTTGCTTAGGCTCTGGTGGTGGAAGTAGATTCGCTTCAAGAATTGCACTCGCATAGAGGCTGAAGCTGTTTACGGCCACTTCTGGCAGACCAAGTTTGAAGCGAATCATCTCGCCTTGTTCAGTTACACGCAAACCGCCTTTCAAGCTCTTTGGTGGCTGAGACAGAAGTGCCGCATGTGCAGGAGCGCCGCCGCGACCAATTGTGCCGCCACGACCGTGGAATAGTGTCAGCTCTACACCTTCTTCTTCAGCGACCGCAACCAGAGACTCCATTGCGTGGTATTGAGCCCAGCCAGCTGACATAACACCTGCATCTTTCGCTGAGTCTGAATAGCCAATCATGACCATCTGATGGTTCTGAATAAAGCCACGGTATAGGTCAATGCCCATCAGTTGTTTAACGACAGATTCAGCATTGTTCAGGTCGTCCAGTGTCTCAAACAGTGGACATACGTCCATGCGGTAAGGACAGCCAGATTCTTGCAGCAGCAGGTGAACAGCAAGTACATCCGATGCTGTACGAGCCATTGAAATTACGTAAGCACCAAAGGCTTCGCGAGGTTGCAGAGCAATAATCTTACAGGTGTCCAAAACCTCTTTAACTGGCTCAGATGGTTCCCAGTCACGTGGTAGTAATGGACGTTTTGAAGCTAGCTCGTTAGTTAAGAATGCAACCTTGTCTTGCTCGCTCCACTGGTCGTAATCGCCAATACCAAGATAGCGAGTCAGTTCTGAAAGTACGTCTGAGTGACGAGTGCTTTCCTGACGAACGTCAAGACGAACCAGGTGAACACCGAAAGCTTTAATACGGCGAAGCGTATCAAGCAGCGAGCCATCCGCGATGATGCCCATGCCACACTCATGCAGAGACTGGTAACACGCGTATAGCGGTTCCCATAGTTGCTCAACGCGCTGTAGAGGGGCTTTGACTGCAAGTTTCTGACCGTGGATCTTAGCGTCAAGAATCTCTTTAGTTTCGTTTAATAGAGCACGCAGCTGTTTTAATACTGCACGATACGGTTCATGCTCATCATCACCAGCCAGTGCACGAACTGCGTCGTTACACTTAGTCATCGAGAGTTCACTAACTAACTCGTTGATGTCGCCAAGATATAGGTCAGCGGCTTTCCAGCGAGACAGAAGTAGAACTTCGCGAGTAATGGTGTGGGTCACAAATGGGTTACCGTCTCGGTCACCACCCATCCATGAAGAGAAATGTACAGGGCGAGCATCAATTGGTAGTCCTTCACCCAGATAGCCTTCCAGGCGCAGGTCTAGCTCACGTAAGAAGTCAGGTACCGCTTCCCATAGCGAGTTTTCTACCACCGCAAAGCCCCATTTGGCTTCATCTAGTGGAGTAGGGCGCTGTTGGCGAATCGTGTCTGAGTGCCAGCTCTGAGCGATCAACTGCTCTAAGCGACGCTCTGTTTTTTGGCGTTCTTTCACTGACAGGTCGCCCAGCTCAAGCTTAGAAAGACACTTATTGATCTTAACTAGCTTGTGAATCATGGTGCGACGAGTGATTTCTGTTGGGTGAGCTGTCAGTACGAGTTCGATATTAAGATCACGAACCGCTTGAGCTGTATCCAACTTGCTGATGTCGTTCTGGCCTAGCTTAGAGAAAAGCGTATTTAGCGCATCTGGTTCACAAACATGAGCATCACAATGGCGAGAGATAGTGTGGTACTGCTCTGCCATATTGGTCAGGTTTAGAAATTGGTTGAATGCATGAGCAACAGGGGTGAGTTGATCATTAGGCAGGCTTTTAATCTCATCAATCAAGCTTTCTCGATCTTGTTGATTGCCTGCAAGGGCGGACTTGGAAAGTTTACGAATGGTTTCTACTTTCTCTAGAAGTACGTCACCATGTGCGTCCTTGATGGTGTTGCCGAGCAAGTGTCCTAGCATGCTCACATTGCTTCTGAGCGCAGAGTATTTCTCGTTCATTATCTTCCTGCCTTGTAAAAAAATTACATCCAATGTTTCTCTGTTAGGTAGACAATCTAGCGAAAAATATCGCTGTGAGTCAAATGCTGTAGGCTAAGTTTGCAAATATTGTGCAAACGAATGTAACGCTTTGCGATCTATGCGAATGACTAATTATGTTGAAAATTTATTACAGAATGGACTATGCCCTACAGAACGCTTCGCTCCAAGAAGCGAGATCGGACTGCGTCCTCAGAGAACGCTGCGCTTCGAGAGCGGGCTCCGCCCTGCGAGAGTTTAGAACGGACTTCGTCCTTCGAGATGTGTGGGCGGGTAGCGAGTTGATAGAACCCTAAGTTTTAAAGGTGTTGACAGAACTTGTCCCTGCAAAGAGATAATATTCTCGCCTCTCGCCTCTCGCCTCTCGCCTCTCGCCTCTCGCCTCTCGCCTCTCGCCTCTCGCCTCTCGCCTCTAAAAACAATACTTATGCATTGCTTTTGACAGAACATCGATGGTTGGATCGATAAACTCAAACGCGAGGAACTCGTCTGGCTGATGGGCTTGATCGATTGAGCCTGGGCCGAGAACTAAGGTCGGGCACAACTGCTGTAGGAAGGGAGCTTCAGTACAGTAGTTTACCGTTTGTGAATCCAGTCCACAGATCTCTTCTACGCCGCCAATAAATGGGTGGTCATGCTGACATTCGTAGCCAGGGATCGGCTCATGTAGCGGGGTAATAGTGATTCGATCTGGCCATTTGGCTTCTACCTCTTTCAAGGCGCCGCGCAGCATGTTGTCCAAACCGTCTAAGCTGATGCCCGGCAAAGGGCGTACGTCATAGTGCAGTTCGCAACAACCACAGATGCGGTTAGCACTGTCGCCACCATGGATATGGCCAAGGTTCAGAGTAGGGCTCGGGATAGCAAAGCCTGGGTGATGATACTCTTTGATCAGTTTGTCGCGTAGCTGCATTAACGCAAACAGCACTTCATGCATAATCTCAATAGCATTAACGCCCAGTGATGGATCTGAAGAGTGACCAGACTTACCTGTTACTCGCACAGCGTTAGCCACATGCCCCTTATGGCCGCGAATCGGTACCAGGCTGGTTGGTTCACCGATGATGCAGTAATCAGGCTTGAACGGTGCATTTTCGGTAAAGTGGCGAGCGCCAAGCATTGTGGTCTCTTCATCACAGGTTGCCAGTATATAAAGAGGCTTAGTCTGCTTGCTCCAGTCGACTTTTTTTACGGCCTCTATGATAAAGGCGAAGAAACCTTTCATATCCGCAGTGCCCAAACCGTAAAAGCGGTTATTCGCTTCGGTAAGAGCATGAGGGTCATAATTCCATCGCCCCTGATCGAATGGCACGGTATCACTGTGTCCAGCGAGCAGTAAGCCGCCTTCACCACTGCCCTTTTTAGCAATCAGGTTAAATTTGCCTTCTTCTACCTGTGTGACTTCAACGCTGAAGCCGACATCTTTTAGCCATCCAGCCAGTTTTTCAATCACTTTGGCGTTGCCTTCATCCCAACTCGGGTCTGTCGAGCTAATAGAAGAGGTGGAAATCAGGCCACTATAGACCTCAAGAAAGCTTGGTAATTTCATAATTAGTTTACATTCCCTGTTGACAGAGTACGGTTAAGAAGGTAAAACACATATTAAATCACTTTTATTGAATAAAAAACCAATAAAGGCGAAATAAATTAAATTTATAGTCACTCTTTGAGTGGCGAATTTAGGTCTAAATGGATGTCTCAGATGCTTAAAACCACAATCATAGGCGCAAGCGGTTATACCGGAGCAGAGCTTGCTCTGATGGTGCACAAACACCCTGAACTTACGCTATCAGGTTTGTATGTTTCCGCCAATAGTTCAGATGCTGGGAAAAGTATTGCTGAGCTACACGGTAAGTTAGCCGGAATTATTAGTCATCCGGTACTTCCTCTAACTGATGTGGAAGCTGTCGCTCAAGCGAGTGATGTCGTGTTTTTAGCCACTGCCCATGAAGTTAGCCATGACCTTGCGCCGACGTTTCTCGCTCAAGGGTGCCAAGTTTTTGATTTATCGGGAGCATTCCGCGTTAAGAAAGAAGGCTTCTACGACCAGTTTTACGGCTTTGAACATCAGCATGAAGCTTGGTTAGACAACTCTGTCTACGGTTTAGCTGAATGGAATCAGGATGGTATCAAACAGTGCCAGTTGGTTGCGGTTCCGGGGTGCTACCCAACAGCCTCTCAGCTCGCAATTAAGCCGTTACTGGAAGCTGGTCTTGTTGATGGTTCTCAATGGCCAGTGATCAACGCAACAAGTGGCGTATCTGGTGCAGGTAGAAAGGCGTCGATGACTAATAGCTACTGCGAAGTAAGCTTACAGCCGTATGGCGTCTTTAATCACCGTCATCAGCCAGAGATTGCTTCACACCTTGGTACTGATGTGATTTTTACGCCTCATCTGGGCAATTTTAAGCGTGGCATTCTAGCCACTATCACCATCAAGTTAGCTAAGGATGTGACGGAACAGCAAGTAGCTGAAGCGTTCAACTCCGCTTATCAGGGTAAACCTGCAGTACGACTCACCGCGGACGTACTACCAAGAATTCAAAATGTAGAAAATACACCTTTCTGCGATATCGGCTGGAAGGTTCAGGGTGAGCACATCATCGTAGTATCTGCGATTGATAACTTACTTAAAGGCGCATCAAGTCAAGCGATGCAATGTTTAAATATCCACTACGGATTTCCAGAGTTAACTGCCCTTATTTAGGCACAGAGCTTAAGCAAGTAGGTAAAGGGACGAGTAATGACAGATAACAAATCAACTCCATTAGTGATCAAATTAGGCGGTGCTGCACTGTCTTGTACTGAGACTCTTAGCCAGGTATTTGGCGCGATTGCGAATTACCAGAAGCAGGCTCAGCGACGAATTGTGATCGTCCACGGCGGAGGTTATCTGGTGGACGATCTTATGGCTAAGCTGCAGCTGGAGACAGTGAAAAAGGACGGTCTGCGTGTCACTCCTTATGATCAGATTGGAGTGATTACCGGCGCTCTGGCAGGGACAGCGAACAAGATGCTTCAGGGTCAGGCAATCAAAGATGGCCTTAACGCAGTGGGTTTAAGCCTTGCGGATGGTGGTTTATGCCACGTTGAAGAACTAGACCCAGAACTGGGTGCTGTGGGTAAAGCGACTCCGGGCGACTCAACGGTTTTGCAAGCTATTTTAGCGGCGGGCGCGTTACCCATCATCAGCTCAATCGGTTTAACCGAACAAGGTCAGATGATGAACGTCAACGCAGATCAGGCAGCGGTAGCAGTAGCAGGCGCGCTTGACGCGGAGCTGGTACTGCTGTCAGACGTAAGTGGTGTTCTCGATGGTAAAGGTCATTTGATCAAGAGCTTAGACGAGCAACAGGCACAAAGTCTGATTCAGGGGCAGGTCATTACCGATGGCATGATTGTCAAAGTGAACGCTGCACTTGAAGCTGCCAATGACCTGGGGCGCCCAATTGAAGTCGCTACCTGGCGCTACCCAGAGAAACTGGTTGAGCTGTTTGCTGGACAAAGCATCGGTACACAGTTTCTACCTCAGCAATAAACCAAACAATTTGCTGTAACGCTACTCAGCGGTACAGCCAGAATAACAATCAGGATGTAACCCGTAGCACTGACCGCCAAGCGCAGCGCCGGGATTTTGGAGAAAAGAAAGATGAGCAAAGTTCAAGTAAATAAAGTAGTTGTCGCATACTCTGGCGGTCTGGATACTTCGGTAATTATTCCATGGCTAAAAGAGAACTATGACTGTGAAGTAGTAGCATTCGTTGCGGATGTTGGCCAGGGTGAAGAAGAGCTAGAAGGCATTGAAGCAAAAGCGAAAGCCTCTGGCGCATCTGAGTGTTACATCGCTGACCTGAAAGAAGAGATGGTTGCGGATTACATTTACCCAACGCTAAAAACGGGTGCTTACTACGAAGGTAAATACCTACTGGGTACGTCTATGGCACGTCCAATCATTGCTAAAGCTCAGGTTGAAGTAGCGCGTAAAGTTGGTGCTGATGCACTATGTCATGGCTGTACGGGTAAAGGTAACGACCAGGTGCGTTTTGAAGGAGCGTTTGCCGCTCTGGCTCCGGATCTACATGTTATCGCTCCTTGGCGTGAATGGGATCTGGTAAGTCGTGAAGAGTGTCTGGATTACCTGGCTGAACGTAATATCCCTTGTACGGCTTCACTAACGAAAATTTATTCACGTGACGCTAACGCATGGCACATCTCAACAGAAGGTGGTGTTCTGGAAGAAACATGGAATGCTCCTAACGAAGATTGCTGGGCTTGGACAGTCGATCCAGAGCAAGCGCCAAATGAAGCTGAGTACGTAACTCTTAAAGTAGAAAAAGGCGAAGTGGTTGCGGTTGATGGTGAAACAATGACGCCATACAACGCACTGGTTTACCTGAACGACAAAGGTGCGAAGCACGGTATTGGTCGTATCGATATCGTTGAGAACCGTCTGGTAGGTATGAAGTCTCGTGGTTGTTATGAAACTCCAGGGGGCACTATCATGATGGAAGCTCTACGTGCCGTTGAGCAGCTAGTACTGGATAAAACAGCATTTGAGTTCCGTGAAGAGCTTGGCGTGAAAGCTTCCCACCTTGTTTACGACGGTCGTTGGTTCACTCCGCTGTGTAAGTCAATCCTGGCAGCTTCTGAAGAGCTAGCTCAAGACGTTAACGGTGAAGTTGTCGTTAAGCTATACAAAGGCCTGGCAACAGTGACTCAGAAGCGTTCTGAAAACAGCTTGTACTGTGAGCAGTTTGCAACCTTCGGTGAAGATGAAGTTTACGATCAGAGCCATGCTGAAGGCTTTATCCGTCTTTACTCGCTATCAAGCCGTATCCGTGCTCTGAACAGCCAGAAAAAGTAAGCAGGTAACGGATTAACTGAAAAGCCCGTTTGGTTTCCAAACGGGCTTTTTGCGTTTCTGGCGTATGCTGGATGGTTATTTAACTTCTCATGAATAAATATGTAAAAATAATGAATTAATACTTTATTTTTATCTGGTTTTGCCGTAACTTTGAACCATCATAAAAACTGAATCAGATTCAGAGTCATTTTAAGCAATATAGCTACTAGCACAAATAGTGAGCACAGGTAATCAGGAGAAACGCGATGGCATTATGGGGCGGAAGATTTACCCAAGCGGCAGATACGAGATTCAAAGACTTTAACGACTCATTGCGCTTCGATTACCGACTAGCTGAACAAGATATTGTTGGTTCAATTGCCTGGTCGAAAGCTTTGATGTCTGTAGATGTTCTGAGTGAAGAAGAACAGCAAAAATTAGAGCTCGCTCTGAATGAACTAAAACTAGAGGTGATGGAAGACCCGCACCAGATTCTGCGTTCCGATGCGGAAGACATTCACTCATGGGTTGAGCAGCAATTAATTGGCAAGGTCGGTGACCTGGGTAAAAAGCTACACACTGGTCGTTCACGTAACGATCAGGTGGCGACTGACCTGAAGCTATGGTGTCGTCAGCAAGGCCAGCAACTATTGATGGCATTGGATCGCCTTCAGGCACAGATGGTATCAGTGGCTAAGCAGCATCAGACCACAGTACTGCCTGGCTATACTCACCTTCAGCGTGCTCAACCGGTGACCTTTGCTCATTGGTGTCTCGCTTATGTTGAAATGTTTGAGCGTGACTACTCGCGTTTACATGATGCGATTACCCGTCTTGATACGTGTCCTCTTGGCTCTGGGGCTCTGGCTGGTACTGCTTATCCAATCGACCGTGAAACTGTGGCTCATAACCTGGGATTCCGTCGTGCGACTCGTAACTCACTTGATTCAGTTTCAGACCGTGACCATGTTATGGAGCTGATGTCTGTTGCTTCTATCTCGATGTTGCACCTGTCTCGTCTTGCTGAAGATATGATCTTCTATAACTCTGGCGAGTCTAATTTCATCGAACTTGCGGATACAGTAACTTCTGGTTCTTCGCTGATGCCACAGAAGAAGAACCCTGATGCACTCGAACTTATCCGTGGTAAGACTGGCCGTGTATATGGTTCGCTGGCTGGCATGATGATGACAGTGAAAGCTCTGCCACTTGCCTACAACAAAGATATGCAAGAAGACAAAGAAGGTCTGTTCGATGCACTTGATACCTGGAACGACTGTATGGAAATGGCAGCGCTGTGTTTCGACGGCATTAAGGTGAACGAAGAGCGTACTCTGGAAGCAGCGAAGCAGGGCTATGCTAATGCGACAGAACTGGCTGACTACTTGGTAGCGAAGAATATTCCATTCCGTGAAGCTCACCATATCGTAGGTGTAGCGGTTGTTGGAGCGATTGCAAAAGGTTGTGCACTGGAAGAGTTATCGATCGCTGAACTGAAAGAGTTTTCTGATGTGATTGAGGAGGATGTATACGACATCCTGACCATAGATTCATGTCTGGAAAAACGTAGTGCACTGGGTGGCGTTTCACCTAAACAGGTAGCTTACGCGGTAGAGCAAGCAGAAGGACGTTTGATCAAACGTGATACCTCAGCTGTGAATGTTAGACCTGCACGTTTGACTGACATCGAAGCGCTTGAAGGCATGGTTGCTTACTGGGCAAATATGGGTGAAAACCTACCGCGCTCACGTAGTGAACTGGTACGCGACATTGGTTCATTCGCCGTTGCTGAGCATCATGGTGAGGTGACTGGCTGTGCTTCCTTGTATGTTTACGATTCAGGCTTAGCGGAAATTCGTTCTCTGGGTGTTGAAGCTGGCTGGCAAGGACAGGGGCAGGGCAGCGCGATTGTTCAGTATCTTGTTGAGAAAGCACGCCTGATGGCGATTAAGAAGGTCTTTGTTCTGACTCGTACGCCTGAGTTCTTTATGAAGCAAGCCTTCTTGCCAACTTCAAAGTCACTGCTACCTGAGAAAGTGCTAAAAGATTGTGACCAGTGTCCAAGACAGCATGCTTGTGATGAAGTCGCACTTGAAGTAAATCTTGTTGAGCAATCAATTGCACGTGTGAGCGTTGCGTAAGTAGTTGAATAGAAACGTATCAAAAAAAGATCAAAAAAGATCGTTCATTTTGGGAACTAATGAGAGGAAGCAGGGTCTATTAAAGTACCACTGCTTTTTCTTAGAAGAATCTAAGAAGGCCCCAAACCAGATATTGGTTTTGGGGCTTTTTCTTTTTTAGCCCCCACAAAATTCCACCTGAGCTTTGCCGATTATTGTTGGTCTTTATCTTTGCCGTTACGTTTACGCCATGGAAGGATCACAAAGCGCATCCACAGGTGAAGGAAGAGTAAGCCGTTAAAAGCAAAGCCCGCCATGATAAGCGCGATCGACTCAATAGTTTGTGGGTTATCTCTGAACGCAAACCACCACACTATCCAGCACAGAACAGAAAGCACAGTGAGTTGATCCATACACCTTTGGCAGCGGCCAAGTTTTTTCCAGAACCATTGGCTGTTTTTGCAGTATTGACATGTCATGCTGGTGGCTTATTGGGTAACATATTGAATTGATAATATCGCAACCTAAGCAGAAAGTGAGAGAAATGATCGAACGTCAACAAACAAAACAGCGCATGAGTCGTATCGTAAAGCACAATGGTGTGATCTACCTATGTGGTCAGGTATGTGCAGATGCGACCCAAGGTATTACTGAACAGACTCAAACCATGCTAGATAAAGTGGAAGAGCTACTACTGGAAGCGGGCAGCGATAAAGAACATATGCTTTCTGCAACTATCTATCTGAAAGATATGAAAGATTTTCAGGATATGAACGCGGTATGGGATGCTTGGGTGCCGGAAGGTCATGCTCCAGCACGCGCTTGTGTCACAGCTGATATGGCTCGTGAGGCGTTACTGGTTGAGATCTCGGTAATTGCGGCAGAGAAGTAGTTTGCGCGCTGATTGAGATATAAAAAAACGAGCCATTAAGGCTCGTTTTTTTTGTTTTTATTAGCAACCCGGGCCACAGTCCAGACAGTGCTTAATCATTTCTGGGCCAAGGTGTAGCTTAGCGTTCAGGTCACGCAGGGCTGTTCGTACACCCTCTTCGATAACCGGATGATAGAAAGGCATATCTAACATCTCAGAGACCGTCATCTTGTTCTGGTGTGCCCAAGCTAGCAGGTGTGCTAAATGCTCTGCATTCGGCCCCATCATCTCTGCTCCAAGGAAGCGACCTGTCCCCTGTTCTCCGTAAACGTGAAGGATACCTTTGTTACGTAGCATCACGCGAGAGCGGCCTTGGTTTTCGAATGACACTTCACCGGTGGCGAAACAGCCACAATTACCTAAACGAGTGGTTAGCTGCTTATAGGTCTCACCAACCATAGCGATTTGCGGGTCAGAGAAGACAGCTGAAATTGGCGAGCGACGTAAGCCTGCACGAATATCCGGGAAACGACCTGCATTATCACCAGCAATGCGTGCCTGGTCAGCGGCTTCATGCAACAGTGGAATCTGGTTGCTTGCATCACCTGCAATGAAGATGCTTTCGACCGATGTTTGCAGTGTGTAGTGTTCCGCAACGGGCACGCCACGTTCATCCAGCTCTACAGAGGTGTTTTCAAGACCCAGTTTGTCGACATTCGGACGACGACCTGTTGCGGCAAGCACGTAATCAACAATAAAGCTTTCCAGTTCGCCTTGGTGGTTGATAAACAGAATTTCGACTTTATCAGTACCATCGATGCGCTTCATGCTTTCGATTTTTACGTCTGCATCCAAGTAAAACTCTTGCTTGAAGGTTTTGTCAGCGTAAGCCATTACTTCAGGGTCTGTGATTGGACCAACCTGACCACCAAGGCCGAATAGCTTCACTTTTACCCCTAATCGGTGGAGTGATTGACCCAATTCAAGGCCAATGACACCTGGGCCGAATACCGCAACAGACTCAGGAAGATCATCCCAGTTGAATACGTCATCATTAATGATCAAACGATCACCAAGTTCATTCCACACTGCAGGGTAAGCAGGGCGAGATCCTGTTGCGATAACGATACGTTTGGCATTGATCTGAGTGTGATCATCAACGACTAAGGTGTTGTTGTCGATAAACTTTGCGTAACCAGCAATCTTGTCTTCTGCTGGGATCTCATCGACACCTTCAAGTACAAAACCGACAAAACGGTCACGTTCACGTTTTACACGATCCATTACTTCACGGCCATTAATCACGATTTCACCTTGAGGGTGAACACCAAATCCCGGTGCTTTTTCGATTTGGTGAACACTTTCAGCAGCTGCGATCAATAGCTTAGATGGCATGCAACCTACGCGTGCACAAGTGGTACCGTAAGGACCGCCTTCAATCATCACTACGCTATCTGTATGCGCTTTTGCTGCGCGGTATGCGCCTAAACCTGCTGTACCACCACCAATAACGGCAACATCGACATTTAACTGTTTCATAATCGGGTCTCGCTTTTTGCTACCAAGTTTTATCTGGCTGATGAAACCTGGAGATGTGAATCTGTGTTTGTAACAATCTGGATAACTAGTGGGACTACCCTGAGACAACTAGTTATCGAGACTGATGCAGAAGTGTTTGAGGGGTGTCCCCCGTACCTTAGCGGTAACGGGAGACTGAGGGTTTCGGTTCGTTAATTAACCCAGGTAAGCTTCTAGCTCTTCACTACCACCGATGTGTTTACCACCGATGAAGACTTGAGGAACGGTTGAACGACCCGTTACAGCACGTAGGCTTACTGTTGTTGCATCTTTACCCAGAACCACTTCTTCATACTGAAGACCGTGATCAATCAGGTTTTGTTTCGCTTTTGCACAGAATGGGCAGCCTGGCTTAGTAAACACAGTGATAGATTCTTGTGTTTTGTAGTCAGGAGCGATGTGCGCAAGCATGGTGTCAGCGTCAGATACTTTGAACGGGTCGCCTGGCTCGTTTGGTTCAATGAACATTTTCTCTACTACGCCATCTTTAACCAGCATGCTGTAGCGCCATGAACGTTTGCCGAAGCCAAGGTCGTTCTTATCAACTAGCATACCCATACCGTCAGTGAACTCGCCGTTACCGTCAGGAATGAAGGTAATGTTCTCTGCTTCTTGGTCCTGTTTCCATGCGTTCATAACGAATGTGTCGTTTACAGATACACATAGGATTTCGTCAACACCGTGCTCTTTAAACACAGGGAATAGCTCATTGTAACGAGGTAGGTGGCTTGATGAACAAGTCGGAGTAAACGCACCTGGCAGGCTGAATACTAGGACAGTTTTGCCTTTAAACAGCTCATCGCTTGTTACGTTAACCCATGCATCACCTTGACGAGTTGGGAAAGTAACTTGTGGTACGTTTTGACCTTCTTTAGATGCAAACATATTTGTTTCCTTTTTGATTTTGTTAAATTTGTTTTTGAGTCTTATCAGCTTTCTGACTGTGCTCTGTTTCGATGAAGTTATTATTAAAGAAATTCTTTGATAGCTCTAATCGTTTAATGCTATGGTTTTGATAGATGTTTTCTATCTAAAAGGGTGGGGAAGTAACCAACTATGAATATCCGAGATTTTGAGTACTTAGTTGCTCTGGCTGAACATAAGCATTTCCGTAAGGCTGCTGAAGCGTGTTTTGTCAGCCAGCCGACGCTGAGTGGTCAGATACGTAAACTGGAAGATGAGCTAGGGACAGCATTGTTAGAAAGAAGCAGCCGTCGGGTGCTGTTTACCGATGCGGGCCTACAACTGGTTGATCAGGCGAAACGGATTTTATCGGAGGTGAAGACCTTTAAAGATATGGCGAGCGGTCAGGCTGGCGATATGGTCGGACCGATGCATATCGGTTTCATTCCAACGGTCGGACCGTACCTGTTACCAAAAATCGTCCCTATGCTAAAAGAGCAGTTCCCTGACTTAGAGCTGTTTCTTCATGAGGCACAAACTCACCAGTTGGTGCGTCAACTAGAAGATGGCAAACTGGATTGCCTGGTTTTGGCGGCAGTGGCTGAGACGGCTCCATTTAAAGAGATTGAAATCTATAACGAACCGTTAAGTGTTGCGGTGCCATGCGATCATGAATGGGCTAAATTAGATGAGCTCGATATGCTGGAGCTAAATGGCAAAACCGTATTGGCATTAGGTGACGGGCACTGTTTGCGTGACCAGGCGCTAGGATTCTGTTTTGCTGCAGGAGCGAAAGATGATGAGCGCTTTAAAGCGACCAGTCTGGAGACGTTACGTAATATGGTTGCAGCAGGAGCGGGTATTACGCTGCTACCTGAATTGTCTCTTCCTAAAGAGAAGCAAAAAGATGGCGTATGCTATGTGAAGGCGACCAATCCGGTGCCTTCGCGCAGCCTGGTTTTAGCTTACCGTCCTGGTTCGCCACTGCGTACCCGCTTTGAGCAGCTAGCTGAAGCGATCTCTCACCAATTGGAGCCAGTCCATTTGTAGTCGTTATGAATAAAAAAAGGGGGTGATGTCTGTACATCACCCCCTTTTTATTTGCTTAGAACAGCTCCTCTCCACCATCTTCTGAGGTATAGATGCTGTCAGTGATTTCACTGGACACATATTCTGTTGGCTCAGTGCCTTCGAGGAAGTACTCGAACATAGAGCTAGAATCAAACTTGTTGGTCAGTAGGCCAGTGTCTCTGTCGATACGGACACGAACAATCCCTGGTGGAATCTCTTTAGAGTGCTCAGGAACGCCAACCAAAGCGCTGTGCATAAAGTCTACCCAAGCTGGTTGAGCTGTTTTAGCACCTGCTTCAGCACCCGAAATTGGATTTTGCGCCAGATTACTGTTTGGCTTGGTCTTACCTAACTTACGGTTGTGGTCATCGAATCCAACCCAAGCGATAGCGACCATGCCTGGGCCATAACCGTTGTACCAAGCATCTTTAGAGTCGTTGGTAGTACCTGTTTTGCCACCGATATCGCGACGTTTAAGAGCCTGCGCTCGCCAACCAGTACCATTCCAACCAGTACCGTCGCGCCAGTTACCACCACCCCATACGTTGCTGTACATCATTTCACGTACCAGGAAGGCAGTCTGCTCGGAAATAACCTGAGGAGCATATTGCGGCTGTTGCTCTTCTGTAATGTCTTGTTCAGCGAACTCATTAGCGATGCTTTCCTGAGCTTCACAGTCCTGCTGACAGATGGTCTTAGGAGATGCTTCGAACTCAAGATCGCCAAATGGACCTTCTACGCGACTGATGTAGAAAGGTTCAACATAGTAACCACCGTTGGCGAAAACCGAGAAACCTTGTGCCATCTTGATTGGCGTTAGGCTGCCTGCACCCAGAGCGATAGTTTCTGAGCGAGGAAGTTGGTCAATATCAAAGCCGAAACGGGTTAAGTACTCACGGGTTTCGTCTAAGCCAACTTCACGCAGTACACGTACCGCCATAACGTTTTTCGATTGAGCTAAGCCAATACGAAGACGAGTAGGGCCAACATAAGTCGGTGGCGAGTTCTTTGGACGCCATGCCGTACCCTGACTCTTATCCCACTGGTTAATTGGAGCGTCATTGACTAGAGATGCTAAGGTCATGCCCTTATCGATAGCCGCAGAGTAGATAAATGGTTTAATACTTGAACCTACCTGGCGTACAGACTGGGTTGCACGGTTAAATTTGTTGTGCACAAAGTTAAATCCGCCCACCAGAGACAGTACCGCACCATTCTCTGGATTCATTGCTACGAAGGCTGTATTGGCATTGGGAACCTGACTCAAGTGCCACGCAAAGGTCGCCTGCTCGTTATCAGCAGTGATTTGTACCTGACGTACCCAGATCTGCTCGCCGGCCGCCAGAACGTCTTTTGCGTTCGATGGTGGTGGACCTTGACGGTCATCAGTCAGGAACTTACGTGCCCACTTGATACCATCCCAATTCAGAGTCTGTTCACCCTGATTTTTAACCCAGATAGTCGCTTGCTTGTTTTCCACCTTAGTGACGACTGCTGGGAGTAGTTCACCGTAGGTCGGTACGTTATCTAGCGTCTTATCAATTTTCTGTTCATCAAACCCTGTCTGACCATCTTTCCACAGTACTTTCTCAGCACCACGGTAACCATGACGTTCATCGTAAGCGAGTAGGTTTCTGATTGCTGAATCGTTGGCTGCAGCCTGCAGTTTAGAATCGACGGTGGTGTAGATTCTCATGCCTGAGGTATAGGCTTCTTCTTCACCATAGCGAGAGACCATCCATGCGCGAGCAAGCTCAGCGACATATGGCGCACTTAGCTCGATTTCAGCGCCGTGATAACGGGAGACAATCTCTTCAGCTCGTGCTTGCTCGTATTCATCTTGAGTAATGTATTTCTCATCAAGCATACGCAGTAGAACCACGTTACGGCGATTGGTCGCGCGCTCGATTGAGTAAATAGGGTTCATCGTTGACGGTGCTTTTGGCATACCAGCCAGCGTTGCAAGTTCACTCAAAGTTAAATCTTTAAGATCCTTACCAAAGTAAGTTTGCGCTGCAGCTCCAAAGCCATACGAGCGATAGCCCAAGAAAATCTTGTTGACGTACAGCTCCATGATCTCTTCTTTGCTTAGCAGTTGCTCAATATGGATAGCAATAAAGATCTCTTTGATTTTACGCATAATCTTCTTCTCATTGGATAGGAAGAAGTTACGAGCTAACTGCTGAGTAATGGTACTCGCACCTTGTTTAGCAGAACCCGATAGCGCAACAACTACTGCGGCACGAGTAATACCGATTGGGTCAATACCCGGGTGATCATAGAAACGACTATCTTCAGTTGCGATAAGAGCTTCAATAAGATGCTGGGGAATATCGTCATAGGCTACTGGGATACGACGTTTTTCGCCGAACTGAGAGATCAGTTTGCCATCTTGACTGAACACCTGCATCGGAGTTTGCAGTTTAACGTCTTTCAGTGTGGCTACGTCTGGTAGCTCTGGTTTGACATATAAATAGAAACCGAAAATAGTTCCTATCCCAAGAAATATGCAAATCAGTGTGAAAATAAACAATCGCTTTATGAACTTCACCGGAGATTCCCTGAATAATTGGGTTCACTAAATTCGAACCCTTGTATTTTAAGCTAACAGTTAGCTCATTGATTTATGTGCTTATTGAACCATTCACTTACGCATATGAGCTTAGCAACAATAGGGCATTAGCGGCATGGGTAAATCAGTAGTTACAGGCATTGATATAGGCTACCACAGTATAAAAGTGGTTGTTCTTAAACCATACAAGGGCACATTTGCACTGGTAGGCTATCAAGAGTTGGCCATCGAATCAGACATTTTCTCTGATAACCACGTGTTAAATTATCAGAAAATTGTAAAGAAACTCAAAGAACTAAGGAAGAGTTTACCGAGATTTAGTCGCAAAGTAGCACTTGCTCTGCCTGATAATGCAGTAATAAGTAAGTTATTACAGATAGATAGTGGCGTTAAGGAGCAAGAAAGAGAATATGCGTTATTAGAAGCTTTTTCGGCGCAGTCACCATTTCCGCTCGAAGAGCTTAGCCTCGATTTTGTTGAAACAGGTGCCGATAGTCACAGTCAAACGAGACAATTTCAGGTTTTCGCTACCAAGAAAGAGTTGGTTGAGAATCGAATTCAGGTGCTGCTCGGGGCAGGCTTTGATCCATTTATGTTTGACCTGCAGGCACACTGTCTGGTGCAAATATGGCAACTAACGGTAAGTCGATATCGTAAATCAGACTGGCTGTTGGTCAACATTGGCAGTCAAACCACAACGGTATGTATTGATTTCAGCCATCAGGCTCCTTACTGCAAAGATATCGCTATCGGCATTAGCCAGCATGAACACCCGGCTGATGAGCTCGAAGAGTTGATTGTCAGACTGCAGCGCACTATTCAATTAGTTAACTCGATGCATGACTGTGAGGTTGAAGGCTTATGGCTGTGTGGTGAAGCTGCACTAATCACTTCGCTGCTGGAGCCGATAAGTTATGGGTTAGGTCTGGAGTGTCAACTGCTCAACCCTTTTGAACTACTGGAGAACCGGGTTGATAAAAAAACGTCCAGCGAACTCACAGGTTATTCATTTGCCAGTGCGACAGGTACAGCATTACGTGGATTAAACTGGTTGGAGCTACAAGGTGCTGTATAGCGTCAACCTGTTTCCCTGGAGGGAGTATCAACGCTCTCAACATAAGCTGCGCTTTAAGCGATTAATGGTTGTTAGCGTGTTATTGACGATAGCCACGCAAGGGGTGATTGGGCTTGATATTGATAAGCGTGTTGAAGCCAGACAATCTGATCTTGAGCGGCTGAACTCAGAGCTGACCCGGCAACAGCTGCAACTCAGTCAACTTACAAAAATAGAGCAAAACCTTACTGACCTGAATGATCGTATCGAGCAACTGAGCGAGTTAAATCAACAAGCCCGATTGGCGAGCCGGTTTATCACTGCTCTGCCTACCTATATTCCTCAAAGTGTCTATCTGGATAGCCTGCAGCTGGTGGACGGTAAGGTCAAATTAGTCGGTTTAAGCAAGCAAACAGCCGATATCAGGATGTTCATAAAACGGCTAGAAACCTCTGCCTGGGTTAGACAAGTTGTTGTCCACTCCCTGTTTCAACAGAACAAGCGCTTTGGCGACGGTTTTCACAGCTTCGAAATATCATTCACGCTCGCCTCGGTTATTGAACTGGAAGGATAGCGATATGACTAGGCGAGAATTAGACATAGCAGAAGTCGCTGAGTGGCCGCTAGGCTGTCAGTTGTTGTTTATTTTACTGCTGGTCATTGCGTTGCAGTTATTGGGTTATTGGGGGTATGTCATGCCGAAATACAACCTTGAAAGCCAGGTAGAAGAACAACTGCACACCATCAAACAGAGCAGAAACAGTAATCAGGACAAGATAGTCAAATTGGTTGAAGCTGAAGCTCAATATCAACAGGCGATTGAACGGGAAAAAAAACTATCCCACCCTCTGTTGCCTCCGCAGGATGTCACGGCTTTGCTGGCTAAGGTGGCAGAACTGGTGGGTGGGCACTCACTAAGTCTGACTCGAATTGAATTGCAGCCAGCCAACGAATATCGCTTTCTGACACGCCTGCCCATCACAATCGAACTCAGCGGGCTTTACTTTGATATCAGTGAGTTCGTTACTGCTCTTGTTCAGCTGCCGCAAGTGATCATCATCGATCAGATTCATTGGCAGCGGAGTGGCGAATCGAGCAGTGTGCTGAGACTAAGGATGCAAGCACACCTCTATCAACTGGCAGTGGAGAAGCGTGATGAGAGCTAAAGCCTTGATCATGGTTATACTCAGTTGCGTTATGAGCAATAGCCTAGCCAATCAATCGTTATCGGTACTGCCTTCTTCTAATCCGTTATCTCAAACTGAACCATCAGCAAAAGCGATTCGTCGAGATCCATTTTCTCTTCCTTCCTTAGAGAATGATCAAACGGATTTAGCTGAGCAAAAAATACCGCCACTCAAGACTTCGAATCAATCGCTGGTGGTGGGGCTGACGTCAGAGCTTATAACGTTAAAGTATGCGCGAGCCTCTGATCTGGTGAAGCTTATTGACGGTGCAAATATGCTGTCTGAACGAGGGGGGCTTTATGCTGACCAACGAACGAACACTATGTTGGTCAGAGACTTACCTATCCACATCAAGGCTGTAAAACAGATAGTCCGTTCACTCGATGTTGCCGTTAAACAGGTTCAGATAGAAGCCAGAATAGTGACGGTTGATGAGGGGCAGCTAGAGGAACTCGGAGTCCGTTGGGGGCTCAATCATAACAACAATAGCCGCAACAGAATTGCAGGTGGTATTGAGGTAAATAACCTCGACCAGTCAAGCCTTGATGACAGGCTCAATGTTAACTTAGGAGCTACGTCGGTAAATGCTGCAAGTATGGCTTTTCAATTAGCGACGTTGGGCTCAGATATACTGTTAGACCTCGAGTTATCAGCAATGCAAACAGAAGCAAAAGCGGAAGTTATCTCGCGCCCCAAATTGATGACGACCAATAAGCAAGCTGCCTACATAGAGCAGGGAAGCGAAATCCCTTATTTTGAGTCATCGGAAAATGGTGCATCCAGTGTTGCGTTTAAAAAAGCGGTATTGAGTTTGAAAGTGACACCTCAGATATTGTCAGACGATCGCCTAATCCTGGATTTAAGTGTCACTCAGGACAGACCGGGCAATGTGGTCAAAACCGGGTCGGGAGAAGCTGTTGCCATTAACACTCAACGAATTGATACCCAGGTTCTAGTCAACAATGGGCAGACGGTCGTCCTTGGTGGAATTTATCAACACAGCGTGACAGACGCAGTAGATAAGGTACCTTTGTTCGGCGATCTCCCGCTTATAGGTAGCTTGTTTCGGCGTAGTTACCAAAATATCGCTAAGAGTGAACTGCTGATTTTTGTCACTCCAACCATAGTTACTGAGTAAGATTTCTCTGAGGTGCAAAAATAAATTTGCATTAATGGCACCTTATCTAGATAATTTCGGGTCTTATCACGAATTATCTGTGAGGAATCGGTGCCGCAAGCATTTCCATCGCTAGTATTACACTGGCTTTTCTTGTGGCGATGTCATTGAATTAACGTTGTAAATTACTGCTAAACATGGCTGAGAAACGCAATATTTTCCTTGTTGGCCCTATGGGTGCCGGCAAAAGCACAATTGGTAGACATCTAGCTCAACAGCTTCACATGGAGTTTGTTGATTCAGATACTGTCATCGAAGAACGCACAGGCGCAGATATCGCTTGGGTATTTGACGTAGAAGGTGAAGAAGGCTTCCGCGTTCGCGAGGAAAAAGTGATTAATGACCTCACTGAAGAGCAAGGCATTGTACTTGCGACTGGTGGTGGTTCAATCAAGAGCAAAGAAAACCGCAATCGCCTTTCTGCACGCGGTATTGTTGTATACCTAGAGACAACAATTGAGAAGCAACTTGCGCGTACAAACCGCGACAAGAAGCGCCCATTATTACAAACTGATAGTCCACGTGAAGTACTGGAATCCTTAGCGGGTGAACGTAACCCTCTTTACGAAGAAATTGCGGACTACACAGTACGTACAGACGATCAAAGTGCAAAAGTGGTAGCCAACCAGATCGTAAAAATGCTAGAAGAACGTTAAGACTTTTAGCAACTGGAGAATACCCATGGAACGGATTACGGTCAGTTTAGGTGAGCGTAGCTATCCAATCTCAATTGGCGCCGGATTATTTAATGATCCGGCCCACCTTTCTTTTTTATCAGCAAAACAAAAGGTTGTAGTCATTACTAACGTGACTGTTGCCCCTCTTTATGCCGATAAAATCCTCTCTCTTTTAGAGCAGCTTGGCTGCGATGCATCTGTGTTAGAGCTGCCAGATGGCGAGCAATACAAATCACTGGATACCTTCAATACCGTTATGAGCTACTTGCTCGAAGGCAACTATGCCCGCGATGTGGTTGTAATTGCACTCGGTGGTGGCGTAATTGGTGATTTAGTTGGCTTCTCTGCCGCTTGTTATCAACGTGGTGTCGACTTTATTCAGATCCCAACCACACTACTGTCTCAGGTAGATTCATCGGTTGGTGGTAAAACTGCGGTAAACCACAAGCTGGGTAAAAACATGATTGGTGCCTTCTACCAGCCAAAAGCCGTGGTGATTGATACTGATTGTTTGAAAACCCTGCCACAGCGTGAGTTTGCTGCTGGTATCGCGGAAGTCATCAAATACGGCATCATCTATGACCAAGCGTTCTTCGTTTGGTTGGAAGAGAACCTCGATAAATTGTATCAGCTCGATGAGCAAGCACTAACTTACGCCATTGCACGTTGCTGCGAAATCAAAGCAGAAGTTGTGGCTCAAGATGAAAAAGAGTCTGGAATTCGTGCGTTACTGAACCTAGGTCATACATTTGGTCATGCGATTGAAGCAGAGTTAGGTTATGGTAACTGGCTACACGGTGAAGCCGTTTCGTCTGGCACTGTTATGGCTGCAAAAACTGCACAGCTTCAAGGGCTTATCAGCGAGCAGCAAGTTGAACGAATTATTTCTATACTGAAGAGAGCACAACTACCAGTTCATACACCTGAGCAGATGTCATTTGCGGACTTTATGAAGCATATGATGCGCGACAAGAAGGTGCTGGCTGGTGAACTTCGTCTGATTCTCCCTACCAGTATAGGGACAGCCGAAGTGGTTAAAGGTGTCCCAGAGTCGGTACTTGAGCAAGCAATCGACTTCGCACGCACCCTATAATTCTTCTAGTCTGTAATACCAAACTGACACTTATTCGGTCAGTTTGGTACTACTCATTTTTTCATTAGGATAACGAAAATGAGCTTGGCGCATGATCCACGTGTGTTGGAATTAGACTCTCAAACAGAACTGCTAGAACGACTGCAGCTGTTAACTAATTTTGGCTCAAACTTGGTTACGCTTGGTGGTGCGCCAGGGGCAGGTAAAACCTGGTTAGCACAGTACTATCTTGAAGCTTGGGCTCAGGATAAAAACCAGTCACTACTTATGTGTCACGCTAACCAAGGTGATGATCAGCGTCGTTCGACAATTCTGACTCAACTCGTATCAGAACCTCTTTTTAATCCTTCTGACTCTCTTGTCGAATCTTTCACTCGCCTGATGGATGGCGAAAGCTGCGATGTTGTTATTGCGGTTGATGATGCTCATCTGCTGAGTGAATCTTTTGTTTCCGAGCTTTGGATGCTGGTGCTGGAAGCGCAGGCCAATCAAAATTGGACCGTCAATGTGCTGTTGTTTGCAGAGTCCAACAGTATGGATGCGTTATTGACCCGTTTGAGTTATGGTCAGGAACACAAGCCAATTGATCTTGAAATTGAACCACTTAGTCAACAAGAAGCGGATCGTTTTTTTGAACATTTGGTGATTCGATTTGTCGAAGATGACATGGAGAAGCGGGTACGTAATGCGTATCGCACGGTCGCTCGCCGCCCTGGTGAGATTATGGCTTTAGGGGATTATAAAGTGGAAAAAAGGATTATTATCCGCTCAATAGTGGGTTCACCAATCAATATTGCCTTGTTAGTTATCACTCTATTGGTGCTAATTGGTGGTGGTTACTGGTGGATGATGATGCAGCCATCAGCGGATGATAAAGCGCAGCAGATCACTGAGTCGATTGAACAGACAGTGATTCCTACCTTACCTGAAACTGCAACGGATTCTGATTCAGCAACGGCTGTTATTGAGCCAGAGCCAGTGGTTGACCCGACATTAGCGAATGCGGATGACGACTCGTTAGCGCTACCGCCAGACGTTACCGAGCAGGTGACCAGTGTTGGCAACGCGGATGACGATCATCAGCGTGTCGTTATTACCTCTGACGTTGTCGATGCCTTAATGGAAGATAAGCCTGAACAGGCTGATACCAGTGCTATCGATGAAGTGGTTGAGCAATCGATGGTTGAAGAACCAGCCCCAGCCGAAGAGCCTGAAGTAGAACCACAGTCAGCACCTGTTGAAGAAGAGACGGTCATTAAGTTCTCGTTTACCAAAGATGAGCTAAAGAGTTTTTCTTCTCGTAGCTACACCCTGCAACTCGCCGCGGTGAGATCTCTTGAAGAGGTTCAGAAATTTATCGATAAGCACCAGCTTAACAATCAGGTGTTTATCTACCCAACGGTTCGCAATGACGTTGAGTGGTATATTATTACCTACCAAAACTACCCGACCATTCAGGTTGCACGTGATGCTGTTGCGGGCTTATCGAGTGAGTTACAAAGCCTCGACCCGTGGGCGAAATCACTAAATCAAGTTCAGCGTGAGATAGATCGTGGTAGCCAGAGCAACTAGATTGCTTTTCATCAGAAAATAGCCTGAGATTAATTGCAAAATATGTTACATTCCGCAGCCTTAATTTGTGGTTGATAGATAGAGCAGTAGATGAAGAAGCAGCGAGCCTTCCTGAAATGGGCAGGTGGTAAATACGGACTTGTCGAAGATATCCAGCGTCACTTGCCTGAGGCACGTAAACTGGTAGAACCGTTCGTAGGTGCTGGTTCAGTTTTTCTCAATACCGATTACGAACAATACCTGCTGGCTGATATCAACCCAGATCTAATCAACCTCTACAACCTACTCAAATCGAATCCACAAGAGTACATTTCGGAAGCGAAACGCTGGTTCTGCGCGGAGAACAACCGTAAAGAAGCCTATCTCGATATTCGTCAGCAATTTAACGCGACTGACGACGTGATGTACCGCTCGCTGGCTTTCCTATATATGAACCGCTTTGGCTTTAATGGCCTATGCCGTTACAACAAGAAGGGCGGTTTCAACGTTCCATTTGGCTCATACAAAAAGCCTTATTTCCCAGAAGCTGAGCTGGAGTTCTTTGCTGAAAAAGCGAAGAAAGCGACCTTTGTTTGTGAAGGCTATCATGAGACCTTTAAGCGAGCGCGTAAAGGCAGTGTTGTTTACTGTGATCCACCTTATGCGCCGCTGTCTAATACTGCCAACTTTACCTCTTATGCAGGCAACGGTTTCAGTCTTGATGATCAGGCTGCATTGGCAGACGTTGCTGAACGAGCGGCAGTAGAACGCGGTATTCCCGTTCTGATTTCTAATCATGATACAACCTTAACGCGTCGTCTTTACCATGGCGCAGAACTGAATGTGGTTAAGGTCAAACGCACCATCAGTCGCAATGGCGCAGGGCGTAACAAAGTTGATGAACTGTTGGCGCTATTCAAGCCATCAGACAGCGAATAATCACATTTCATCAAGCTTCCCTATCTTCTGGCCTTTAGCTTAGGTAGAATTGCGCGCAAAATACTCTGTGATTCAGAGAATCTATTTTGAATGCAATGATGCCAAATACTACTAGAGGTCAGGTATGAAAGATTTCCTTATCGCTCCATCGATTCTGTCTGCAGACTTTGCTCGCTTGGGTGAAGACGTTGAAAAAGTACTCGCGGCTGGTGCTGACGTGGTTCACTTCGACGTAATGGATAACCACTACGTACCGAACCTGACTTTCGGTGCGCCAATCTGTAAAGCGCTGCGTGACTACGGCATCACTGCACCAATCGATGTTCACCTAATGGTTAAGCCAGTTGATAACATCGTGCCTGATTTCGCTAAAGCGGGTGCATCGATGATCACCTTCCATATTGAAGCCTCAGAACATGTTGATCGCACACTGCAACTGATTAAAGAGCACGGTTGTAAAGCTGGTGTCGTTCTGAACCCTGCTACTCCTCTGTCGCACCTTGAGTACATCATGGATAAAGTTGACATGATTCTACTGATGTCTGTTAACCCAGGTTTCGGTGGTCAGTCTTTCATACCAAATACGCTTGATAAGCTACGTGCTGTGCGCAAGATGATCGATGAATCTGGTCGTGATATTCGTCTGGAAATCGACGGCGGCGTAAAAGTAGATAACATCAAAGAGATCGCTGAAGCGGGTGCGGATATGTTCGTGGCAGGCTCTGCTATCTTCAACCAGCCAGATTACAAAGAAGTGATCGACCAAATGCGCGCTGAACTGGCAAAGGTTAACTAACTCGATGAGCCAGATTAAACTAATCGCATTCGATTTAGACGGTACGCTACTAGACAGTGTACCTGATTTAGCTGTTGCTGCAGATCAAGCGGTACAGGCTCTGGGTTTCCCTGCTGTTACTGAAGAGCAGGTACGTGATTACGTCGGTAACGGTGCTGATGTTCTTATTGGTCGCTCACTTAGCCGTAGCCTGACGGTCTCACCGGATTTAGATCCTGAGCTACACGCTAAAGCGCGAGTTCTGTTCGATGATTACTATGAAAAAAGTGGTCACAAGCTTAGTCACCTTTACCCGGCGGTGAAAGAGACATTGGCTGAGCTGGACAAAGCAGGCTTTACCATGGCGCTTGTCACCAATAAGCCATCGAAGTTTGTGCCTGAGGTTCTCGCTAAGCACGGTATCGATAAGTATTTTGTCGATGTGATTGGTGGCGATACGTTCCCGGAGAAAAAACCGAACCCGATGGCTCTCAACTGGTTACTTGAGAAACATAACTGCCAGCCACATGAGATGATGATGGTAGGTGACTCAAGCAACGACATTAAAGCGGCTAAGAATGCTGGATGTCATTCGTTCGGTCTGACTTACGGCTACAACCACGGCGAGCCTATCTCAGACTCTCAGCCTGATCACGTCGCGGACACCATCGCAGATTTAGTCGATGTTGTAACGGTTTGCGCTGAAGCGCAATAAAAGATCTTCCAAAATACTCGCTAATGAGTACACTGAGTAAACCGTGTCACTAGGTGATTGATAACCTGAGCCGACACGGTTTTTTTCATTTATTTAGATTAAGAAGTCAAAGGAATCATTCCCATGAGCAAACCCATCGTATTGAGTGGTGTTCAACCATCAGGTGAACTAAGTATCGGTAACTACTTGGGTGCTCTACGTCAATGGCAACAGATGCAAGACGACTATGATTGCCAATACTGTGTAGTAGACCTTCACGCGATTACGGTTCGTCAGGATCCTAAAGCTCTGCATGAAGCGACTCTGGATGCACTGGCAATCTGTCTGGCTGTTGGTGTTGATCCGCAAAAGAGCACGCTATTTGTTCAGTCACACGTACCAGAGCATGCTCAACTTGGTTGGCTTCTTAACTGTTACACCCAAATGGGTGAACTGAGCCGTATGACTCAGTTTAAAGATAAGTCTGCACGTTACTCAAAAGACAGCTCTAGCCAGTTTGGTGATGTAAACGTTGGTCTATTTGATTACCCAGTGCTGATGGCGGCAGATATCCTTCTGTACGGTGCACATCAGGTACCTGTAGGTAGTGACCAGAAGCAACACCTTGAACTAGCACGTGACATTGCTAACCGCTTCAATAACATCTACGCACCGGAACAGCCAATTTTCCAGGTGCCTGAGCCGTACATTCCAACTGTGAATGCACGCGTTATGAGTCTGCAAGACGCAACCAAGAAGATGTCGAAGTCAGATGATAACCGTAAGAACGTTATCACGCTGCTAGAAGAGCCTAAGTCAATCATCAAGAAGATTAACAAAGCTCAGACAGACGCTGAAACGCCACCACGTATTGCTCATGACTGGGATAACAAAGCAGGTATCTCGAACCTAATGGGTCTTTACTCAGCGGCGACAGGTAAGAGTTTTGAAGAGATCGAAGCGCAATACCGAGGCGTTGAGATGTATGGTCCGTTTAAGAAAGATGTAGGTGAAGCCCTTGTTGCTATGCTTGAGCCGATTCAGGCTGAATACCACCGCATCCGCGCTGACCGTGCATACATGGATCAAGTAATGAAGCAGGGTGCTGAAAAAGCGTCTGCTCGTGCCGCTGAAACTCTGAAGAAAGCATACCAAGCGGTAGGTTTTGTTACGCGTCCGTAGTGCTGAGAAAAGCCAGAACGCTGCGCTTCGAGATCGGGCTACGCCCTTCGAGAGGCTCTTGTGGTGAGTGAGTCGAAAGTTGCAGGCAGCGCTGGCTAACGCTTAAGTCTAATTGTCTGATTTTAAAAGAAAAGGGTTGACATGCACTGTCAACCCTTCCAAGTTTTTCTCGCTTCTCGCTTCTCGCTTCTCGCTTCTCGCTTCTCGCTTCTCGCTTCTCGCTTCTCGCTTCTCGCTTCTCGCTTCTCGCTTCTCGCTTCTCGCTTCTCGCTTCTCGCTTCTCGCTTCTCGCT
>Ga0209379_10000399_pt1 | contig 38709 bp, 40 predicted proteins | sample tdDd001_FD_187124 | JGI IMG/M metagenome (GOLD analysis project Ga0209379, IMG submission 187124) | Marine sediment microbial communities from the Atlantic coast under amendment with organic carbon and nitrate - tdDd00.1 (SPAdes)... | ecosystem: Environmental > Aquatic > Marine > Coastal >... | reverse complement strand
GCTTTCTTTTGAGCTGCAGTCTTTCATCAACAGCATCTTGAGAATATTCAACAGCTTTTCTTTCAATAATCTGGATCGCATCAGTTGGACATGCTGGTAGGCAATCGCCTAAGCCGTCACAGTAAATATCACTCACCAGTTTAGCTTTACCATCAATCATTTCTATAGCACCTTCGTGACATGCAGTGACACAAAGTTCGCAACCATTACATAGGTCTTCGTTAATTTCAACGATTTTTCTAATCATCTTGTTCTCCCCTCTAATAAGTTACCCTATTAGTGCAAATTGAATTGAGAAATATATTTTGACATTCGTTATTTTGTCTTATTTATGTCGTTTGCCTCTCGCCAGATTTGGGTGAAGTGGCAATCTCGTTTGATTTAGTATTGATTTTCTGAGTTCATTATAATAATCTGAGCTTAGATAATCCGTAACAAGTGTTACCAAATGAACTTGTTTTGGAAAAAACTCGATTATTTTTATCCACTTTACTGGCTTATGCCATTTATGTGTGTTAGATTTCGCCAAATGGATATTTATTATAGATAGGGGAGTTCATAATGAAAGAATACGCAAAGTCTTTAGAGAAATGCATTTTATTCAGGCATTTAAATGAAGGGAACATTCAATCCCTCTTAAGAGTACTTGAAGTGAAGTCTGAGACCTATGAAAAAGAAAGTGTTATCGCCTTTGAAGGAGACAAGTGTACCACTCTTGGCATTGTGATTTCTGGTAAAGTAGAACTTCAAAACATATATCCTTCTGGAAAAGTTGCTACATTAACAACTTTAGGACCGGGTCAATGTTTTGGGGAAGCCATTTTATTTAGTGACCAAGACAGGTATCCAATCAGCACCGTTGCAAAAGTAAAAACCACAGTCATCTTTATTGAAAAAGAATCCATCATGCATGGTTTAACCCATCACCCGATTCTTTTGAACAACTTCTTAAACATGTTGTCCAACAAACTTACAATGATGAATCGTAAGATTAAAATTCTGTCCCTGGATACCATCAGACAAAAAGTTTGCAACTATTTATTGAAGGAATACAAACTGCAAGGTTCCAACATGATCCAAACCAAGATGTCTAGAAAAGATATGGCAGAACACATGTCTATTCAAAGGCCCTCACTTTCAAGAGAACTTATTAAGATGAAAGAAGAGGGACTCATCGATTTTGACAAAAGCACTTTCAAAATATTAGATGTAGATGCCCTTGAAGATGAACTCATCGGCTAATATACATAAAAATAGTGTACTTTTCCACGGAATCTGTTAAACTGTAACTTATGTTACCGATTATATTGTCAATCCACACTATAATGGTGTCAGAGTTAAGAACGAAGACAGGAGGAACGTCTTATGGCAAACCCAGAATATTCAGTTCTTCAGAAAATAAAGAACGGTCGCCGTACCTTTGGTATTACTCCAAGAATTCCAGGCGGTTTTGTAACACCAGATAAATTAACTAAATTTGCAGAAGTTGCTGAAAAATATCAAGGAACATTAAAAATAACATCGGGTCAAAGAATTGCGATTCTAGGCCTTAAAGAAGAAGACGTAGCAAAAGCGTGGGAAGACCTTGGCATGGAGCCCGGCGTACTTTCTGCATACTCAGTAAAAAACGTTGAAGTATGCCCTGCAGGATTTTGTAAACGTGCTAAGCAAAACACGCTGCCACTTGGCATGAGACTTGAGAAAAGATTCTACGGTGCACCTGCACCCAATAGAACAAAGATTGGTGTTGCGGGTTGTCTGAATGCATGTGCAAGTGTTAATGCTAAAGACATTGGTGTTCTTGCAGACCCAGACGGTTGTATTATTGTAGCTGGCGGTAGCGCTGGTTACCACCCACGACTGCCTGACCGCATTGCTGAAAAACTGACTGAAGATGAAGCTTACTATATGGTTGAAGCAGTTTATGACTACTACTGTGAACATGCACAGATGGGCGATAAACTGGGACCATTCATTGATCAAGTTGGACTGGAAGTATTTAAAGCCGGTGCACTTGCCCTATTCGAAGAAAAAATGAAACAATTAAACGATACGAATTCAAACGAGAACACTGAGGAGGAACACTAATGAGCCGTTTTCTAGGTCCAATCCACTACTGGCTATACAACAAAATCAACGTACTTGAAGATATTGAAAAGAACATCTTAGTTAATCTAGTTGATGCAAAAGATCAACCTTTACTAAAAAATGAACTGGTTGCATCATTTGGTCCTTACCTGGACAATGCACCTCTTGATTCACTAATTGACCAAGACAACATCCATGGTTGGTTACAAGGTAAAATAAAAATTGCAGAACAGAGACAATCTAAACTGATTGCTGGTCTAAAAGAAAAAGCTGGTGATGAGATTTATGCTAAAGTTGCAGAAATTTACTCTGAGTTTGGGACGAAACATGGGGGTGCCATTGAAGCTGCAGATGCAGAAACACCAGAAATGATTTTTAGAAGCTTAGATAACTTTTTACTAGAAGGTATGCCTTGTGACCGTGTAAATGCAGTTACTGAAAATACACCGGATACATTGGCATGGCAAAAGGACCGTTGTGTTCACGCTTCATTCTGGAATGAAGGTGGTACAGACGTTTCAAACTACTATAACTTCAGAAAAGCATTTTCAATTGCCTTTGTTGAAGCAGCGAACTCAGTATACTCTTACGAGTTTGAGTTGAAAAATGATCTACAATATCATAAGATATTCAAGAAATAATATTCGTAACACGAAATATATGTTAATCTGAAAACATATTAGTTGAGATTAGCAAGTAGAATAATTTACTTGCATAACCATTACTCATTTGACTATCCGAGGAGGAACCAAATATGATTACTAAAGATATGCTAATTGCTGATATTCTTAAAAACAAGCCTGAATCTGCTAACGTACTAATTGCTAACGGCATGGGTTGCCTAGGTTGTCCATCTGCTCAAAGTGAAACACTAGAGCAAGCTGCTGCAGTTCACGGTATGGACGTAGAAAAGCTTCTTTCAGAACTAAATGCATAATTGATTTAAACACTAAAAGCGTTCTATTCAGTTTTCTGAGTAGAACGCTTTTTTATTGACTTAAAACCTTTGCGAGTAAGATGGATGGTTATTCAGTTCTCAGACCACGTCTTGCTCCAAGGTGTATAAATCTATTTATAAACTTACAATATGGTCTGTATCAGCATACACTAAGACTTTACCTTTACTGCCATCAATCACACTTAAACTACACCCCTGAACAAATGGACCCTTCCAAAAGTCTTTAAATGATAGGCCTTCCATATGTGCAAGAATAGACTTCACTGTTATACCATGGGATACGATTAATACATTTTGCCCCGCATGTTTGTCTACAATTGTTTGAACCGCTTTCACCGCTCTATTTTGAAGACTTTCAATACATTCGCTGTCTGCTGGTTTGTAAGCGCTAGCATCGTTAAATAGTGCGTGGTATAAGTCAGGGTCTTCTAACTCAAAATCTTTATGTAAAGCCCCTTCCCATTTGCCAAATGACATCTCCCTTAAATCGTCCAAAGGGTGAATTGTATGGGTGTCTCCTGCCAGTATATTGGCTGTTTGAAGCGCACGACCACTCGAACTGGAATACACGACGTCTATTTTCACGTCTTCTAACCTATTTTTTAACATACGGGCATGTTCTTTCCCTGTTTCCGTTAATGATGAGTCTTTGTGACCTTGTAAACGGCCTTCTAAGTTCCACTCTGTTTGTCCATGTCGTGTTATATATAAATTAGCCATCTTCTTACCTTCTACTTTCAAATAAACTGTCCAACATTAAATCAACTATGTAACCTTATGTTAAATATCCTATCAAACTTACAATCCTATTCATTTATTTTGCATGTATACTATTTTACTATCAATTCTTATGTTTATATACTCTCATAAAAAAAGCGCCCATCCAATAAGGATCAGCGCATTTTAACCATTCTGATATTCATTACTTAAGTAGTTCTTCAAGACGACCTTTGTCAAATCCCTGAATCACTTCGTCACCTACATAAATCACAGGTACACCCATGAATCCTTGGCTCATAAGTTCTTTACGAGCGTCTGCATCTGTTGATACATTACGCTCTTCAAAAGCAATGTTATTTTCATTAAAGTAGTCCTTTGCCATATGGCAGTAACCACAAGTGTTTGATGTAAAAATAGTAATTTTCTTATCCATGTCAAAATCCTCCTAATGTATCCTTAAATATTTAGCAAGATGATGCGGTTCCATAATTGGTTCTAACAACAAATCCTTTAGAGAACCAGCTCATCGTGTAATCAACTTCAAATCCTTTAAACCGATCAATCAATTCTTGATCAACAATAAAAGTATATCCTTCATGTTCTTCTACATAATCTGTGTCAAGTTTCTCATCCAGAGCCACACCTAAAACGGGGCCACCTCAACCATAAGCCTTAACAAAAATCCTTATAAACAGGTTATCTGAACCCGATAAATCCACTTTATTCTGAAGTTCAGGACGTGCCTGTTTCATTACATGAATTTTCATATTCTATCTCCTTGTCCAACCCCTGTGGTAGGGGGGTCTTTTCTATAGAATAATCCGAATTCCTTCTTTTGTCAACTTAATCATACCCAAAATTAGTGAAGAATTTGTGAACAAATATCAAATACATGTATTGTGTTTTTCTATGAAAAAAAGTCACCTATTTCTAATACTAATATGACTTGCTTTTGATATTGAATCCTATCTAGGCATACAAAAAGACATGGAGATAAGTCCATGCCTTTATTATTGTCTTATGTAGTTTTGACTTACTTTAGCAGTTCGTCTAGCTTTGCTTTATCAAAACCTTGAATAACTTCTTCGCCAACATAAATTACAGGCACACCCATGAATCCAGCTTTCATAAGTTCTTTACGTGCTGTAGCATCTGTTGAAACATTCTTCTCTTCAAACGATAAATCCAGCTCTTTAAGGTAATCCATTACCATATGGCAGTAACCTCAAGTATTTGAAGTATATACTACGATGTTCTTATCCATTACAATTCCTCCTGACTGATTGTCATGTATGACATGGGTTCTATCAATTATTTCTATACCCAATTGTTATTTTATATAATCTTTCTATAGAAATCTAGTCAGTTTCAGTTAAGTTTTAAAATGTTTTAGTACATATAGCCCCACAATCTCAATACTCACTTACAAACATATCTTTATATACTAGGCAAAAAAAGAATCGAGGGCAGCGTATCATTCGCATTCCTCGATCACCAAAGTTTCTATCACCGTATTAATTATGCCCAACTTTACACGTCCTAAACATTTTGGGACAAATTCACGTTCAAACAGTGACTTTTTAACTATTCATCCACAAGCGCATGCGGGTGACCACAAGCCTTGCATAATTTATCAACATTTTCGACCGTGGATTTGTGGATAACTTGAAAATCTCATGCATTGCTCGAACATTAATAATTTTTACCTATTAATCATCCGTATAATTCTTCTTAAAAACCCCATAATTATGTGGTGAATTCAAACAATTCAGAATACTATCGTTCAGGTTATCAACACTATCCACAAGTTATCCACAGATTTTGTGATTAACTATTCAACATGTTCACAAGTATTTTATTCATGTTATGATGAATAATAAGCTAAAAAAGGAGCGTTTATTGTGACTGTTTGGAGAACTCGTGGGCTTAGAGGTAGTGACCTAGAAGACCTTATTCACGAAACAATTGAATATTATAGGAGTCAAGGACTGGCTCGAATTGATAAAATAGCAACCCCAGTTAAGGTTATAGACATAGATGGACAAGGGACCATCACCAAAGCTTTTTTTGAAAAGAAATCCACAGTAGATTTCATGGGTATCATCCAAGGCGTTGGTGTAGCCTTTGATGCAAAGGAAACAGGCTTAAAAAGTCTACCCCTTTCAAATATCCATGAACACCAACTTGAATTTATGGAGGACATCACTAAACAAAGTGGACTTGCCTTTATCATTGTGCACTTTAAGTTTTGTGAAGAGTATTATTTACTCCCTTATGAATCAATCATTAAACATGTTCATGCAAGCAGAAATGGTTCTCGAAAATCCATCTCTTATGACGATATGGACCCTGCACTAAAAATCGAAATCATACGTGGAAACATATTAAACTTCTTACCAACTTTAAATACATACATGACCTATAAACGTGAAAAACGATATTAAGTCTTTAACGCAAGTGTAAAACCAAGTTATCCTATAAAGCAAAACAGCCAAAGCGTACTACGCATTTGGCTGTTTTTATATTTAAACTTAGTTATTTAATACACCTTAGTTGTTCTTAATATCGTAAAACCCATTCGCAAGTGCAGCAAACTCATTCATATCCAGAGTTTCACCACGACGTTTTGGATCAATGCCACAAGACTCTAAAACTTCTCTTGCTTGATCTTTAGAAACAGCTAATTCCCCTGAAGACAGGGCATTAAGAAGGGTTTTTCTTCTTTTCATAAATGCAGAACGCACTGTTTTAAAGAATAAGTCTGGCGCTTTTAAGTCTACAGGAGGTGCTGTACGTTTTTTAAGACGTACAACTGAAGACTCAACATTGGGTTGTGGCATAAATACTGATGGTGGTACTTTAACAATTTTTGAAGGTTCAGCATAATACTGAACAACGACAGATAATGCACCATAAATTTTTGTACCTGGGCCTGCAACCATTCTATCTGCAACTTCTTTTTGAACCATAACCACAATATCTGTTACAGGAATTTGCTCTTCAAGGAATTTCATGATGATCGGTGTTGTAACATAGTAAGGAAGGTTGGCAACCACTTTTGGAGCTTGTCCATCCAATTTTTCATCAATAATGGCTTGTAAATCTACTTTTAGAACATCACCATGAATAACTTCTGTGTTATCTTCTTCTTCTAATGTTTCTTCCAGTACAGGTAATAAAGCACTATCAATTTCAACAGCAACGACCTTCTTAGCACGTCTTGCCATAGCCTGAGTCATAACACCAATACCGGGTCCGACTTCTAAAACAACATCATCTGGGCCAACTTCAGCACCATCAATAATGCTATCCACTATATGATCATCAATTAAGAAGTTTTGTCCAAGACTTTTTGAAAACCTGAATCCATACTTCTCCATAATATATTTTATAGTTTGTGGTGATGTTAATCTCATTTTATCCTCTTTCATTTAGCTGGTTCACACCGGCATCAAATTCTTCTTTAGTAATTCCATAGTGGTTTAATCGTCTTAGAAACTGCTTAGCATTGGCATAACCAATACCAAGGATTTTTCCTAACGCGTCTCTTCTAGTAGATGCAAGGTCGCCACCTACTAAATCATTGCGGATTAAATCACGTTTTGAGAATGTATCAGATGATTCTTCCACCAATGTTCTAACTTTTGAAAGTGCTGCGATAATATTTTCTGGGGATGCGTTTTCAATACCTACATTCCCTCTTTTAGTTGCTTCTTCACGTGGTAAAAAGGCATGTTTACACCCTTTAATTCGCTTAGACAAACGCTCTCTTATCTTTTCCCCTGCGTAATCTGGGTCAGTAAAAATAATCACACCGCATTTTTTTTGCGCTTCTTCGATCAGCTTAAATGTTTCTTCACGTATGCCAAATCCTTGTGTAATAATAAGTTCAGCATCTACTGCTCGTTTAACTGCCGTTACATCATCACGGCCTTCTACCACAATAACTTCTTTGATTTTCAAATGAATCTCCTTCTATGTTTATGTTCAAAACAGTTATCTGTTTGAATAGCCCACCATCATATCTTCTGTCACTGGCTCTTCTAAAACATAAACTTTAACAGTACGCACGCCATAACGCAATGCCTGTTTTCTATTTTCTATAAATAAATCTACTCGATTTCCCTTAATGGCGCTGCCTGTATCTTCTGCTTTTGCAAATCCATAGTCTGGTGTTCTATCCATAGACTCTATGTATAAACGAGAGCCAAGTTTTACAACGCGGGGATCTACAGCAACAACACCAGGTCTAGCCTGCGTTCCACTAAAAGTAATGCCATACTCAGGATGGTCAGGATACTTGCCACAACTTTCAAATGATAAATCATAAGCAGTTGCGCGCATAATATATTCCTTCTGATACCTAAGTGGACGTCCCCTACTTGTTACATAAAGATTCTCACGACCACGTTTAAACTGTTCAGGTATTGGCTCAACTAGAACGGTTTCTTCAATCAGCTCGCGACGAATTTCCACACCATCTTCATAGATGATGCGGTAGGTTACTTCCATTTTTCCATCTACACCTTCTTGAACGAGTTTAGACTCTCCCGCTTCAAGATCACTGGAAACCTCAATAACTGTACCATATGGCATGTCCACCATTTCTCTTGCAACTTCTTCTGTTACACGGATAATTTCAATAGATGCAGGACCATCCACAGTCATGTCTCTAGGTGGGTACACAATATCTTGAGAGCCTAACTCTACCCCCGCCTCAGTTACAATTTCATTAATGGTCTTAAGGGTTGTACTGTGTGTTAAAACATCACCATCCACTGTAATGGCATGGCTGTCTGCTCTCACAATATGAATTTCCATACCGTCAGTGAGTTTACTTTCTAAACTTGAACTCACTTTGTCAGATGCTTTTAGCTCAATTTGAGCTGCCTTCAAAGCTTTACCCATGTCCCCGCTGATTGTAGAAACAACAACCACACGGTTTTCATCCACAATTGTCACTTGCTTTCTGCTCATAAGTCCAATCATTAGGACCATACAAGCCGCCAGTGCAATCACTGCCACCGGCATCCACTTCTCGAATCGACGCATCTCTGCTCCTCCTTCAAGTATGAAGAGTTTCTCTACCTAATTAAGCACTTTGACACATCAATAATGTCTCAAATACTGGCACAGGTTAACTTACTCTTCTATTCGGAAAAAGCGCTTCGCATTGTTCAGTGTTGCCTCTGCTACCTCTTCTAAAGAGATCTCGCGCACTTCCGCTATTTTCTCTGCCACATGTCTTACATAGGCTGATTCATTTCGCTTGCCACGGTATGGAACAGGTGTTAAGTATGGACAATCTGTCTCAATCATCAAATGATTTAGGTCAATAGCCTCTGCCACTTCTACCGTTTTTCTTGCATTTTTATATGTTATAGGGCCAGCGATTGAAATATATGCCCCAAGCTTAACGTATTGGCGAGCAAGTTCTGCGCTTCCAGAATAACAGTGCATTAACACACCATTTTCAAATGCTTCTTCTTCACGAAGAATATCAAAAGTTTCTTGGTTGGCTTCACGGTCATGGATTATTACTGGTTTTCCAACCCGTTTAGCCATACGAATTTGTTCTCTAAACCAATGTCTTTGTATGTCTCTTGGTGAATTATCGTAGTGAAAATCCAGTCCTATTTCACCAATTGCCTTAACTTTTTTCTTTTTTGCCATAGATTCAAGTAGGAGTAACATACTCTCATCCATGGTTTTTGCATCGTGTGGATGCACCCCTACAGCTGCATAAATTCTGTCGTACTTTTCAGCCAGTTCAATGGCTTCAACCGATGTCTCAAAATTTGCACCAGGGTTCATTATATATTCAATGCCGCTGTCAAAAGCGCGCTGAATGGTTTCTTCTCTATCATTATCAAAACGTCTATCCGTTAAATGAGCGTGGGAATCAAATAGCATAATAGCCTCCTCTTTCATAGCACTACGAATCATTATATAAAAACGTTCACGCATAATGCAAGGGGACATAACATCCGTGGTGGGTTAATACCCATTTCTTTTTGCCTAAACATAAATTCCTAAGCCATAGTAACAGGCTTCTATTATATACATTCTAATCTGCAACTATGCAGAGCCAGGGTGTATCGCTGCTTGGTAGACCACATGTAAAATTGTATTTATAAGAAAACCCCACACCAACTTAATGATGTGGGGCCATAATAGAATTTTTAATCTTTACTTAGATAAAACAATTAACCTGTTTTCTAAATGACTTAGCTTAAGATACTGTAGCACCCGACGCCATATCAACAGAAACCAGCTTCAGATCTTTTCCTGAAGTCGCTGCTAGAATCATACCTTGAGATAGAACACCTCTTAGCTTAACAGGTTTAAGGTTTGCAACAAGAATTACTTTTTCACCAACAAGATCGTCAGCTGAGTAATGTCCTGCAATGCCAGATACAACCTGGCGCGATTCTTCACCTACTTTTAATTGAAGCACAAGAAGTTTATCTGCATCTGGGTGTTTTTCAACAGATACAATTTCAGCAACTTTAAAGTCAATTTTACCAAAGTCATCAATCGTAATTTCACCCTTTGGCTCATTTTTCTTTGATTTTTTGCTCTTCTTTTCTTCTTTTTTAGCTTCTTTCTTTTCTTCTTTTTTGCCACCTAGTGCATCTAAAGCTTCAATTTCTTTTTTCACATCGATACGAGGGAATAGAGATTGACCCTTTTTCACTTTCGTACCCGCTTCAGTAAGACCAAAGATCTTAGATGCTTCCCATACAGTCTTTTCGCCTTCAACAGCACCAATCTGCTCCCAAATGCCTCTAGATGTATGGTGCATAAATGGCTGAATTAGAACAGAAATGATTCTGATGCTTTCAATTAGGTTGTAAAGTACCGTATCTAACTCAGCTTTTTTCTCTTCTTCTTTGGCAAGTGCCCAAGGCATAGTTTCGTCAATGTACTTGTTGGTACGACGAATCAGCTTCCAAATTTCTTCAAGTGCATTAGAGTAGTCAAGGACTTCCATTTTAGCTTCAACACGATTAGCCGTTGAAACAGCAATCTTCTTTAAGTCTTCATCAAACTCAAGAACTGCTTGTGACTCAATAATTTCACCAGCATTATACTTTTCAACCATGGCAACACTACGGCTTACTAGGTTACCTAGGTCATTGGCAAGGTCAGAGTTAATACGGTTCAGCAGAACTTCGTTGTTGAAGTTACCATCTGAACCAAAGCTGTACTCTCTAAGTAGGAAGTACTTCAGAGCGTCAACACCGTATCTTTCAATAAGAACCACTGGGTCAACAACATTGCCTTTAGACTTTGACATTTTGCCACCATCAAGAAGTAACCAGCCGTGGCCAAATACCATCTTAGGAAGTGGCGCATCTAAAGCCATTAACATTGCTGGCCAAATAATTGTATGGAAACGTACAATTTCTTTACCTACCAGATGTACATCTGCAGGCCAATACTGCTTCATTTTTTCATCCGTTTCAGGATAACCAAGAGCAGTTACATAGTTACTTAGTGCATCTAACCATACGTAAATAACATGTTTTTCATCAAATGGTACTGGAATACCCCAATCAAAACTTGTACGTGTAATACATAGATCTTCTAGACCTGGATCGATAAAGTTTTTAATCATTTCATTGGCACGTGAAGCTGGAAGTAGGAACTCTCCGCCCGCTAGCAGGTCACGAATACGACTTTGATATTTTGATAGCTTAAAGAAATAAGCTTCTTCTTTAGTTTTTTGAACAGGACGACCACAATCAGGACAGTTTCCATCTACCAGTTGAGACTCAGTCCAGAATGATTCGCAAGGAGTACAGTACATGCCTTCGTACTCACCCTTGTAAATATCGCCATTGTCATATAACTTTTGGAAAATGGCTTGAACACGACGTTTATGATCTTCATCTGTTGTACGGATAAAGTAATCATACGAGATCTCCATTGTGTTCCAAAGATCTTTAATACCTGCAATCATTCCATCTAAATATTCTTTAGGAGCCATGCCCTTTTCATCTGCAACTGTTTGAATTTTTTGACCATGTTCATCTGTACCTGTTAGGAACATAACATCATAGCCTGTTGCTCTTTTGAACCTTGCAATTGCATCCGCTGCTACAGTTGTGTAGGTGTGACCAATGTGCAGATTCGAGCTCGGATAGTAAATCGGCGTTGTTACATAATAAGTACCTTTTGACATTTCGTCTCCTCCTTTAATCTCTCACTTCATACATCGTATCTATTATAAGTGTGTCTATTTCGGTCTATTAGGATTAAGCTCCCTCATACCCATTACCCTATCCTCGGATATTTCCATAATGGGAAAATGTTTTCAAAAAATAAAAATAGCCTTGACCCCAAAGGGACGAAGACCGATTCGCGTTACCACCCTACTTTATACAGCCATCGCTGACTGTAACTCAGTGTGAACATGTCACACGCACGTTAACGAGTGCAAACCGCTAATGACTACTTACTTTCACCATTAGAGCTCAGGGGCCATCTTCAGCTCTTACTTTGTACCGGTTCTCACCTACTCCGGCTCTCTTTAACATCGTTTTAAGCTTACTCTTCCCGTCATTGCCTGTTTTCAATTTCTATTACGGTGTATTATAACATGTGTTTTCCAGCCAAACAAGGGTGTCTTAAAATTACCTTAAAATAAGAAGGCTCTCACTCAAAAAGAGGTACAATACATTTAAGGAGGTATACTATGACACCCAAAATATTAATTGCTGAAGATGATACAGACATCAGAGAACTGATTCGAATGCATCTAGAAAAAGATGAATACCTGGTAGATACCGCAGAAAATGGCCTAATTGCCTTTGAAAAATTTAATACTAACACCTATGATCTCATAGTTCTAGATATTATGATGCCTGGTCTTTCGGGGCTAGAATTACTCAGAAATATACGGCGTACCAGTGAAGTGCCTGTCATCATGTTAACTGCCCGTGACGCCGATTATGACAAAATATTAGGCCTAGACTTAGGAGCCGATGACTATATAACCAAACCTTTCAGTATATTTGAGTTATCCTCCCGGGTACGTGCTCATCTAAGACGATACCTAGAGTTCAGTCAAAAAACAGCTATTAAAGGTAGGGTTCTTACTAACGGTCCTATCCGCTTAGACGAAGCCAGTTATGAAGTGACTGTTGATAGTAAATCGGTTCAGTTAAACCCAACTGAGTTTAAAATACTTACACTCTTAATGGAAAGTCCAGGTCGCGTTTATACTAAACGTCAGATTTATGAACATGCGTGGGAAGATACCTACCATGGTGATGACAACACCATTATGGTTCATATAAGTCATTTAAGGGAAAAACTCGAACGTGATCCTAAAAAACCGGAGTTTATCAAAACCATTAGGGGAGTCGGTTATCGACTGGAGAGTCAAACGCATGAATAATTCAAGAAAAAAACTTTCTTCCCAATTTACACGAATTAACTTAGTTATGGCAAGCATCATCATCATACTTGGTGCAAGTGCTCTTTGGGTAAACACTATTTTAACTGAATATATGCATTACTATAATCCTACATTAAATGATATTGAGACCCTTTACGCTCAAATTTCTTCAGGTGAAACAGACCTTAACTGGACATCTCACAATATGCCTGAGGAAAGTTATGGTGAAATACTCGACCAAGACTACCGGGTGTTATCTGCTTCAAAAGATGGACATAAACCCGGGTATCAGTACAGTGTACGTGTCTTTAATGAATTGGTTAACGATATGGACACAGACATGATGATTTTTTATCCCTATGAGGACAACCGTGAAATGATGGTTCTTTTCATGCCTCTGCGTGATCTTGTCATTCCATATCAAGCGACCTTTATTTCTATGTTTCTATTTGCATTAGGTTCGCTTTGTATTGTCTATATTATTAGTACATTCTCAGCCAAACAAATTATTCACCCCATCGAAAAACTATCGCACGCTGTCCACAAAATTCGAGAAGGCGCTTACGGAACAAGGGTACAACTTGGTGCTGATAATGACTTAGACGCACTTGCAGACGACATAAACGAGCTAAGCTTAGCCATAGAAAATGAAATTCGTTTGAGAGAAGACCTAGAAAAATCAAGACAGCAGCTTATCCTAGACATTTCTCACGACCTAAAAACACCCCTAACAAATATTATTGGATACAGCGAAAGCCTCAGCACCTCAAATGTTTTATCTGAAACCGAACGGACATACTTAGGAGCAATCCAGCGGAATGGAAAACGGGCAAATTACCTTTTAAATGACTTGTTTAACTATTCTAAGCTCAACGCGGCCCATTACACCCTTGACTTACATCAGTACGACATACGATTTGTTCTCGAAGACTTTATAGCTGGGTGTATTCCTGATATAGAAGCCGCCCATAAAAAATACCAGGTCTTCATGGATCATGTTTATGGCCCTGAACTCAACGATAGATTCCTTGTCCAACTTGACCTTCAAAATTTCAGACGTATTCTTCATAACTTAGTAGATAATTTTATCCACCACAGTGGTGAGGGTTCAGAAATCACATTTAAATTGTCTTATAATACGTCTAACAATGAAACTGACAATACACAATCTGTTGTTATAGATATAAAAGACAATGGCATTGGTATTAATGAAACACAAAGAGAACATATTTTTGATCCCTTTTATAGGTCAGATGCATCCCGCTCTACGTCTACTGGCGGGTCTGGTCTTGGTTTATCTATTACACAGAAAATTATCCACTTACATGGAGGAAGTATTGACTTGTTACCTTCAAGTAAAGGAACACATTTTAGAATCACATTACCCAAGAATCCTTAAACATTATGTGAATATTTCTAGAAATAAGTTGATTAAGCCCACCAGTTGTGATAAAACATATGAGGTAATATGATAACCTTAAAGGGTTTAGAACAAATGAGGTGGTATGATGACGTCTATGGAACTTTCTCCGTGGTTAGATCAGCTGGATTCCAGCACAATAGATTCTCTAAAAATTGATCTTGAAGACAAAAAAATTGCATTTAAATTGTCTCCAGAAAAACAAAAGAATATAGATCTTCTATTTGAAGGTGTGAATGCCTTCTATTATATTGATGATTCGGATACATCCGAAACAGCACATGAGAAAAACGATAAAGTAAATTCGGTTGCCTATCATAAAGCTGGTTTTGGTGAATTTGCATCTGTGAAGTCTATTGCAGAACTGGACCCAGAAACGTCTCCTTTTGAGATTTCTGTTCCTAATTTTGCAATTAGTTTAAAAGATTCAAGTATGTATATTGAAGCACAATCTGTATTTATCAATGGAAATCAGTTTGATGTGCTATAACAGGAACTTAGGCATATAGCGACTTGTCGTAATTTATGTTCTGATTGTACTAAAATAATAAAAACAGCTCGAAAATATCCGAGCTGTTTTTTTATGTTCATTTTCCATTTTATTCATTACGAGCATTTTATTCATTACGAGGTAACTCATTTATTATTACTTGGCTATCTAGTCTAAGTAATATGCCTTAACAATTTCTCCATAGTACATTACATGGTAATCTCCATTTGGATACTTCATTTCTTTTATATCACTCGATAAGGTACCTGGTTCCATGGCTTGTTTGTAGACAATACGACATTCTACTTGTAGGTCACAATCAGAAATAATAGGTGTATCCACAAGTTGACCCGGACTTAAAGTCAGGTTACACTCTTTAATTTTATCGAAATCTCTGCCTGATTTAGTACCACAAAATGCTAACGCTTCTTTTAAATCTTTATTTACAGGTACACTCACTGTAAATGTATCTACAGTATCAATCATTTTGTATGTATGACGAGAATATCTCACAGGAACCATCATAACTGGTTTATTCCAGATGAATCCAACATTTCCCCAACCGATTGTCATTGTATTTACAAAATCATCTTGTTTAACAGTTAAAAATGCCCCTTTTACCAATTGTGTTAAAAAATCCTGAGACAACTCTTGAAATGTTACTTCTCTCATTTTTATTCACTCCTGTCTTTCACTTAGTTTCCATTACACATATGATATCAAAATATAAGCGTAGTTCCCACATTCCACTCAGATTTTAAAAATGTGACTTGTGAGCGATTAAAAAAGGGCAAATTGTGATATGATTAAGTATAAGACTTACTGAAAATGGTTAATCACAAGAATATATTATGAGGTGATACGATGAATAACGCCATAAACATATCTTTGACATTTAAGGACATCGGTTTATTTGTACTTTGGATACTTCTATCTGGAGTGCTCTTATACATATTAATGATCCTGGTACGTTTTTATAAATCATTTAAAGACATAATGAAAATAGTGGATGACAAACGTCCTGAAATTGATGCAGTGATTGACGAGTTACCAGGTATTACTCAAAATGTGAACACCATTACAGGTGAAGTTGCCCATGTTTCAGAAGCATTCCACAACACCGTTGATAACTTAGCTGAGACTTCAGACAATGTAACTGAGGCAATCGCTGAAAAAAGCGGTATGGCAGGTAAAGTCTCTTCAGTTATGCACACAGTAGCCATCATTAAAACATTCTACGAAGAGTACTTCGCTGTTAAAGAAGCAGCTGAAGCTGAAGAAGATACCGTTATGGTTTGCAAAGAAGTTCCTAAATCCAGCGTTGAACTTGAAAAAGAAAATGACATGGATGTAAAAACAAACAAGGAATAAAGTAAAACTCTAAATAAACACTTTTTTCATGATTTAAAATTACACATATGAATAATATAGCCCAAGGCCATGCCTTGGGCTTTCTTTCGGCTTTCTAAAGAAGATATTTAGATAGCCAGTGATCAATTTATGATTAATTGATTGGAATTTTGGCTATTTTTTTACTAAGACATACACGATTTGCCAGTTTACCCGAAGGAATTTTAAATATTGGTAATGTATTTAATTTCTAATTCTAGGAATTCAGCCACTCGACATTTTGTCGTTATTTGTCGAATAGTCGGTAAGGAGAATTTCCAATTTTCTTCTACTCTTTTCACATTAATAAAAATAAATATATACAGTTTTCCAATATACAGGTGATTCAACTGTATATATATGGGTAAAATTATACTGGAAGTTCATATATTAACTTTTTCTGCCTATAAAAATTAAAGAATTGCACTGGCATGTCTTAATTTTAGTAAAAAATGGTTGACTTTTATTGTAAACGTTGGTATTCTCTTATTAAGCGAATTTTGTCGAATTATGTCTAGAGGAGGATTTTCATGAAATCTACTGGTATCGTACGTAAAGTTGATGAACTTGGCCGTGTGGTAATTCCTATCGAGCTAAGAAGAACATTGAGCATTGGCGAAAAAGATGCTCTTGAAATTTTTGTTGAAGGCGACACAATCATTCTTAAGAAATACGAACCTGCTTGTATCTTCTGTGGTCAAGCTAAAGGCGTTCGTAACCTTAAAGGAAAGAACATCTGTCCTGATTGTATCGAAGAAATGAAAAAGCTTTAATTTAAAGCACTCAAGCGAATCAAATTTTACTAAGATGATAAAAGCCTGCGGCGTATGCCACAGGCTTTTTTTCTTGTTGTACAAGTAACAACCAGGGCATATACTGCGATGAATAGCTATATGCCATGATTTTTCAATATATTTTTCTTAGATTCAGCTCATTCTGATCATTATTTAATGAGGACAATAACTATATTTCACTCTAAACTTTAGTCCGCTTCTACTTGTTGGGCTTCAAACTTTTCAAGGCGGCCTAACATAAAGATGTTAGTTAGTACGATAAGAGTTGATAAGACTGCCATCACCATAAACGACGTTTTTAATGAGTACATATCACCAATCTTACCCACAACCGGGAATAAAACAATCATATTCAAACTGAAAATCATACTATCCACTGAAAGCAGTGTTGCTCTTTGATCACTTGGAATCAACTTATTGATATAGTCTCGTGTGACCACGTATACAATCCCATCCAGTGCAGATAAGAATATATACGCACCCGCTTCAAATCTTGTAAGCGCCAAAACCCACATCCCTAACCCTATTAGAATCGGTAAAATCCTTAACAGTACTTTATGTCCAAACTTAGACTCTAGCCGCCAAGCCTGTACACCAGCGAAAGCCCCACCAATTGATCCAATGGCAAGTATAATTCCAATTTGAGACTCTAACATGCCTTGGGCTTTTAAATAGTTTTGTAAGTAGAAAAACAAAGTTGTAATAAATGCTATAAGTGCATTCACTGAAAAATAAAGATAAGCAATTCTAGGGCTCCCTTTAATGGCTTTCACAGACTGCACCACTTGGTTTTTCATAGAATCTAGTACACCTTTAACTTTATTTCTTCCAAGCTCGGGTTCTTTAAAGAAAAAGGCTTCTACAAATGCTAAGACTGCAAACACAATACTCAACATGTACACATAGGTATAGGACTGTGTCGCCAACCAGCCACCTAATACAAATGCACAAGTACTTGTTAATTGATACATAAGTTCTTTATGGCCTGTTAACTTTATAAAAAACTCTGACCTACCCATTTCTTTAAGGCTATCGTATATGAGTGCCTCTCCAGCACCCGACTCAAAATTATATGAGAAGGCAGTTATTACAAAGGCAAACGCATATGCATAAAATCCATCTCCGGTATACACCAAGACTAGAGATATAATGGCAAACAAACGCCCAACTATTCTACTAATTCGCCTCCCAAACAAGTCTGCAACTACCCCCGTTGGGATTTCCATAAAGAAAGACGTAACGTGAAACAAAGATTCAAGAATGCCCAGTTGCATAAGTGACATGCCTTTGTTTGCAAGATAAATCATCCATAACCCTCGGGTTAAATCAAAATTAAAGAGGACTGTATATATATATTCCAGTGGTAAATTTCTTTTTAAACCTTTCATTTGATGCTCCTGTCTATTCATAATTCTGTCTTATACCAATATAGTTTATGCCCACCATCCCAATTGTACGCACAAAAATAGCCGAGCAATTATGCTCGGCTAAAGTAAATAGCAGAATTTGTAATTGCTTGCTTTAAATACCATTCTTTTGTCGTACTTTCCCTAACATTGTCTTTTCACCAGTTTTTGCGAAAAGCGATGCAGGCAAAGTCGATAAAATTGTATCGTATGCAAGCTGAGCTCTCATGTGACCCTCCAGTGGTCTGTCACATCTGTGACACGGTCTTACCTCTTACTGCCTTTATCATATCATAGACCCGTTTACAGATCTATGGTCATTTTATATACGTCTCTTTTATTCAACCCACGCGCTTTAGCAACTTCGGCTGCTGCTTCTTTTTTACGTAGGCCCTGATTAATATAGTGAAGCAGGTGGTCTTCAATTTCCATTTCAAGAAGTGGGTTACCCTCTTGCTCTATATCATCTGGATGAATACCTGCAAGAATTAATACAAATTCTCCCCTTGGTTGATGTTCTGTAAAATGGGCAATGACTTCACTCACAGAACCACGTACATAAGATTCATACCTTTTAGTCAGTTCTCTTGCCGCTGTCATTTGGCGGTCTCCTAAAACATCCAATATACTTTCTAGGGTTTGGGTTAGTCGGTGCGGAGCTTCATAAAAAATTACGGTGCGTGTTTCATTTTTTAAAGCTTCTAAAGCTTCTTTTCTTTTTTTCTTATGACGGTCTAAAAATCCTTCAAATACAAACTTTCCAGTGGGTAGCCCAGATGCTACCAGAGCTGTGACAAATGCGGTGGCACCAGGTTGGCTCACTACTTTAATGTCTGCTTCTATGGCCAGTTTAATCAAGTCCTCTCCTGGATCTGAAATTCCCGGAGTCCCTGCATCCGTTACAATGGCAATTGACTGACCACTTTCCATTTTTTCAATTAGAACTGGACCTGCTTTCATTTTGTTGTGTTCATGATAAGAAAAGATGGATGTATGGATGTCAAAATGATTCAGTAATTTTTTTGTATGACGGGTATCTTCTGCAGCTATCAAATCTACAGACTTTAAAGTCTCAAGAACTCTGAAAGTAATATCTTCTAAGTTTCCAATAGGCGTAGGACATACGTATAACGTTCCTTGTTCAATCATTAGTCTTCCCGCCTTTCAAAACTGGTTATGTGAGTCTGTTTATAAATCTCGAATATCTCATCGGTATAGGTTTGATCAGCATTACGTACAACAAGGGGCTCCATAATCTTTACATCTGGACGACCACCTTTTGTAGCATGAATCAGAACAATGTTAGGGCTTTTATCCGCAAAAGGATGGACAAACCTTACACGTTTTGGTTCCAAGTTGTATTGTCTACATAAGGTTAAAATATCCACCAGACGATTTGGACGATGTACCATGAAAAACTGACCACTGCCCCGCAACAGATCACTGGCAGTTCGGATGATATCTTCTAATGTACAGTAAATTTCATGGCGACTAATCGCTTTATAGTCTGAAGGATTCACTTCACCAACACCAGAAGCCATATAAGGCGGGTTAGAAATAACAACATCTACAGAGTGTTTTGTAAAGTGATTCATTGCGTTATTAACATTATCTAATATAATATCGATTTGGTCTTCAAGGCCATTCATTGCAACTGAACGCCTTGCCATGTCTGCAACATCTTCTTGAATTTCAAAAGCCGAAATTCTTGCATTTGTTGATTTAGCTGACACAAGCAGGGGAATAATCCCTGTGCCTGTTCCTAAATCAACTACGCGACTGCCTTTTTTCACTTTGGCAAAATTGCTGACAAGAACTGCATCAATTCCAAAGCAAAAGCCGTTTGGGTTTTGTATAATTTTAAGACCATCAATTTGTAGGTCATCTACACGCTCGTGTGATTTAACATACTCGTTCAAGCGTTTTACCTCCTGTATTAACCACCATTTATAGGTGTTCTTTGCAGTCTACACCCTGGTTGTATTAGTACAATAAAGCTCGCACATGCATCAACTGCCGATGTGCGAGCTTTTTGAATTATTAACTAGTTATTCTCTTTTGTGTTATCAGGCTTGTTTTGCTGTGTATTTTGTGGTTTAGCCTGGTCTTTACTTTCTATATGATCTTGTGGTTTACCTTGAGGACGGTTAGGACGTTTGTTTTTAGGACGCGGAGGTCTTCTGTCGTTTTGCTTCTTTTCACTTCCCGCTTCCTCACCTGGTTTTCCATCTCTAGCTTTATTGTCTCTAGGTTTTTTATTTTTAGGATATCTTGGACGGTCACCACGTTTTTTATCTGGTCTAGGTTTTCTATCCTTGGCACCAGGACCTGCAATACCTTGTTTCTTATCATCTTTTACCATAGCTTCTAAAGCTTTGATTTCATCTTTTGAAGGTTTAGCTTCAGCAACAAGCTCAGAATCTTTATATTCTACATCATCTTGAGCAGGTTTTTGCTTTTTAGGGCATCCACCTTCTTTTTTATCGCAGCCTTTTGGAACAGGCTTAATATCATCTTTATGAACAATTAGAATATCTTCACCCAGTTCATTCTTCTCTTCATTTACAATTAGGCGAACCTTCACAGATTCTTTAAGAATCACTGGATCAATAACCACCGCTTTACCTTCTGGCGTCATGATTCTATCATTCTTTCTAGGCAACTCTTTACGAATTTGAACGTAATTTTCATGTTCATATCTTAGGCAGCACATTAATCTACCGCAAATGCCAGAAATCTTTGTTGGATTAAGAGAAAGGTTCTGGTCTTTAGCCATTTTAATGGATACAGGTGCAAAATCACCTAACCAATTGGCACAACACAGACCTACGCCACAAGGGCCAATACCATTTAACATCTTTGCTTCATCGCGGACACCGATTTGACGCAGTTCAATACGTGTTCTAAAAACTGACGCAAGATCTTTAACAAGTTCTCTAAAGTCAACACGTCCATCTGCTGTGAAGTAAAAAATTACTTTATTATTATCAAATGTGTATTCCACATCTATTAGTTTCATTTCTAGTTCATGTTTAGCAACCTTTTCATGGCAAACGTCCATGGCTTCTGCTGCTCGTTTTTTATTGTCTAAGTGTGTTGCCGTATCTTCTTCCGTTGCAACACGAATTACTTTTTTAAGGGGTGGTACAATTTCGTCGTCTGGAACCTGTTTCGGTCCAACCACTACATCACCATATTCTACGCCTCTTGCAGTCTCTACGATCGCCGCTTGTCCCTTAGTAATTTCATGGGAATCTGGATCGAAATAATAGACTTTACCGGCTCTTTTGAACCGTACGCCTACAACTGTTACCATATTAAGTACCCTCCTGGATATCCATTATCAGTGTTTCAAGTATAAGTCCCACATTTACATGGGACGCGAGCTGAGCTCTTGCCTGTTCTATTCGTTCCAGTATTTCTACGGATTGTTTTAATGACACTCTGTACGATTCTTTTTGTAGTAACTCAAACTGGTCTGCATTTAAGAGTAATTCTTTAGCAGATCCACTTTTAATGAGCATTATATCTCTAAACCAAAGCTTAAGCAGGTCAAACACCATCTCTAACTTATCTTTTTGACCTTCCATTTCACCAGTCCAGTCAAATGCTTTAGCTCTCTTTTTCATTATCAAATTGTCTGCAAACTGAATAACATTTTCTCGAAGCTCAACAAAAGCTTCATCGGTTAAACTGTTTTCTGCACGTAAGATAGATCCATCAGCAAATGTAGCATACATATGGGCTTTTTCAGAATCAATTTCATGGTTGTTTAACAAGTAGTCCACAATTTGATCTTTTTTTAAGCGCTGAAAGGATACACTTTGGCATCTTGACTTGATGGTTGGTAACATCCCCGCCATCTGATCTGTTATAAAAATAATCACCGCATAATGAGGCGGCTCTTCTAGAATCTTTAATATTCTATTTTGTGCACTTAAAGTCATTGTATGAGCATCTTTTATAATGGCTATTTTACGATTGCCCGTGTATGGTTTTAAGAGTATAAATTCCTGAAAACCTTCTATTTGTTTATTTTTAATACTAGCACCATCAGGTAGTGTAATTTCGTAATCAGGATGATTAGATGTGGCCATTTTCTGGCATGCTGCACAAACACCACAAGCCTCATCAACTTCATTTTCACAAAGTAAAGCTGCAGCAATCGACTCTGCCATTAGAGCTTTTCCTACACCTTTAACCCCTTCAAAAATATAAGCATGCGCCAGTTGATCTTCTCTTAAGGCCTTTTTAATTCTGTCTTTTAGATCTTTATGACCAACAATCTTTTTAAAATACATACCTAAACCTTCATATATTGTTCTACATCGATGACAAACACCGTTGCACCACCTACGGTTACTTCAAACGGCATAGAAAGATAACCACCTGCTTCACCAATCAAGGTGCTAGATGGTGTAATTTCTCGACGTGTGTTACATGTAGTCCTAACAAGTTCTAATACAGATTCCACTTTTTCTTTTTCAACACCAATCAATAGTGTTGTGTTGCCTGATTTTAAAAATCCACCTGTTGAAGCCAGCTTGGTTACTCTAAACTCATTTTTATTGAGCTGTTCAACAAGTTTGCTTGAATCTTCGTCATGAACAATGGCTATCACAAGTTTCATAATTATCACTCCATGAATTTATTATACCACACGGAATTTATCCAGTCTTAATCTGGATTAGTCCACTGTACCCATTCGATTGATTGGGAAAAAACGTACTAAAACTTTACCAATTATTCGGTCCCCTTCAATAGGTCCAAGTTGACGTGAGTCTAAACTAACGTAACGATTGTCACCCATCATAAAATAAGTACCTTCTGGAATTTCAATCAGTTCAACCTCTTGATTTGTCACTGTATTAATGTAAGGTTCATTAACAATTTCATCGTTAACAAATACAACCCCACTCTTAATTTCAATGGTATCACCTGGAACGGCAATAACACGTTTAATAAGGTTTTTCTTTGTCTCCTCGTTAACCATAAATCTTTGAATGATATTTAATGATGCAATATCCTTTTGTGTTAAGGTCATATCGGATTCAAAAGAAACAATGTCCCCTTTTTCAACGGACTGTGATCTTAACAAGACTAAACGATCACCTTCAATTAATGTGGGTAACATAGATGTGTTGTACACAGTTGTGGTCGAAATGAATATATTGAGAATAAAAAATATGACAAGTGCAAAGCCAACGGCTTTAATCCATTCGATGATTTCTTTTTTCATTTTGCCTCCACTGATGACTTAATCGATTACACTAAAGGTTTCCAAACTTTCATCTTTCATACCGATAATAGAATGGCCTTGTGCTCTCCATAGTAAAATTAAATCAACAATCTCATTTGTAATCTTCTCTCCCGGTGAAATAAGTGGTACACCTGGAGGATATGGAATAACATACTCAGCGCTGGTAAGACCAACCGCTTCTTGTAATGTTACTGTTTTCGATTTTAAATAAAATGCTTCTTTGGGTGATAAATCCATTTGTACTTCTGGATAGTTTGTTAGACCCTGTATCCTTTGATGTGGCTTAACATGGAGCGCTATAAGTGCCAATCTCAGTCGTTCAAAATCATAAGGGCTATTATAAATGGATGTAACACATACTAATGAATCTGCCGTTGCATATTCAACCTGTATTGCATAGTGTTCTCTTAGCTGGTCAGCTACATTTTCAGCATCATCAACAAAAATAACCAGTTTACTTATATCATGTGTAAAACCATAAGGTTCAACATCTGAACTCGATAATGATTTAAGTCCAAGCTGGTCCTTCAAATCACTCCTAAGCTTTTGTATCGCTACAACCAGTGTTTGAGCTTTAGTCCTGCCACTGCCCTCTAAATCTTTTAATGACTCTTCTAATGAAGACATAAGTACATACGATGGACTTGAAGACTGTAACATGGATAACCACATTTCGAGCTTATTCAAATCAACGCTCTCAGTCCCAACATGTAACATAGAAGCCTGCGTTAAAGCATTCATAGACTTATGTGTGCTCTGAACTGCCATGTCTGCACCACAGTCGATGGCATTTTTACCAAACTGTCGATTTAAAGCAAGATGGGCACCATGGGCTTCATCCACTAGTAATAAACCACCGTGGGCATGGACAACTTCAGCAATACCGGCAATATCAGAATGAACACCTTCATATGTTGGACTGGTAATGACAACCGTTTTAATATCAGGATTCTTCTTCAACTTACTTTTAACCATTTCTGGTTGAATTCCTAAAGGAAATCCCAGTTCTGGATGAATAATAGGTGGGATATATTCAGGAGTCAGATCTCCTAAAACACAAGCAGTATGCACAGACTTATGCACATTACGCCCCATCAGTATCTTGTCTCCAGGTTTAGTTGAAGCTAATATCATTGCATGGTTGCCACCCGTAGTACCATTGACTAAAAAATAAGTCGAACGGGACTTAAAAACATTCATTGCACGGTTTTTAGCCGCCAAGATTGCTTCTTCAGGATGATGCAAATTATCCGTACCAGGTATTTCTGTCACATCAAGTTTCGCTAAATCTTTTAATCCTCTACCATTCTTATGTCCTGGGACATGAAAGGATACAGGATCTTCGCAAAGATAAGCCTCAATGGACTTTACAATTGATTCGTGCTTCATTTCTAAACCGCCTTACCTAAACTCGAAGTTAAGCCAGATAAAAATGTTTGATCTGGTTCAAATACGAGGGTTTTGCTTTCGTCCTCATCTTTATAAGACACAACAAACCACTTTGATGTATCTCTGTTAAGGACGAACTTGTGCAGTTTCTTAATTCTTGACGCACTCTCAAACTCATTATAAGGCGTCAAAGCTTCAATTTGATCTAGTTCTATCGAGTAAATGACGTGGTTTGCACGACCAAAAGCCCTTTCTAAAATGAGCTCTGTTCCGATTAAACGATAATCAAATTTTGATAAATACTTGTATATAAAACGAAAACAAATTGCTGTCCCAAGCCCTAGCACACCTACAGCTGCTAGACTGCCAATGACAGGTCCAAATTGAATAGCCCAACCCATGACGAAATTCATCAAGATGATTGTACCGATTAGGGTCAGTCCCATCTTCCAGAAGTCCATTTTTTCATGTTTCAAGGACTGTCTACAGAGCTTGCCCATATCAAATACCCCTTCCTATTTGACCGCGCGTATCTTACTTTGCTTTTCCCGGGAAAAGGGAACAACATTGTTTGGCATCTTGGCCCGCGCTTTCTTTTGCATATGTTCTTTCCTTGCGGCTTGTGTTACATCTCTACCAATGTCTAATAAAATATATCCCATAACGACGATTGTAAATAGAGATACCGCAACCAATACAGTTGTTTCTAAATAGTCCATATTTTCACCTGTTAAATTAAGACTTTACAACACATTCATTCTATCACTTTGTCACTTTCTATTCAAAATTTTTTCCTATATATAATGCACCCATTTAGACATTGTGTTATTATGTGAGAAACTTAATCCTAGATTCCAACTAATTTCTGCTTAAAATCTAGGTTATACACTACCAGGAGGTCAACTATGCTGTCCAAAAAACTATCCGCGATCTCTCCATCCGTAACGATCGGTATTAGCACAAAAGTTGCTGAACTGAGAAGACAAGGGGAAGAAATCATAAGCCTAAGTATTGGCGAACCCGATTTTACGACACCAGATGGTGCAAAAAATGCTGCAATTCAAGCGATTCATGACAATAAAACGAAGTATGACGCAGCCGCTGGTCTACTAGAGCTTCGCCAAGCCATCTGTGAAAAACTTCAAGTTGAGAATGGTGTAACATACAATACCAATGAAATTGTGGTGTCAAATGGTGCTAAACATGCCATCACAAACACATTAACTGCATTACTTGACTTGGGTGATGAAGTTCTTATTCCAAAGCCATACTGGACCAGTTATCCGGAAATGGTCAAACTTTGCGCAGGAACACCTGTCTTTGTTGAAACACAAAAAAATAATAACTTCAAATTAACTGTAGAAGATCTAAAAGCCACTGTTACAGATAAAACTAAAATATTATTCATCACAAATCCTTCTAATCCTTCAGGCGCAGTTTACACAAAAGAAGAACTGATTCCAGTGGTTAACTTCTGTGTTGAAAACAATATTTATATCATTGCAGATGAGATTTATGAACGTATCTGTTACTTGGATACATTCACCTCTGTGGCAAGTTTATCTAAAGAAGCCAAAGACATGACTATTGTTATTAATGGTTTGTCTAAATCAGCTGCAATGACAGGGTGGAGACTGGGTTATACAGCTTGTCGCTCAGAGATTGCTAAAGCTATTGGAACCATTCAAGGCCACTTGGTTTCACATCCATCAACAATCACTCAATGGGCTGCCCTAGATGCTATTAAAAACTGCCAAGACGATATGATGCATATGGTTGAGAAGTACAGAGAAAGACGTGATGATGCGGTTAAGTTATTTAGCACAATTGAAGGTGTTACCTTGGTACAACCAGACGGTGCATTTTACTTGTTTGCAGACGTTTCACTTATAAAAAACAAACTTACATTTGAAGATTCATTCTCAGTTGAAGTTTGTAACCGTCTTTTAGAAGACTACAAGTTAGCTGTTGTCCCAGGTGTAGCCTTCGGTTTAGATGACTACATTCGATTGTCTTATGCAGCAGACATTAATGATGTTCGTGAAGGGATTTCAAGAATTAAGAAGTTTATTGAAGTAACTTTATAAGATGATACTAAAAAGGGTGAACAGACAATTATGTCGGTTCACCCTTTATTACTATTTTAAATATTAATACTGATCAGATATTAATACTACTAATACTTTAACTACTTATTCTCTTGTCTACTTTAGCACTTCTCTGCCACCCATGTATGGACGTAGAGCTTCTGGAACAATCACTGTACCATCAGCTTGCTGGTAGTTCTCTAAAATAGCAGCTAGTGTTCTACCAACAGCAAGGCCTGAGCCATTTAATGTGTGTACATGCTGAACTTTTTTCGTTTCTTTGTTACGGAAACGAATATTAGCACGACGTGCTTGGTAGTCTTCAAAATTAGAGCAAGAGCTGATTTCTAGATATCTGTCATAGCTTGGCATCCAAACTTCAATATCATACGTTTTTGCAGAACTAAAGCCTAGGTCACCTGTACAAAGTTGTACAACACGATATGGTAGGTTTAGACGCTTTAAAACTTCTTCTGCTGCTGCAGTTAAAATTTCTAGTTCTTCGTAAGACTTGTCTGGTTCAACAAACTTAACCATTTCAACTTTGTTAAACTGGTGCTGACGAATAATACCACGTGTGTCACGGCCAGCAGATCCCGCTTCTTTTCTAAAGCAAGGTGTGTACGCTGTATGGTTGATTGGCAGCTCAGTTTGATCTAATATCTCACCAGCATATAAGTTAGTTACTGGTACCTCAGCTGTTGGAACTAAGAAGAAGTCCTTAGCTGGAATATGGAACATGTCATCTTCAAACTTAGGTAACTGACCTGTGCCTGTCATTGCTGCACGGTTTACCATAAATGGCGTCATTACTTCAGTAAAGTTATGATTTTCAGTGTGTAGGTCTAACATGAAGTTAATTAGAGCACGCTCCAGCTTTGCACCATTGTTCTTTAGTACTGTAAAACGAGCACCTGCAATTTTAGTTCCTCTTTCAAAGTCTAAAATATCTAGGCCTGTACCAACATCCCAGTGTGCCTTTGGTTCGAACTCAAATTTCGTTGGCTCACCCCAAGTACGCAGTTCACGGTTGTCCTCGTCCGTATCTCCAACTGGTGTATCTTGAACCGGTGTATTTGGAATACCTAACAATACATCTTCAAGTGCTACATCAATCTCTTTTACTTTCGCATCTAAGCTTTTAACTTCCTCAGATAACTTTTTCATTTCAGCCATTACATCCGTTGTATCTTTGCCTTCCTTTTTTAACATTGGAATTTGCTTAGATACTGTTTTTTGCTTGTTTTTCATATCCTCAACAGTAGAAATGATAGCACGGCGCTCTTTGTCTAGTTCAAGAACTTTTGACAGACCAAAATCGCCTTTGCCTCTCATTTCAACAGCTTTTTTTACATCATCATACTCAGCACGAATTCTTTTAATGTCTAACATGTTTTTTCCTCCTTTAAGTTAGCTATTAACATCCAGGTATTAAAAAAGCTCCTCGTCTCTTACTTAAATGAACCTATATAAAGGTACTCATTTAAGTAAGGGACGAGAAGCTCTATTTCCCGCGTTGCCACCCTGATTGAACGACCATTTTGGTCGAACCTCTTAAGAGCATGGTATCGGATGCTAACCGTTCAGCTTTCACCAAAAGACTCCAGAGTGGATTTCAATGGATACACATATCAGTTTACACCAACCACTGACTCTCTTTGCCGTTACTCCATTTACTTGCTCTTTCATTGTCCTAATATTGTCATTAAATATAGCACAGTTTCAAAATCCTTTCAAGTTAATTTTCCTAAAGCTTAAATAAACCTTTAGATATTCTTCTTGAGAATGTTGAAAACAGTACGTTCTGCTTGCAGTAATCGCAACTTCATTTTTTTAGGTGTTAACTTAAACACCTTGGTAAGTTGCTTGAAATTTAGAGGTTTATTATCTCCAATTCCGTACCGCAATCGTATTATTTGTTCAATTTCTGCATCTAGTTTTTCCGTTTCTACGAGCTCACTGAGCCGCGCTTCAACATACACCAGCGCTTCATCTGAAACACCGTGCTCCATAAGATCACCTCTTCATCTATCTGGAACGCTTGTTTGTTGTTTGGAATATATGATCACCAATGAGATATTTACTCAGTGTCACTTCTTCTTCTTTCATCCCTAGCAGAGATTTGAACCATTGTAGGATTCTTTGCATGTCTTCACCCACTTCGTTTCAAACTTCACCAAACTTAAGTTGACCCACGTGAGTTACTTATGTTTGTGCAAGTCTTTCAAAAACCAACAAGCATATTCTATTATATTTCACGCCACTACACAAGAAAAAACTACTGAACTTAATGATTAAGCAATGACTCTATACAGCTTTAATAGTTCATTTGAGCGGATTACCATCTCTTGTGACAATGAATTTATGATTTTGATATTGCTCAATTGATTAGCATCGTTTAGCTGATCAAGCTGTTCGAGTTTATGTTTTAAATGTCGAACAGTCCCAAAATTCCCGTCAAAAATTTGAACGTTTTCCCCTAAAACAGAACGAACAGCATCTTTTAAAAATACATAATGTGTACAGCCAAGGACCACACTTTTTACATTTAACATTTCAACATCTTTAAAACACATCCGTATTGCAGATTCTACCTCAGGACCATTTACTTGACCCCTTTCAACCAAAGGAACAAGTTCAGGACATGGAACCTTATCAATAGCAGTTGAAGCGTCCAGTCGTTCCATTAATTTTGCAAACTTCTTCTCTCGCAAGGTTACTTCCGTGGCCATTACAGCGACCCTACCGTCAACTGTGTTTTCAACAGCTGGTTTTAAAGCTGGTTCCATGCCAATAATGGGAATAGAGTATTTTTCACGTAGAGCTTTAATTGCAGCACTGGTCGCAGTGTTACAAGCTACTACAATGGCTTTTACACCTTGCTCAACTAAATACTCACTCACATTTATAGAGAGGTCTATAAGCTCCTCTGTCGTTCGTACACCATAGGGTGCATTGGCAGAATCTCCATAGTATATAAAGTTTTCAGTCGGCATATGTCGAAGTAACTCCCCTAAAACGGAAATCCCCCCCATACCTGAATCAAAAACACCTATTGGCGCAGTTTTATTCATCTTATTCACCACCATATAATCGTACTCATATTATATTATCTTAGACCCAATTAGACAATCTATTTAACACTTATCCACAGGGGATTCATTCCTGCACACCGCACGTAATCAGAGATCTTCAGAATAATAGTGTGAATATATCATTATTTTCTGAAAGTTATCAACATATTAACAACTGCCTGTTAATAATTATTCAGTCAATTCTAATAGATATTTTTCCTGAGTAGATGTGTATAATATAATTGAAGGGAGAATATCAGTATGAAACGGATTGACTGCAGAAAATGTAGAAATTTTTATATTACCTGGGACCCAAACAAACCTTACGGATGTAGATATTTTGGTTTTAAAACTAAACTCTTCCCATCTGTTTATGTATATAAAAGCTCTGGCGAACCTTGTAAAGCCTTCAATGACAAAAATCCTGACTCCGGTGGAAACTCTGGATTTGGCATTGGAGGTGGATTTGATAGTAAGGGATAGTCTGACCTATTAAAGATTTTTGATTTTCTGGACTTAATTGTTTTATACGAATGCCCTGAAAATCTTCGATTTTCTAGACTTGGGTTTTCTTCTTTGAACGCCCTGAAAATCTTTGATTTTCTAGACCTGAGTTTTCTTATTTTGAACGCCCTGAAAATCTTTGATTTTCTGGTCCGCGGAGCGCGGACCATGTTAAGAAATGCAAAATCCCAAGAATTTGAGTGAACTCGAATTCTTGGGATTTTGCATTTCTTAACGCGTTCCTGTTGCTTTTCGCGAGAAAAAAAAGAGACCGAATAATCGGTCTCCAAAACAAGTGAGTGATTCAGTTGATATAAGGAGACAAAACGGTTCAACCATTCTGCCGAATATCACATAATTACGAGTGTAATTTCATATCACCTAACTTTATCATACCACGTTTTCTCATAAACTCAGAAATCAGGAGTGATAATACTGCTGGTAAAATGAAATGTAATACACCCATTTTCAACACCAATTCTGCCATAGGTGTTGTTTCAGACATTGCTGCTATGGTTCCAAACTGGCCAACTAAGCCACTTGTACCCATACCCGCACCAATACTGTTAGATTCCATTTTAAATACAACTGTGCCAATAGGACCAAGTATACCCGCGGCAAGTGTAGGTGGAATCCATATCATTGGATTTCGAATTATATTTGGAACTTGAAGCATTGATGTACCCAGTCCTTGGGCCACAAATCCTCCAAAGCCATTTTCTCTGTATGAAATGACAGCAAAACCAATCATTTGTGCACAACAACCCACAAGGGATGCTCCAGCAGCGAGTCCTGATAAGCCTAGTGAAATTGCCAGTGCAGCACTTGAAATGGGTAAGGTTAAAATAATGCCCATTAACATGGCAACAATAATTCCCATTGGAACTGGATGTAATACTGTTGCAGTATTAATAAGTGCGCCTAAAGCTTTCATCATTGTTGCAATCCATGGGCTAACAAATGTACCTACCATCCCGCCAACAATAATTGTTAAAGCAGGTACCAATACAATATCCACTTTGGTTTTGCCAGCAATCAGTTTTGAAAATTCAGCTGCACACAATGCCGCAACAAATGAACCCATCGGTTCCCCTATAGATGCAACATAAACACCTGTTTCAAGAGGTTTTAAACTTCCTGCTCCAATGGTGCCTGCAACAATTGAGGCAAATATGCCAAGTGGTGGTGCGCCAACACTGTAAGCGACAGCAGCACCTATAGCTGGCCCCATCATATATTGTGCCATTCTGCCATATGTAACAAGTTGGTCTATACCTGTGAAATCACCAATTTGCTTTAATATCAGACCGATAATTAAAGAACCAAACAGACCAAGCGCCATACCATTTAATGTTTTAATTAAATATTCTCTTAAATTGAAAGAACTCATTTTTCACATCCTATTTACTGTATCTTAATTTACAATGAGATATTCATACTAATATCCATAGATTTATATGAATGAGTTAATGCACCTACACTAATTACATGTACACCTGTAGCTGCAATGCCTCTAACTGTATCTAAGTTAACACCGCCTGAGGCCTCTAAAACAACCTTATCACCTGCAATACGGACGGCTTCAGACATCATTTCAAGTGGCATATTATCTAACATTACTATATCTGCACCTGCTTTAACTGCTTCATTTAACTCTTCTATATTTGTGACTTCCACTTCTATAGATGTGGTGTGTCCAATTTTACTTTTAATGCTGGAAACAGCATTGGTAATACCACCTGCTGCCTTAATATGATTGTCTTTAATCATTACAGCATCTGATAAACTATACCTATGATTAAAACAACCTCCAACACGTACTGCGTATTTTTCAAACTGACGTAAACCAGGAGTTGTCTTACGTGTATCTACAATTTTTGTATCATAGGTATCCACACTTTTAGCAAATTTATAAGATAACGTGGCTATACCAGACATACGCTGCAATAAATTAAGAGCTAATCTTTCAGCTTTCAACATATCTTTAGCAGGGCCTTTGACCACTGCGATTATTTTTCGATTATCAACATACTGTCCTTCTTTAACAAAAAATTCTAATTGAAAAGTACTGTTTACACGCTCAAAGACGGCTTTAAAAACTTCCAAGCCAGCAATAACTCCTGCTTCTTTTGCTGTTACTTCAGCACTCGTAATACGGTCATCTAAATCCAATAAATCCGTAGTCATATCCATGTAAGGCATGTCTTCCACAAGCCACTTATCTATTTGAGCGTCTAATCCTAAAAACTTCATGTTATTCTTCCTTTCGAAGCATGATATGACTTCCAAGCGTATTCGGACGATATTTTGCTGCTTCCAATATTTTTTCTGCAACCATAGTCATGTTTATAGCTTCGATCGCTTCAACTGTACGTATAGCTTCTTGGTTTAACTGCACTAATAAGTCTTTAATTTGTGTTAGTCCCTGATTAATGCGTTCTTCATCGCGAATGATAAATGCGGATTGTGACAATACATGTCGAACTTGAGCTTTAATCGATTGAGACTCAAGTGACTTTTTATAATTTGAAGATGAGTGAAGAACACCACGAATTGGATTCAAGTCCATATTTGCTTCTAGTGTACATGCCACTCGATGTGCATAAACAACGGCTTCTAATAATGAGTTACTAGCAAGTCTATTAGCACCATGAACGCCAGTACGTGCAACTTCACCACAAGCATAAAGACCATTCATACTTGTATGTCCATCCATATCCGTCTCAATCCCTCCCATAATATAGTGTTGTACTGGGCGGACTGGAACCGGAGTTGTGGCCATATCATATCCTGCATCTAAACAGTTTTTATATATGGTTGGAAATCTATCTTTTAAATACTGTTTGCCTAAGTGTCGAACATCTAAAAATGTCTGTTCACCACTTAATAGTTGATCAAACATCGCTTTAGCAACGACGTCTCTTGGTGCAAGCTCTTTTAATGGATGAAGTAAGTCCATAAATCGCTCACCTTTAGAGTTGATTAAGTAGCCTCCCTCACCTCTAACAGCTTCAGAGATCAAAAAGGTATTCTTGTCTTTAGAGAAGGCAGTCGGATGAAATTGAATGAATTCCATATCCTTAATTTGAATCTGAGCTCGTATAGCCATACCTAAGCCATCACCTGTCAATATTGCAGTATTTGTGGTAGCATCGTATAGGCCGCCAATTCCCCCTGTGGCTAAAACGATATTACGACTTGTAAATACAACCTTTGCTCCTCCGCAAATGGTTATGACGCCGACTGCCTGCTTATCTTGTTCTAAGATATCAACAGCTAGTGTATGTTGAGCTATATGAATGTTATCTCTTGTTTTTGCAGCTTCAATTAATCCTCTTGTTATGGCTTCACCCGTATAATCTTTATAATGAAGAACACGTCTAGCTGTGTGTCCACCTTCTTTAGTCGTCAGTAAAACACCATCATGGTCCCTATCAAACTCAATTCCTAGAGAAAGTAGATCTTCAATCCTGCCTTTGGCTTCTGATACCATGATTTCTACAGCATCCACATCATTATAAGCACTACCTGCCTTAAGAGTATCTTCAATATGTGTACTTACATCTTCCTCAGTCATCGCAGCAGCAATGCCGCCTTGAGCTAAAGAGCTGTTGCTATCAAGCAGCTTCGATTTTGTAAGTACCAACACTTTTCTGTTTTTGTTTAGTGATAAGGCCGTAAACAAACCAGCAATCCCTGATCCAATAATAATGCAATCATACTGTTCTGTTTGTTCAAGATTAACTTCGAAGTCCATCAAATATCGTCGCGCCATAATATCACCTATTTGTATAAAATGCTTATTAAGCATTCACCTTTAACATACGATCAAGTGCCTCAAACGCTTTTTGTCGCGTTTCATCAGGAACTGTTATTTCAAACATTTCATCTTTAATTGCTTTATATACATTCTCAAGCATTGTCTTTTTCATGTTGTAACATGTTAGATGTCCAGATAATACGCGGAAGTGTTTCTCTGGATTTTGTTTTCTAAGAGTATGAAGAATACCCATTTCAGTACCAATTATGAAAGACTTCTCATCTGAATTCTTTACATGGTCAATAATTTGAGATGTACTTCCAACAAAATCAGCCAGTTCAACAACTGCTGGGTTACATTCAGGATGTACAAGAATTGGTGTGTTAGGACGCATTTTTCTACTAGCTTCAACTTCGCGTACTGTTACACGTTCATGTGTTATACAGAATCCATCCCAACGCATGATTTCAGTTTCAGGAACATGCTTTTGAACGTAATGGCCTAAGTTGCGGTCTGGAGCAAACAGAATTTTCTTTGCACCTAATGACTTCACGACATTTACAGCATTTGAAGATGTACAGCAAATATCACTTTCTGCTTTAACATCTGCTGATGAATTTACATACGTAACGACCGGCACACCTGGATTAAGTCTTTTAAACTCTCTAAGGTCATCACCAGTTACCATATCTGCCATAGGACATCCAGCCTCAAGTACAGGGAGGATAACTTTCTTGTCAGGACTTAAAACTTTGGCACTTTCCGCCATGAAATGTACACCGCAGAAGATAATCATATCGTGGTCTGTTTCTGCTGCAACTTGGCTCAACTTTAATGAGTCACCCACTACATCTGCTATTTCCTGTACTTCAGGAATCTGATAATTATGTGCTAATATAATTGCGTTTTTCTCTTTTTTTAGTTTTTTGATTTCTTCAATCATTTGAAATTGATCCATTATAATATATCCTTTCAAAATCCATTACTGTATATAGTGTCATTACAGGTGTCTTGTCACCTTAACACGAAAGAAATAGCCACTTAAAGGCTAGTCAGCTAAAAATCCATTTTCTCTTAATTCTCGAACAAGGGCCGTGTATATTTTTTCGCTCGGCACCTCTATTGTATGGATATGTTCCCCATCTGTCAACGATGAAAGTGGCAGAGCATCCATATCTTCTACACGTTTTAAAAATGAATTTAAATCCTCTTGTGATTCAATCATTAATTGTCCTATTATTTCACCGTATACAGGGTGATCAACAATCACGTTTAATACTTTGCAACCGTACTCGAGCATCGTTTGTAATTCTTCCCCGAGTCTTGAGCTATCATGCTGACATACCACTGTTTTTATGAGTTGACTTGACTTAGGTCGTCGCGGTATAAAATATCCGTTTGATGCTGCAACAATATTTAAGCCTGCAGCTCTAAGTACAGCGATGTCTTGAACTATCACTTGACGACTCACATCATATTTCCTAGCCAGACACGATCCGGTCACAGGCTCCATTGATGTCTGAAGTAAATCTTTGATAGCATCTCTTCTTGACTGCGTCATTGACATCTCCTTTCTGTACCGATCAATACGAAACACAGTTATTTTATTATGAACATAATGACTCGTCAATAGAGATTCAAAAAGTCCACATTAATTTCAAAAAAATCCCTGGTGAATGAACACCAGGGATGATTAATTATTTTCCGTTTCGCTTTTCAAAGTTTTCCTTTGAATGACCGATATGGTCGATGATTTTAGCAATTGCTTTTTCTTCATCTCGGTTAATGAAAGCGTCTAGAATTTCCTTGTGTTCCTGAAGAGTATGTTCCATTCTACCTTCAGATTTTAGAGACTCATAACGTGTTGTTTTTATAAACAACTGGAAATCTCTTAATACATGTTCAAGGAAACGGCTTTTTGTCGCCATATAAATTAGCTCATGGAACTTTGTATTCAACTCAAAGATTTTATCTACATCTTTTTTGAATGTGTAAAACTCCATAAGTTCGTAAATTTCTTTCAAACTATCAAGCTCTTCTTGAGACATTCTTTCTACTGACCACTTTGCAGCAATGCCTTCAATCGCTTCACGAATTGTATAGATGTCTCTGATATCTTGGGCAGTTACACCCTTAACAATGACTCCTCGATTAGGAATGTTTTCAACCAGTCCATCAAGTTCAAGTTGCTTAAGTGCTTCACGTACAGGCGTGCGACTAACACCCAGTTCGTCCGCTAGCTTAGCTTCGACAATTTTTTCACCTGGATCGTACATACCATTTAATATATCTTCACGAATTTTTTCAAATATTATAGAAGTTAAGGATTTATTCTCCTTCTTCTGATCAAAAAGGTCCATTATAATAATGCCTCCAATTACTTTGCCTCAATTGTATATATATCTATACATTAAACTGCTATCTTATTCTATATTACTTTCTATAGAGTGTCAACGATTCAAGGCTTGAAATTCCAACGATTTCGACCGTTTTTCAATTTTTATTTGTATATATATTATAAAGAAGCTCAATTTTTTGTATACATTATAATTTTTGCTCAATATAGTACAATTATCGAAATGTATTCAAATGTATAAAATCCTTCACATTCCATTTAAATCAATTGATAAAAAATGAACAATCACTTCTACATCAGAGTAATTTCAACGGTGTGGAGAGTTTTTAAGATATTTTGGATATGAATTTTTATGAAAGTTTGCCCATAATAACTTGCATTTTGATTCATTCAAATTATCGAAAAATCATGATTAAGTCTGGACATACTTTAATTCAACATCTGTGGATGTTAAATGCTTATAAACAGAGGCATTTCCAATTTTAATGAAAATGCCTCATATTCCAACCTATTAAGTCAGTTCAACTTCGGATTTGTCAGGTTCCTTTGATGATAACTGTCTGTTTAGATATGCATTCACACCAATGAACACAATAAACATTACGAAAGCGAGGATCAAGTGTGAACTAAATATATCATTGTTATCTTTAATCCAGCCTATTAATGGAAGAGTTATACCTGCAGCTAAACCCGTTGCTAAACTAATAAACGAAAGTATAGTTGCACGCTTTGAAGATGGAATATGTTTGTTCACATACTTATTAATTACAGGCATATATAAACCTCGTGACACTTGTTGAAGTAATATAGCAAAAGCACCAATCCAAATGCTGACACTCCCCATAATCAGGAATGAAACTAATACTAGAGCTGCAACAAACATCATTGTATAAGACTTCGTTAGTTTTATTATCTGGGTACTTCTTTTACTTGTAAAGGCTGCAACCATATTAAATAAAAAGAAGAAAAGTCCAAACGATGTAACAGGTAGATTTATGGCTTCCATATAAGGCTGATAGAACCAGAATCCAGCCCTAAAGAATATAAAAAATGCCATGGCATAAATGATCACCGCTCTAATTTTCCTATGGCCAACTACATAAGCTGCACTATCCTTTATCTGTTCAAAGTATGTTTCACTTACTGCCTCACCATCATCTGCAAATGCGTGTTCATCAAATCCAGTGATAATTGCTATTGTAACCCCCATAAATCCAATTGAGATCCAAAGTGGTAAGTCAGGATTGAAAGTGTAAGCATATGCACCTACTATGGAACCTATCCCTTGCATAATAAACATATACATTCTTCCATTACCTAGTATCTCTTGAAACTTACTTTCAGCTTGCTCATATTTTAGATTGTCGTAGAGTAAGGCTGTATCAGCTCCCGATTTCATAGCTGTACCTAAACTAAATATTACCTCTCCAATAGCAAAGACTATAAATGAATTCCCAATGATATAAAGGAAAAGACCTAATGCGTAAAATAAGGCTCCTAAAGATAAACTGACCTTACGGGATACTTTGTCAGCCAATGCCCCAGTTGGTACTTCAAAAAGAAATACAGCCAGTGCACAGACTGATTGTAATAGCATTATCACAGTGA
>Ga0209379_10000398_pt1 | contig 38797 bp, 27 predicted proteins | sample tdDd001_FD_187124 | JGI IMG/M metagenome (GOLD analysis project Ga0209379, IMG submission 187124) | Marine sediment microbial communities from the Atlantic coast under amendment with organic carbon and nitrate - tdDd00.1 (SPAdes)... | ecosystem: Environmental > Aquatic > Marine > Coastal >... | reverse complement strand
GACGTTGTAACCCATATCAGTCAGTATCCACGCCTGGAGCCAAAGTCGATAGTTATCAGGTTGGTCGAAACTCAATAAATAGCATAATTTGGACGATCGCTTCTTAGCTTGAGTAATAAGAGCAATGCACCTTTGCATTATCACCGATTGCCATAATGATAATTGAATGTTGACCAATGGATTTTCTGGCTTTTTTATCTCTTTCTCAACATGGTTAACAACATGCTTAACGAACACATCTAATGGGTATTCTTTCATTAGTTGGATTAACAGCTTATCCAACTTTGCACCATTACAGTCAACCAGTGCAGTTAATATTGATTCGACGGCTTTTAATTTGTCAGTCTGATCATTGGTTGCATCCTCAACATTAAGCTCACCATCAAGTAACGGTCGAACCTTCCCTATCGCAACACCTTTTCCAAGCCATGTGAGTATTTTTCTTATCCGCTCGATATCGTCGTCTGAATAAAGCCGATGACCTTTTTCAGTTCTCATGGGATTAAGCAAACCATATCTACGTTGCCAAGCCCGTAACGTTACCGAGTTAACACCTGTTATCTCTGATACATCTTTAATTGCGTAATACTTGTGTTCACAATCCATAACGTAACTTCAACTCCTCGGGATATGGATTTAAAAAGGTCTGTAACTGCAAGTACGGATCAGGATACTCTTTAAGGTAATGGTTAATTAATGCCAAAGGAGCAAGAATAGGTTGGTTACCCTCGCGATAACTCATTATTAATGCGGCTAACTCCTGCTTCTGATCTTTCGTTAGTGATCGCTTAAAGTACCCTTGTAAATGCATTAGTACATTTGTTTTGTTTTTTCGGCTCGCTCTATTTTTTATAGCATCCATAAACTGCTGTCGGTATTCGTAATAGAAAGAATCCACATCCCATTCTTTAATTGAGGCAACCATTTGCCCCATCTTTTTATAGGCTGTCGGACTATGTGCCATCAGCACGAGTTTATATCGGGAGTGAAACTTAACAAAAGCATCGTAGCTTCTAGCTTCGCCTAGCGATTGGTAAAAGTCATTGAGAGAAAAGACCCGGAAAACAAAATTCTCACGCAGTACCGGATCTTGAAGACGCCCATCTTCCTCCACTGGTAACCATGGCATCTTCGCCATTAACTCTCGCGTATACACACCTACGCTACCGCCGGGTACCGTGTTTCCATTATCAATATGCAGCTTTACTCGCTCCATACCGCAGGTCGGTGATTTGGCGCAAACAACATAGCCCCGTAGGTCATCAAAATGCGCTATTTGCTGGTCGGCAAACTCTTTCATCTGAACGGTAAAATCTATTTCATTCTCTTTACTGTCAACTAAGCGTTCATCACCGCTGGGAAGCTGAAGTAAACGAATTGCCCGCCTTGGGATTGTCATTCCAATACCGACTTCAGGGCAAACAGGCTTAAAGTTGAAATACCGTGAGAGCTCATCGACCACAAACCGATTCTGTTTGTGACCGCCATCGAAACGTACGTTTTGCCCGAGGACACATGCACTGATACCAACAGAAATTGTCATACTCACCGACCTTGTACAATTCAATAAACTTGTACAACTAAAGTTAGCTCAAGACTCACAGTTGTACAATATTTTTTTTTGTACATGCACACTCGTTTAGTTAGTTATCTGAGATCAATGGATTAACCGCAACAAAAAAGCGACCCTAAGGTCGCTAGTTAAATGCAGCCAAAAATGAAAGTATTAACGACTATTTCATCCAACGCTGTTCGCGCCACTCTTGCTGCTGCTCTGTACCTAAAAAGGTCCATGCCACAACTCGTGTGATTTTCTGACCTTGCGCCATGTCGATGGTGCGAGTATCGGCTACTTTCACCTTATTTAAGGCTCGATAGATTTCAGGCAGATTTTCTTTCTTCGACACTAAAGTGGTAAACCACAGACATTGAGACTGCTTCTCTACGCTTTGTTGAATCATACGCTTAATGAAAGCTACCTCACCGCCCGGGCACCACAACTCCGCTTTTTGACCACCAAAGTTGAGTGCAGGTTTCTGACCTCTTACTGCCTTATCAAAACCTTCCGTTCCTTTTTTCTTAGCATTTGCACTGAGGTTACGCACTTTGCGCTCGCTTCCTGCAGCCGCTTCCGCCAAGGAGGAATGAAATGGCGGGTTGCACATTGTGAAATCAAAAATGTCATCAGCGTTGATCATTCCCGTAAAGATATAATCAGGCACCTTCTGCAAACGACATTTTATTGCTCCAGCCAGTGTCGGGTTCGACTCAACAATAAACTTCGCAGATTTTATTGAAAGTGGGTCAATATCAGCACCGACAAATCGCCACCCATACACACGGTGTCCAATAATTGGATAAGCACAGTTCGCCCCTACTCCCACGTCAAGGCCACTTATCCGCTTACCTTTAGGGATTTCGCCGTCATTGGATTCGGCTAACAGATCGGCAATATAGTGAAGGTAGTCTGCTCGACCCGGAATGGGCGGACATAGATAACCAGGAGGAATATCCCAATGCTGGACTTTGTAGAAGTGACTTAACAACGCCTTGTTTAACACCTTCACTGCTTCAGAGTTTGTAAAGTCAACAGACAGATCACCAAACTTGTTCTCGCTGACAAAGGGAGTCAACTGCGGACAACTCGCTGTCAGTGCTTTAAAATCATAACGCTGACGATGGGGATTACGAGGGTGTAACCCTTTATTGGCCACCTGAGTTTTCTTCTTTTGTGTCATTTAATTATCACTTTGTTCAACTTAATAAGCAGCTATACAATACCGCTATTAGATACAATACATATTACAGCATAAACTGTGTCGCAATAAGCCTAGTACAAGCCCTCCAGAGAATAATTTCACTACACATACACGTTATATTTTCCTCGCCAAACACCATTACGGTCAATTAACAACCAAACCGAGACAAAACCCACCCACAAGGAAATAAATATGTAGGAAAAACATTGCTCAAACCTTAAGGTAGGGTTAAATAGGATGTTTGTGCGGTGCTTAATTTTAGCATTACAAGTAAAAGGAGTTGCACTATGCGTATATTCATTTTTGTGCTTATCGTCTTGCCTTTTTTTGTGTCTGCACAGGCACCGTCTTCAATCGCGTTCTATTACAATTCGATTGATTCCGTTCGGGAGCTGATGAACTATGAGCGCGTCGTAGTCTCTCCCAATTTAATAACCCCAAAACAGATTGATACACTTAAGCAAGCCAATACAGATGTTTTTGCCTATCTTAGTGTCGGTGAGTTTGATGGTCCTTCCTTGCCCAATAACTTACGCACTTCGTCACCAGCAAAAAACGAGAACTGGCAGAGTTATGCCATGGATTTAACTTCCCCGGATTGGCAGCTGTATTTAACAAAACAGTCAAAATCTTATTTGGCTAAAGGCTTTGACGGACTCTTCCTCGATACCTTAGACAGCTATTACCTCTTTGCTGATAATGAAACAGAACAGCGAAAGCAGCAACAAGCACTTGTTGGCATTATTGCGGGTCTGAATCAGTTAGCCGGTGAACCCAAGCTGATTCTAAACCGTGGCTTTGAAATCGTCGGACAACTAGAACAGCCTATTTCTGCCGTACTGGCCGAGTCACTCTATAACAGCTATCACCCTGTTGATAATAGCTACCACAAGGTGAAACCATCAGATTCAGAGTGGCTTGCCAACAAACTTGACCAAGTAAAAGAACGAGGCATCGAAACCATTGTTATCGACTATATTCCCTCTCGTGACCGTGAAGCGCAAAGAGCAGCAGCTCGGCGCTTGCTCAATGAAGGATATACGCCATATGTCAGCGACGGGTTACTCTATGAGTTCGGGGTGAGTACAATTGAACCTATCGCGAAACGCGTTCTCGGATTTTTTGATGGTCGATACACCGATTTTTCGAGCTCAGAATGCCACCGAATGATCTCGATGCCTATCGAATATAAGGGCTATGTCCCCGAATGCAGAAATATCCGAACAACAAACTTCGCAAACGTAGATCTGAGCAGGTATGCAGCAATTGTTCTCTGGCTAGACGAAGTGTCATACCAAGGTAACGCTCAGTTGCTACAATGGCTGTCACGCGCTATTGACGAACGCCCCATCCTCTTCATTAAATCATTGCCTACCGATGAAACATTACGGAAAAAACTCGGTATATCTGACGTTGGTGAACTTGAAGGAGAGATAAACGTCTCAAGTGGAGCTGATTGGTTGGCTAATCGCTACCCTCCCACTTTCAGCCAATTTGAATCTTATCAGCGTTGGGTTGCGAGTAACTCCCGCATTCACGCCCTTATTAAGGTAACTGATCAGACCGGTAATACTTCAGGACTACTGTTTAAAGCGCCGTGGGGTGGCGCAATTCTGTCCCCCTTACCAGTAAGTAACTTGGCCAATAACACCGAGGCATGGACTATTGACCCTTTTCGTTTGATCGAGGAAACCCTTGACCTACCGAAAATCCCGGCCGCCGATGCCACCACGGAATCGGGCAGACGTATACTCACCAGCCATATTGATGGCGACGGGTTTCCGTCTAAAGCCTGGTTTCCAGGCAAACCCTATACTGCCGAGGTACTGTTAAAGCACGTATTTAAAAAATATCCACTTCCGCAAACCGTCTCGGTAATTGAAGGCGAAGTTGGCAAGCGCGGTCTGTACCCGGAACAAAGCGATGAAATGGAAGCGGTAGCACGAAAGATTTTTGCCCTGCCAAATGTCGAAATTGCATCGCACACATTCAGCCACCCGTTTTTCTGGGACTTAAGCAAGGCTGCCAAGAAAAAACAATACGGCGATCATCTTCCTATTCCCGGGTACACCTTAGATTATCGCAATGAAATCATCGGCAGTGTCGACTACATCAACAACACGCTAGCCCCCGAAGGCAAGAAGGTAAAATTGATATTATGGTCGGGTAAAGCCGATCCAAAGGAAGATGTTCTTGCCATCGCCGAAGAAGCAAAACTGTTAAATGTCAACGGCGGCAATACCTATGTTGTAAACGGTAACAACAACTATACCCAAATCTCACCAACCATTGCCTGGTATCCATCAGCGGTTCATGTCTACACACCAGTACTTAATGAAAATCTATATACCAATCTATGGAGTGAACACCACGATGGATACGGCCGCGCAGTAGAAACATTTGAATTACTTGGCAGCCCCCGCAGACTAAAAAGTATCGCTATCTATTACCATATGTACACTGGCGCTTATCCTGCCTCGCTAAAAGCAGTGATAAACGTTTACGACTGGGCATTAGAACAAAACACAACCCCACTCTATTTAAGCGAATATGCAAAACGCGCACGAACCCTGTATGAAACAGGCATTGCGAAAACACTCGATGGCAAGTGGCAAATCACCAGTTCGGGAATAAAAAGTATTCGTTTGCCAAATTCGTTCGGTTATCCGGTTATAAAACAAAGTAACATTGCAGGCTGGAATGACGGGCCAGACGGCAAGTATCTCACCCTGTCTTCACCACGAAGCATTGTTATGCTAAGCGCCGTTCCGAAGAAGCAAAGCGCCTACCTAAAAAATGCCAATGGTCAGCTAGTAAAATGGGAAACAGTCGGTGCCGTCACTAACTGGGTTATTGAAAGCCATGTCCCACTTGTGTTTGAAATAGCTAATGGTTCAAAATGCAAACTAACCAGCGACTCAGTACTAAAGAGAACAGTTATTACTAATGGCGGAGTCCGCTACACCGCATCTAAGGCAGGTACTTTTTCTGGTTCGCTTCGCTGCAGCAGTCAAAAAAACAAAACTAAGAAGAGAACAACAGACGGCTAATAATACATGGCAGTATTTTTAAAACGCTCTTCATCAGGGAAGCACAAAAAGCCGAGGATCCGTTTGGTCAACAAGCGTTCCTTGGTAATACTGACGCTTACCTCCCTATGGGCGTTATGGCTTGTCTCACCAAGCCAGAACATGCTGATCAAGCTCATAGCCCGATCTTCATCACCTGATGTCTCGCTGGCTTTCCTACGTGAAATTAATGTAAGAGAACCCGATAACCGAGAAGTCATCAAACTGATTATCGACACCAATATTCAACTTGGTCACCTAGACGAGGCACTAGCATTATCAGAGATGATTTTGTCTAAGGAAGATACGTCCAGAGACTGGGATGCATTCGGGGTTTACCTGCAGCTTTTGATGGATATCTCCCGCCGAGCTGAGTCCAGAAGCGATGTAGACGCCAAACTCCGTCGGATTATCAATACAACTGATTATGTTCCCGAGGCAGAGTTAGCACGAAAACTAGCCGATGCCGCTATTGAGCTTTCAATGCCTGAAAAAGGCTACGCGATCTTACTTCCACACTTGCAAAGTGGCGAAACCAACCACCAAGAGCTCGTCGGACTGGCACTACAGAACTCGGATTATGATAACTCACTAAAAATACAACTAGATGCATTTCAAGAATTTGAGAGCCAAGAACAAGCACAGTCATTGCTGGCGTTATTTGTATCATCTAATAGCCCACTGTTGAGCAAACAATTCATCGACAGTTATACGGGAAAGCTCAGCCAGCAACCTGACTTCTTGCAACTGACAGTTAGCCACTCAATACTCATGGGTAACACCGATACTGCGTTGACCCAGTCAAAAAAACTGCTGGCTATTGAGCCAAGTGACGAATTGACTGCCAGTACCGCTGAGCTTGCCATTGCGACCAACAACCAGCCTTTGGCAATCTCACTCCTGTTGCAACTAGTGAACAACACCAATGCGCCGGAGCATATCGCCAAATTGCATGACCTATATCGCTGGCAAGGCAATATCCCGAAGGCTTTCACTCTTAGTAAAACGTTGCTTGAACAATCACCATCGGAAACTCAGCTTCGTGCCGGGATTGAAGAATCCCGCGCACTTGGAGACATCTACCATGAGAGCATTTTTTACCAACGCCTTGCTGCGAGCAATCAGATAAAACCGAGCGAGTATTCAAGCTGGCTTAATGCACTCGAAAAAGCCGAAGGCACCTCAGCCGCCCTAGCAAGCATAAAACGACTTGCGGTAAAGAGACCTCATGATTCCACTCTTGTAAGTCATAAAGTTCGACTCTATGACTATCAGAGCGATTATCTCCGAGTGATTGAACAGTGGAATCACTTACGGCGTTTACGTTCCCCAACAACGACAGAGGCTCTTTGTTTTTCGAATGCCTATATCATGACCCACCAGCCAAAGTATGCTCTGGCTGCGTTAACCACCCCTAAGGATTGGCTTGATGCCGGAGAAGATTATTTAGAAACCGTCGCATCACTAGCTTGGGAAACCAGTAACCGCAAGGTTGCACAACTATCTCAGGACCGGCTTATCGCACTATCAAGTGACAGTGTTGATGTTTACCGCTACTTGAAAACTAGCTCGCCAATTCTCAATGAGAAAATTGACGAGTTGGTAATACTGTACCGAAATACCAACAATGAACAGCCGTTGCTTGCTGCAATTAAGGCGGCAAAGGATGCCAATGACCAAAAGCAATTTAACCGCTTACTAAAACTTGCGACTAGCAGCCCATCACTTACCAACAATACGAGTATTCAGCTTTTTCAGGCTCAGCTAGCAATCGACAATCAGGACCCGGAGAAAGCGAGAACGCTGTATAACAAAATACTCGATAAAGAACCGAGTAATACAAGCGCGATCAGCGGATTAATATGGCTTGCTATCAACTCCCAAGATCAAGATGTTTTAGCCACCCTCTATAACCGCTACAAATTAGCATTCAAAGGAGATGAAGAGCTTTGGCTCAGTTTTGCCACCTCGGCACAGATTTTAGGGCACATTAAAGAATCAGAGCTCTGGTATCAACAGCTGCTATTGAACACCGAAAAGCCCGATGTTGCCGTTTTAATCAACTTTGCTGCCATGCTGGAATTGCAAGGTCGTTATGACACGGCTTTTAAACTTCGACACTTTGTTGCGAGCCAACTTAGCGAAGAGTTACTCCGACTGGAAGACGGAGATATTACTTACCGTTCGTTAATCGCTCTGTTTATGGGGGAAAAATTTGCACACGCCCAGGTAGCTGAAGCAGCCCTGTTACATCCTAACAATCGTAAAACTGAAGAACTTTTTCAGTATTTCCTTACGCAGAACCAAGCTGATAATCTCTTGTTCTGGCACCAAAGAACCGCACTCAAACACTATCTGCTACCTGACTGGCAGCAACTGTCTATCGCGATTCAGCGAAAAGACCATAAAGAAATGGAAAGACTGCTGGCCGAATCTGTTAACTTGCCTGTTGCTGACAGGAACACGGCACTTCAGCTCACAGGGCAATACCAGAAAGCGTGGCAGCAAGGCCAAGAAAATGTTGGCCGCATGGTTGATCTGCAAGCAGAAAAACAACTTAGGCGGGTTCATGTCAATCAGCACCCAGACAAGACACACAGCCTTCGATCTCAAGTGGCCCAAAACAGCCAGTGGGATATCACTAAATTCAGCCTGGACTACTATGCTCCTCACCGCGATGGCCATTGGCGCCTGGGAAGTGACTACCAGATTGCTGATGCTCCACTTCAGTTGCAGGGAAACGATATTGACAGCGAGAGCCGACTAAGAGGGCAATACCTGCTTCGTCAGCTCGACACCTCATGGAAAGTTAACGTCGATATTGCCGACGGGCTTGGCGATCAACGTTTAGGCGCCAGCATCAGTTATCAGGCTCCCATCGATTCATATTGGACTGCATCACTGAAACTGGGCCTTAACAACGCAGTCGAAGCCAGCCAGCTACTGACGCTTGCTGGCCAGGATAATATTGCAGGTCTCACCCTGAACTATCAACCGACATCTCGCGAATCAGTCGCTATTCAATTCAACCTGCATGATCTCTCAACCCGATTCGATGATGAAATTGGCCAAGGCTGGGATCTAAACCTTCGAGTGTCGGAACAATTGTTCTTCGCCGATCCGGCATGGCAACTATACGGCGATGTTAGCATGCAGCGCGTTAACCTAAGTGACAAGCCACTCGACGGTATCAATGCATGGCGAAACGGAGCATTTCCTTTAACCAGCGGTGACTTTGTCGAAGATGAATACCAGCGTGTAGCCATTGGTCAACGCGTCTGGCACGGAAATCCAGGTGTACCTGGCGCTATGGTCCCTTCCCCTCGATACTGGTTTGACAGTTCACTGGGTTACAACGTCACCAATAGTCGATTTGATATGACTTTAAGCTCGGGGCTTGGCTGGCGTGTCGTAGGAAATGACGAGCTTTACTTATCGGTTGACTGGCAAAGCCAGGACAGAAACGGGGATGAGTCGATGAAACTGTCTCTGGGGTATTTCTACAGCTTCTAAAGGATAATAACCATGAAGAACATACTATTACTTGCAACAACCTTGATCTTAAGTGCCTGCACAAGTTATCAGGTACCGGATAGTCCGGCATTTGCAGCTGATAGCCGTTGGGCTGTTATGCCTATGGTTAACAACTCCAATACGCCACTGGCAGCAGAAAAGGCCGAACAGATCCTCAACGCGCAATTGTACGCAAAAGGCATCAATGCAGTTATGTATCCGGCAAGCGACGTGAACGATCTTTCCAGCATTTTAGATAGCTCGGCAAAAAGAAAAAATGCCAAGGCATGGCTAGCCTCTCAGAACGTCGATTACGTTATTACCGGCTCGATTGAAGAATGGCACTATAAGAGCGGTCTTGACGGCGAGCCAGCGGTGGGAATAACCCTAGAAGTACAGTCAGCCAAAAGCAAGAACACCTACTGGCGCGCAACGGGTACACGTGGCGGCTGGGGAAGAGAAAGTGTCAGCGGCACTGGCCATATCGTGATCGAAACGCTCCTCGATGGCCTCAATATAGAACAACAGTAATGGACGAATCGTGAATGAGCAAAGACTGCCAATGAATACACTATGGAATCGCTTTATTATCGGATTCAGACAGGATGGTTTTGCCTGGCTTGAAACCATTGTGGTTTCAGTGCTTTCGATATATGTCTGGACCCAGTCAGACTCTCTGGCCGCAACATCGACTGAACATAATTTTTTCTGGCCTCTATTTGGTCCGCTGCTTATCGCATTAAGGTACGGGTTCGCCAAAGGCTTCATCTGCGCATTGCTAACCACAGCTGGATTGGCCAGTATCATGAATGCTACCGGCCTGCTGGAGTACTATCCCATCTCGCTGGCAATTGGCTTGATTTTGATGGCAATGATTGCAGGCGAGTTTCATGATTATTGGCACGCGATAAACCAAAAACATATTTTGGATCATACCTACATGACCCAAAAGCTGGACAGTTTTACTCAAAACTACCACTTACTGAAAGTCTCCCATGATCAGTTAGAGCAGCGTACAGCAGGCCAGACAGTCAGCCTCAGAGCAAGCATAAGCGCCCTTCACAAAATTGCATCAAAACACAGTTCGCACCGCCTAGAACATCTTGGTCACCCTTTTCTCAATCTTCTTGCGGAAATTGGCGGGCTCGAGGTTGCCGGTATTTACCGAGTTCATGATGGGGAGATCGACCAACAGGTGCATGCGACGCTGGGGGATCACCATCGCCTGGTGTTAAGTGATCCTATGTTGCTGGATATGTTGGCAACCCGAAAGCTTCTTTCTCCAGCCAAACTCGATGAAAATGCGACCCACAAATCACGCTACCAACTGTGTATCCCGCTTCTCGATACCCATAAAACGTTACAGGGTGTCGTCATAGCTGAAAGCGCCAAATTTTTTATGCTGACCCCCGCCAATGTGGCGTTGTTATCTCTTGTTTCAAACCATGCTGCCGACTTGCTCAGTGATGCCATTGTCACTCCTATTCTGCAAGCCCACCAAAGCACTCTGTTTCTCAGCTACCTTGACCGGGCTGATTACAACAAACGCCACTATGGTGCCGACAGCACCCTAGTCGTATGTATTGACGCTAATGGCGATCATAAAAAAAGCCTCGATTCGATCGTCAACTACCGTCGAGGAGCCGATGTTTACTGGTCGTGTCGCACAAAGCATGGTCGGAATGCCCTTGTTGTGTTGCTACCTCTCACGACAATATACGATGCCCAACAATATATAAAACGTCTCAAGGAGCTGCTTTCTTTAACAATTAGCAGCGACATTAATGACATTGATATCCTTGGCCCTCTCTCTTTAGAGCAAGATATCAAGCAGATTAAAACTCTCATGAACGAATTTGGAGCTTATGATGAAAACTTGGCTGTTCATTCAGACGATCTCATTTGAAAGCCTAAGCTTCTATATCGTCTTTAACCATGAAATGACACCAGCTGCCTGGTCATCATTTTTTGTATCGCATGCTCTCGCCTGTGCAAGCTTTGCCGCACTCAGTTGGCTACTGTTGCCCCGTAAATATAAATTTCCCTTGGTTAGCTCAGTTGCCTTTCTTTTTTTATTCAATTTCCTTCTCCCGCTTGTTGGAATGATCGGCACGGCTTGCTCACTATTAGTAGCCCTCTATCTGCCAAGAAAGCAAAGTCAGATAACCTGGCAGGAGTGCGAAGAGCTGCCCTTGCCGCAAAGCCCGGGAGATGTATTGAGCAACCAGTACGGTGCTGGTGCCCTGCGAGAAATCCTTATTCATAGTAATGACCCCGATCGCCGCGCCCTTGCCGTGAATGCGGTATGTCACCTTCCCCGCCAACAAGCGGTGCCACTTCTGCAGCTAGCGTTAAAAGATTTATCCGATGATGTCCGCCTTCTTGCTTACGCTGCCTTAGAAGGAATAGAAAGTCAGATCAACGAACTTATCTCACTATTCAAAAAACAATACGAAAATACCACACAACCAGACAAGGCCTTCGATATAGCACAGCAATACTGGGAACTGTGTTATCTCGGTATTGCCGAAGGTGTATTGAAGAAGCACTACCTAGAACAAGCTGAACATTACCTCAGGCTATCTAACGATAAAGAACAACGTGCGTCGAACAACCTGTTGTTAGGTCGCGTACTGCTTGAACAGCATCGACCGGACCAAGCAAGCATCTACCTGACGGCGGCTCTTCATGGCGGTTTACGAGTAAAACAAGTCGCTCCCTATTTGGCCGAAGCGGCTTACATCACTGGCGATTATCAGAAAGCAAAACAGTACATAGCCTACTTTCCTGATCAAAAGGGTGAGCGCCTTAGCCAAATCAAGGAGTACTGGTCGTGAGTAAAGACCTCGACGTCGATATCTGTCTACTGCTGGAAGGCACCTACCCCTATGTTCGGGGAGGCGTTTCAAGCTGGGTACACCAAATCATAAGTGGACTACCGGAATATACTTTTCACCTGATATTTTTAGGCGGACATCCAGATTTTTATGGTGAACCCGCCTATGACTTCCCTGAAAATGTCGTGGGTTTTGAAGTCCATTATTTGCTATCACCACCAGGGAACATTAAACCATCTTCACGTATGGGGAAAACCAAGCTTTTTCGCGTCTGGGGGCATTTTTTATCGTATTTCGAAAAAGAGAAAACACCCATTCCAAACGATTTGCTGGGTGAAATATCAGAATTTCTCGGCCAAAAGAATAGACTTAGCCTGACTGACTTCTTATATAGCCGAGCATCTTGGAAGATTCTAACCGAGCGCTATCTCAATTCTGCCGAGAATCAATCTTTTGTTGACTACTTCTGGACCTACAGAGGTATTTACCAACCACTATTTATTCTGTCACAAATCTCACAAAACCTTCCAAAGGCCAAAGCTTTTCATAGTGTCTCTACAGGTTATGCTGGCTTCTTGGGCGCTCTATGCAGACAACAAACAAACTGCCCGTTCCTGATTTCAGAGCACGGCATTTATACCAAAGAACGTAAAATCGATTTAGCCCAGGCCAATTGGATTAAAGACCGCCACAGCCTGATCGATATCAGTATGCACAAAGACATGGATTTAACCCGAAAAACATGGATACGGTTCTTCGAACAACTTGGGTTAACGGCATACCACCAGGCTGATCATATTGTTGCCCTCTTCGAAGGCAACAGGCAGCGGCAACACACCGACGGTGCTCCCGAACATAAAACCCAGGTAATTGTAAACGGCATCAATACTCAACGCTTTCATGCTGCCTATGAATTGAGGCCGACGAGTCCACCTCTTGTCGTCGGTCTCGTCGGCCGAGTAGTCCCAATCAAAGACATCAAAACATTCATCCGTACCATACGCGGAGCTGTTGAAGAAATGCCTGAGCTAGAGGGGTGGATCATCGGCCCTAAAGAAGAAGACCCCAGCTATGTACATGAATGTGAACTACTGATAGAAAGCCTCGGGCTCACCAACAATGTCAAAATGCTTGGCAGCCAGAATGTTGCTGAGATCATGCCCAAGCTAGGTGTGATGATGCTGACATCAATCAGTGAGGCTCAACCACTTGTATTACTTGAGGCAATGGCATCAGGTATTCCCTGCATTGCTACTGAAGTCGGTGCATGTCGAGAAATTATTGACGGGGCGGCAGGAGAAGATGCCGAACTTGGCTCTGCTGGCGTGATTATTCCGATAGCTAGCCCAATTGATGGGGCTCAGGCAATTCTCCAGGTACTGAGTGATACTGAGGCTTGGCTAAAAGCCGGTGACATTGGTAAATCACGCGTCACCCGTTACTACGATGAGAAACGTATGTACGACGCGTACCGAAGTTTATATGAGGAGGCCATAGGTGGCAGGCATTGGCTTTGAATTAAGAAAAATACTAAAAAAGAACTCATTACTGTCAATGCTGGAAGCCTATGGGCTGGCAGGGCTGATCAGCTCTGGTCCCTGGGTCATATCCATTCTTGCTTTACTGGCCATCGGTATGATCAGCATCGGAATTGTTTTTCCGACCTATGTTATTGTTCAGTTTCTGGTCATAGTGACCTATTTAATGGCCGGCTCTCTCATCATTAGCGGCCTGTTTCAGTTATTGCTCACCCGGTTTATCTCTGATCTCCTCTTTGGCGGCGAGGAGCACCGAATTGTACCGAACCTGCTCGGTTCAATGTTGGTTACCAGCCTGATAGCCGCTGGTGTTGGTGGTCCGATCATGGCCTTCTCAACAGAAATAGAACCGGCAGTAAAATTGACGATTTTCACTTGCCTTGTCTTGCTCTGTAACCAGTGGTTAATCATCATTTTTCTGAGTGGAATGAAAGAATACTATCGTATTTTTTTCACGATGATGCTTAGCTATGGCCTAATGATCGTTTTAAGTATCACATTACCGCCATTTGGCTTGTTGGGATTGGTACTGATTTTTTGTGGCTGTCAGGCTCTATTGACGTTTGCTTTTCTCTATCACGTTATACGTGACTTTCCGGCTAAGCAGCTCATCGCTTTTGAATTCCTGAACCCGAAGAAAGCATTCTATTCATTACTCGTTTGTGGTTTTTTATACAATCTCGGCGTATGGTTGGATAAATTCGTATTTTGGTTCAGGGAAGAAACATCACACCAAGTAGTCGCTCTTTTCCGGGCATCCTATATCTACGACTTGCCCATCTTTGTTGCTTATCTAGCGATTATTCCCGGCATGGCGGTGTTCATGCTTCGCATGGAAACCGACTTTGCAGATGCGTGCCTCAAGTTCTATGATGCCGTACGAGAAGGGGCTACGCTGAAGTCAATCTACCTGCTCAAGGATAAAATGATCCTTGCCTGCCAACAAAGCATCTATGAAATATTCAAGGTTCAGGGGATGACGCTCGCACTACTGCTACTATGGGCCGAAGATATACTAGTTGCATTAAATATTGACCTTGCCTACTTGCACCTTCTGTATGTCGACCTCATCGGTGTCAGCCTTCAGGTGCTGGTAATGTCGATACTCAATGTGATGTTCTATCTCGATAAGCGCTACTCAGCATTGATACTAACCGCATTGATGGCTGCAGGTAACTTTGTTCTTGCCCACTTAAGCATCGATTTAGGGCCCGTTTATTACGGTTACGGCTTTGCTATTACCATGCTCGTGACAACCATTATTGGCCTAATTATGATCGACAGACAATTTGATGATTTGGAGTATCAGACCTTCATGCTACAGCGTTCTTAATTGAGATCTCATTCCCCCATTAAAAACGGCCAGAATTTCTTTTCAGATACAGTTTGGCTCCCTAATAGGGAGCCAAACTGTAATTCTCAACTGATGGCTCTACTCGATTTCAATAAGATCAGGCTTCACCTCAATCTTGCCTCAAGGATAATCAATCTTATGGTCAGTAGCTGAAGCTTTCATGAAGCCCCCCATCTTATCGACCAAATCGATCGGCATCGGGAATACTATCGTTGTAGTACGATCGTTAGAGATTTCTGTCAACGTCTGCATATAACGTAACTGAACGGCGTTAGGCGCTTCATTTAACACCGTCGCGGCTTCTTTCAGCTTTTTAGAAGCTTCAAGCTCACCGATCGCATGAATGACTTTGGCCCGCCGAGACCGCTCGGCCTCGGCTTGTCGTGCTAATGCCCTGACCATACTTTCATCTAAATCAACATGCTTAATTTCGACATTGGCAATTTTAATCCCCCAATTGTCTGTATGTTGATCAAGGATCACTTGGAGGTCTTTGTTTAGCTCGTCTCGAGCTGACAGTAGCTCATCAAGTTCATGCTGACCTAATACAGATCGAAGAGTTGTTTGTGACAGCTGACTCGTCGCTTCAAGGTAGTTTTCAACATTATTGATTGCCATCTTGGGTTCGACAACCCGGAAGTAGACGACGGCATTTACTTTCACGGACACATTGTCTCGAGTAATCAAATCCTGTGTAGGTACATCCAATACAATGGTACGCAAATCAACCCGGACCATTTGTTGGATGATCGGTACGATAATGATAAGGCCTGGACCTTTTACTTCATAAAACCGACCCAATAAAAAAACAACGGCACGTTCGTACTCACGTAAAATTTTAAACATGCTGATGATCAATACCACCACCAACACGATTATCGTCGCAAACGTATAAGTAATCATATGTTATTCCTTATTACTTGTAGGATCACAATAGCCGTCTTCTACATCAAGGTATAAACCCGAGATTCTTCTCACAGTCACACTCTGCCCTTTTTCCAATGCTTGATCACATTTTGCCTGCCAAATTTCCCCATCGACCAACACTCGCCCATCACCGGGGAAGCCGCTGACAACCGTCGCGCTCTGACCCAGCAATATTTCGATGCCCGTTGTCACAGGCTTGCGCCGAGTCTTAAGAAGCAAGGCCAGGATCACAAAGGTAAAGAGTGCGGATACAACCGTGAGACCAACAATCAGCGGGATAGCAATTTGATAACCGGGAGTCTCTGTGTCCATCAACATAATAGACCCCAGCACAAAAGAGACGATACCGCCCAGCCCTAGTATGCCGAAGCTCGGGCTGAATGCTTCTGCGACCATAAGAGCAACACCCAGCAGTAATAACCCCAGTCCGGCATAACTAACAGGCAGCATTTGCAGTGAATACATTGCCAACAATAAACAAATACCGCCAAGTACCCCCGGTAAACCAACACCCGGGTTGTAAAACTCAAGCAAAAGGCCGTAAATGCCGATTAGCATCAAAATATAGGCGACATTCGGGTTGGTAATAACGGAGAGAAGCTTGAAGCGCCAGTCTTGCTCCCGCTCGACGAAAGCGACATTTGCCAACTCTATTTCTTTCTCAAGCCCGTTTATGGTGATGGTACGCCCATTCGACTGAGTCATCAGGCTATCTAAATCTGCGGCAATAAAATCTATAACATTCTCTTTCAGAGCACTTTCGGCATCCAAACTGGCTGCTTCTGTTACCGCTTTCGCTGCCCACTTTTCGTTTCGACCATGAAGCTTGGCCAACCCTTGAATATAGGCTGTTGCATCATTGATGACTTTTTTCTCCATGGCTGTTTTTGCCCTCACACGCTCATCTTCAGGTTTGGCCTCATCTGTTCTCTCAGTTGCCTCACCTGCATTTTCTTCGTCTTGGTCCTTCTTTTCCTTCTTAGCGGCAAAAGGGTTACTGCCTTCATCCTGATCTTTCCCGCCAGGGGCGGTTAAAGATACCGGTGTCGCAGCCCCCAAATTCGTACCAGGGGCCATTGCAGCAACATGGCTGGCTAGCAAAATATAGGTACCGGCACTAGCAGCTCTCGCCCCTGATGGCCCCACCCAGGTGGCCACAGGAATAGAAGATGTCGTTACCGCGCGGATAATATCTCGCATTGATGTGTCCAACCCGCCGGGGGTATCCATCTTCAACACAATAAACGATGCCTGCGCCTCTCTGGCATCTTCAATTTCCCGAGCCACATAATCGCTCGTCGCCGGGCCAATTCCACCTCTAATCTCTATCACCCAAACATTGTCAGCTGAAACTGAAAACGCTGCCATCAGCATCGCAAACATCAACGCAAAATAAGAGACAAGCCTCATCTAACTTCCTCCCCCCAAGAAAAATAGCGACTTACTCAATGCGCCTACTACTTTTCGAGATGCCATTAACTGCTATAAGCATAGTCCAACGCATTAAGCACACTGTTTCTATGACTTCTAACATTCAAAAATAAGACACCCCCATGAAGGAAAAATGACACTTATACTTAGGCTAGTAAGGGCAGCTGAGCCACTATGATGATAAAAATAAAAACATCAAAACGCCTATTCTTTCTGTTGCTACCTGTACTTTTTCTCTGTCAAAGTGCCTTTGCCGCTACGCCAGTGAAGCCAACAATTCAGGTAGGCAGCTATCATTGCCCTCCCTTTGTCATAAAACACGACGACGGTACCTATTCAGGATTAAGCATTCTGCTCTGGGAGAGAATTGCCGAACAACTAGGGTTTCAATACACGATCAAGGATTTGGGCCTAAAAGAACTACTACAAGCCGTCTCAACACAAGAAATCAATATCGGGATATCCTGCTTATCCATTACTTCTGAGCGTGAACTCATCTTGGACTTTTCCCATTCCTTCTATGAGACTCATCTCGCCATTGCAGTAAAAAAGCAAGGCTATCTGGCATCGGTGAAAAATATTGCTACCAACAAGCATTTATTAACGGTGCTTGGGTTTATCTTTGCTGCTGCCGCTATTGTAGGTGCTGTCTATTATCTGCTTGAGCACAAAGTAAACGAAAAGTTGTATTCGAAGTCTTCACGCAGAGTACGGCTTATAGAAGGTTTTATCCTTGGTTTGCTTTTTATTACTAAAGGTCCTTTTAATTATTTTGAGTTTAAAACCCTAACCGGCAGAGTTATCACTGTAATCCTGGCCATTGCTACAACATTATTTATTGCCAGCGTAACTGCGGTGCTGGCAAGTACATTCACCCTCGGACTATTAAGTTCCGATATCAAAGGCCCCAATGATCTCGCCAATATCCCGGTGGGAGCAAAAGAAACATCGACCTCATCTGAATTTCTAACCAACCATAGCATCGTTCACCGAACATACCGCGATACTAACCAGTTGCTTCAAGCGCTGGAGGCTAATGACGTAGAGGCGATTGTTGCCGATGATGCCGTATTAAAGTACCTGATAAAAAAATCAAAGGAAAAAGGCGAGTATGAAGATCTCATTGTACTGCCTTATCAATTCGAGAAGCAGAACTACGGCTTTGCTATTGAAGACAAAAGCCAATATGCGGAACAACTAAATCGAGCCCTGCTCAAAGTACGAAAAAGCCCGGAATGGCGGCAGGCGTTACACGAATATTTCGCTGAAAAATAAAAAGACGACCACAAGGTCGCCTACATTAATCTGTTCTAAAGCGAACTATCGCCACTTAAGCAATCGGCCCAGTTGCGAAGGATGGTATGACCAACAATGATCGAAGATACTCATCAGTTCAGGATTGCCATACTTTGACAGGTTCACGGCATGAAAACGGTTTTTATGCTCTTTCAGCTTATTGATCCTCTTCATCATTGCATCCGACTGGGATGGCGCGATAAAGTCCGACAACACAACCAGATCTGCATTCTTGTACTTTTCGCCACTCATTAGCTCAATCGACTGATCAAGTACTTGACCTAAGTCTGTACCGCCATGAAAAGAATAAGACAGAAAATTCAGCACTTCGCTCAAGCCATCTTGCTTTGTCAGCTCGTAAGTAATCTGCTGTGTAGAGAACATGATGACGTAGCAATCGCGCTCTTCTGCCAGAGCAATTTGCATCAGACCATAAGCCAGAGCCTTGGCACATTGCTCTGGGAAGCCATTCATTGAACCTGAAGCATCTATACAGACGATAAACGGCCCTTTATCTTGTTCTACCTGTTTAGTCTGGCGTTTGTATGCTTTTACTCTTCTTAGCTTACGTTGTGCGCCTTGTACACGGTAGTTCATCAGGCGTTTATCGACCAAGTGCTTGTAAAACACGACCTCAAGCTCAGGATAGGCCAAAAACATCGCCTCGTTGGGCAAGAGCCTGGACAAATCATCACTCTCATGGACGCCAACAATATCATCTGTGACACTGTCACTGCGCTCTTCGACCATTTTGAGATCTTCAGCACGAACACGCTCTTTGTTCGGATCGTCAACTTCATTAGCCATTCGCCCAAGCTTTTCAGCGATTTCCTGCAATCCATTATTTTTCTTCAAAAAGCTGGCAATCGACTTCATACTGTCGACATCACCACGCGTCAGCTTGGCCTTAGCCATATCCCACAGTCGACCCGCCTTTTTTTCATCACCAGCCTCGGTCACTTCCTGCATCTGCTGCATGGTTTCAATACGCTGATACAGATCAGCCAAAAGCTTCTCTTTATGCTGTTCAAGTTCCGTTTGCTGCGCCTCCGTCAATGACTTTGACAAGGCTTGGTACCACTGGTTACAGAAATAGTTCTGAAACATTGGGTTATGCTTTTGATGATCTCCATCGAGCAGGCTCTTAGCCTTGAAGTAAAACGATGAATGACCTTCCATCTTTTTGACAATGGATTCTACATGTTCAGCAAAATATTCCGGATCCCACTGACTCGCTTCCTGGTAGAGCTCAATTTCACGTTGAAACCGTGTCTCGACACTGACTTTGGTGACACGCTGCTGAACCTGACCACGCCACTTCATGATCTGGTTTTTCATTGCCGATTTAATACCGGGGTTTGACTCAGCCGCGACGATCAACTGCGGTCGCATCATTAACTCATGGACTGCATTGTCGATAATGCCAGATTCAGCAAGCATCATTGCTATGTTTACACTTTCAGTAACTGGCATAATCGCTCTCCGTCTTAAGCAAAGTATTCAGACATGTGAGAAATTCGAAACACACTTTTCTCTATCACGATTTTTAGCTCAGTGACGGAGTCTGAAGCCGCTGAGATACTCTGCTCAATCACCGTCGGAAGTTCGGCATCGATAAAGTTATGTGGAAGTGCACCATGGAAACTACTACGCGATAACTTCAGGTTATGCTCAGCATCTGATATTTTTCCGGATGCTTTTTCAGCTTCAATTTTCCACCGCTGTTGTTGGGCATCAGACATACCGTTGCCACCCGCTACCCCAACTAGTACAGAGCGGTTTGCGATATCTTTGATGATCAAACGCTGCTGAGCATCAACTTCAAACTGCAAACGGCAAAGGTGGGTATTCTTGTTTACAAAGCCATAAATATCACACTGGCCAGTTCTGATTTTCTTTTCAAACTCATCACCATCAACATAAACCCAACGGCTGTCTCCGCTTTCTTGCTCAGAGACAGACGGATTGTGCTGTAACATGACCAGCTTGATCATACGTGGATTATGATTCACGTTATAACGTCGAGCTGTGGTGAAATCGTATTTAAACCATTCTTTTCGCATCATGGTTTCGCGAGAGAAGGAAACAGACAACTCAGAAGCTATTTCATTGTGGACATCATCAATAATGACCTGCGCATCGTTGGCACTTTCTTGGGCTGTACCTTGGTTGAAGGCTTTTTGGGTTGCAAATTCATGAATAATTGAACGCACCACATTGCGCGACTCCGGACTGTGCCATAAGCAGTCTTGCAACAATAGCAAGTCGAGAGGATTGATGGCGTCACGTCCATTATAAAAAGCACTGGCTTTCAACAGTCGTACCGACTTTTTCCAGCGACGATCTGAAATATAGAGTTCGCTGTCTTCTGAGGAAAAATCTTCACCCGCTTCGGCTCTCTGTTCGATCATCGACTTCAGTTCATAGATTTTTTCAAAAATGTCTTCACTCAGTCGAATCTGATCAATGTACAGTTGCCAACTTTCGTATTCCTCATCCGTTATCGCCAAGCCAGGCTCAAGTTCTTTTATTGATGGGCCATCCCCCATCAACATTGCCTTGAAATTCTGCTTCTCCTGAATACGGTTCACAAACACTCGAACTAGCATCCGGTCAAACAGAGCTTCCAGGCCGCTGTCTTCTTCAGGTAATTCATTGGATGCCGTTACCAGAAGACGCATTGGAACCGGAAGAATATCTTGACCATTTTTAAACGTGCGTTCATTAACAACAGTAAGCAAAGTATTCAGAATAGCAGGACCTGCTTTCCAGATTTCATCAAGAAAGACCACTTGGGCCGTTGGCAAATATCCGTCCACGAGCCGTACATACTTTCCGTTATCCTTTAGCTCTTGGATAGATAGCGGGCCAAAGACTTCTTCAGGGGTAGAAAAACGCGTCATCAAGTAATCAAAAAACTTACTGTTATCAAAAGCCTGAATCAATCGCTTTGCAATCAGGCTTTTCGCTATACCTGGAGGCCCCAACAGAAAGACACTTTCACCAGCTAACGCCGCAAGCAAGCACAACTTAATTGTTTCTTCTCGTTCATATACACCATTTGACAAAGCCTTGATGAGTTTTTGGATCCTTTCCGATACCAAAGCTTTGTTCGGTTGCGCTTGTCTTGCCATTGTCAGCATAGTTCCGACCTCTCTGATTGCTATGTCCGTGTGTCTGTAGCACAACAATTCCTAGACTTCTATAGGATAGACATAAAACACATTATGTTACAATATTGTAAACTGAAATACTTTGTTACATTCCTTGTATATCAAAGAGTTCGTTCTACAGCCAGAAGTGAAACTATGATTGCATTATTGAAGTCTTGCTTCGAGAAGGCGAATCAGATATAAAAACGAGTTGCACGCAATATAAATCCATATTATTCATATAGTTAAACAACACGATGCATTTCGTGATATTTGTAACCTCTTTCAATAGAAACTGACATATTTCACACTTAGCTCTAGGTTGTCACATCAAAACGGTTGAATCCTCTTCTTCTCTCTCATTTTATTTTTGAAGCAAGGTTTTTATGTTTATATCTCAAAAATCAATCTTGGGTCACAAATAACTCAAAAAAAGCAATCCATTCGTAACTTAAAAGACCAGCGTAATGTTTCATATCTTCATACCGCAAATAACTTGTCTGACTTCTCATACTTTGACACTATATTTGCCCTAGAAATCATACAATTACTTCATCTATCAACGGTAGCAAATGAACAGTCTATCTCAACTCCCTAAGCGGCTAGCTATTGTTGTTACCGCTGGTGTCTTTTTATCTGTACTTGTTCCTTCTGGAGGAGCGCTTGACGTAATACTCTCTATTTTTTCTCTTGTACTTATTATTATTTTGTTACGAGCAGACTTTGGCCAAGAAATGCGAGGTTGGTTGTTCCTCGCTCTCGGCACCTATGGACTTGGTGTCCTTGCCGATTTGCTTGATGAAATTCCTGAATTGAGAAAGCATTGGCTACTTGACAGTACAGATGACATTTTCATGCATATAGGTGTGTTCTTGATCTGTTTCTGCTTCAATAAAATGCTTCGCCAGCGTTTTAATCTTATTAGTAAGCTCAATATTCAGATCGCTAAAGCCCGAACGTTAGAAAGCCAGCTAAGTCGTTTAGCCTTGCAGGACGATCTCACCAGATTGAATAACCGCCGTGCATTATTTCGTCGCTTCGATAATATGGCAATTCACCTTGAAAGAGGGATCCTTGCATATATAGACCTCGACAACTTCAAGCAGGTTAATGACCGCCTTGGCCACCATTACGGTGACCAACTGCTGGTTAACGTTGCTTCATTTTTGCTCAAAACGGCACCTACTGGCAGCCAAATATACCGAATTGGCGGTGATGAATTCGTAGTACTACTGCCCGATGAAGATCAGGCAAAATGTTACCAATGGATTGATACACTCTATGAGCTAACAAAAGAAACCCGGGAACACTATAACATCGACATCAGTATTGGTTTGGCCCCCTACTACCCCGGCAACCTCAGTGAGCCTGATGCCATATTGGCAAAAGCAGACAAAGCCATGTACAAAAATAAAGTTAGCAAGGAACGGGCAAAGCAATCCTATCCAAGAACTTCTTAGCAACTGGTTTTCACATAACTGTCATATGTTCGTAATAAGCTATTCGCCGATATCAATCTGGTATATTTTGGAGAAATATAATGTTGACCAGGGCTACTACCTTATGCGCCATATTCGCCAGCCTTGCATTCGGTGTACAAGCAAAAGAAACCGTAACAGTTACAGGCTCAACGTCTGTTAGCCATGTTGTTGAAGTACTTGCCGAAACCTACTCTTTAGCAAATAAAGAATACTTTATTGCTGTGCAAGGTGTTGGCTCATCTGCCGGTATTATCGCAATCAAACAAGATGCAGCCGATATAGGTATGAGTTCTCGATATTTGAAGGCCGCAGAAATCAATCCCGATGTCCAGACAGTGACAATAGCCCATGATGGTATTGCTCTGGTTGTTAACAAAAACAACCCTGTTTCAAACCTGACAAAAGAACAAGTCTCGAAGATTTATCATGGTGAAATCACTAACTGGAGACAAGTCGGAGGCCCGGATCTAACAATGGCTGTAGTCAGCCGTGAAAACGCGTCAGGTTCACGCTTTTCTTTCGAAGACTTCATGGGGCTGACTCAACAAATTTCTGGGCAGACTGTATCAGACATCAACCCTCAGGTGTTGATCGTGAATACCAACGGAACGGTTAAAAGTTTAGTATCACGCAATACACAAGCAATTGGCTATATCTCTCTTGGCTCAGTAGATGACTCCGTTAAGCCGTTATCATTTGAAGGTGTCCAGCCCACCCTGGCCAATTTGGAATCTGGTGAGTATAAAATTTCACGTCCCTTCCTGATGCTCTACAAAGAAAAGAACATAGCGGATAACGCCAAAGAGTTTATCGATTTTGTCATTTCCAAAAACGGCCAGAACATTATTGAACAACGTGGCTACCTTGCGGTTCATCCTCAGTAATAAGCACTATAAAAACCTCAGCAACGCCCTCAAAAATGGCCAGCAATTTCTGGCCATTTTTTACCGAATACAACAATTCATTGCTTAATGACTGGATACTTGAGCACTCGCCCCCATTCCGTCCACGAGCCGTCATAGACGGTTAGTTTCTCTCTCCCTGCCAGCTCTGCCGCAAGGGCAAGAACACACGCTGTCACACCCGAACCACAGCTGAAAATCAAATGTTGTTCGGGCTCACTCACAGCATCAAAACGCTGAGTCAGTTGCTCAACACTGATGAAATGGCCATCTTTTACCAACTGAGAAAAAGGCAGACTTTTGGCACTCGGCATATGACCACTGCGTACACCTTCTCTAGGCTCTGGCTGAGTACCATAAAAACGCGCTGCCGGACGAGCATCAAGGACAACCGTATCTAACGTATCCAGCTTCGTACTTAGTGCATCTGCGTCTATTACCCATTGAGGCTGAAACGTCGCTTTATACTCTGTCTTTTCAACCACATAGGGAGAACTGGTTTCTATTGAAAAACCAGCGTTTTCCCAGGCCGATAAGCCGCCGTCAAGTACAGCAACAGATTGATGTCCCATAGCCCTGAACATCCACCACACTCTCGGTGCTGAAAACACCCCCTGGCTGTCATAAACCACAATGCTGTCGTTCGTTTTAATCCCGAGTTCAGAATTTGCCTGAGAGAAAAAATCAGCAGAGGGCAACATATGAGGCAGCTCAGTATCAGGGGCCGCAACTTTGTTATCAAAATCAAAAAATCGTGCCCCCGGAATACGTTTGACCGACCATTCTTGTGCAGGATCACGTTCAACTCCGGGAAGAAACCAACTGGCATCAAGTACCACGATGTCAGGCCTTTCAATATGCTCTGCCAGCCACTGAGCTGACACTAGTGAGGACGGGAATATTTTTTCCGACATAATGCATTCCTTTCGCTGGGTACTTCTATCTTTATACCTAATACATCTATTTACGCTTTTAACAAAAAAAAACACAGGACTCATTGCCTTACAATTTGGCCCCGGGAAATTTGTCGATATCAGCGTGCTTTCTTCCAGTCCAAGCGGCTATTCCGCCGCTTGCAATTAATCAACGACTTCAAGTTCAGGCCAATTTATCAACCAGTTCTTTTCTCTAATACGCTATTAAAAAACATCAGATCTTGTTGGCAAGCAGAAGCTGGCTCGTCCTCGTATCAATAGTCATTACGAAACTTTCTGAATGAGCGCAGAAATACCGTCCTGAGGAAACTCGGCTTTTTCTGCCATTGCTGCAATATCGTGTGGTGAGTACTTCCGGCTATCGTAGACAACGACCATACTCTTATCACCTGATTGCAAAAACGTTGTTTCACCGTACTCTGTATAGCGGGTCGCACCGATGCTGATCAGCGCCTGCTCGGGGTAATTGGCATTCGCCAAGTAGTGAGCAATGTTCTCGGTAGGACCTACATCTTGTTGATTGTTCATTCGCTCAACAATCCAATTCAACAGCTTTTCGTGAAAGTAGCTGTAGCCAATTACCGGACTATCCTCACCATAGCGTTCAACTTGATTCGCTCGCTGGTGAAAGCTTGCGATGCGATAATGATCGAGCTCTCCCCCTTCAGATAAACCATCAAGGACAAACATCTGGCTGGAAACACCTTTCGTATTTGCCCCCCAGTTCTTTTTTTCACTGATTTTATTGGCATCAGGCTTACGAATTGAACAGTCATTATAAGCTGCAAATTTGACCGGCTTGAGCGCAACTACCTTATTTGCCTCATATTCGATATCGCAAAGCAAAGCGACTTCAGGCTCAATTTGTAAGTTATCTGCCTCGTTTGGCGGCATGATAGTGTCCGTCGATAACGGATAGGTAGATAAAAAACCGGCTTTTTCTGAAGGTACATAGAACGGAAAAATTGCTTTCGGCTGTACTGCTTCTTTCACTTCAACCGCCAAGAAGTCATTGGCTTCACCTGCTTGTTCAAGATGGCCAGCAAAATTACCAGCTACGCCAAAGCCTATTACATTTTTAAACGCCATAATCGTCCAATTCGTGTTAGAAAGTTATCCCGTATCATAACGAGTGCATTAACTGTTATCACCCTACTTTGGCTAACAATTTGTACCAACTCAATTATCGGTTGGGCGCTTGCCTAGAATTAATACAGTTTTTACTTTAAGTATCCTGTTGTCTGACCATTACCATGCAACAACATACAGCACATAACGATAGTATCTATATAGACATATTATCAAGGCCTATATATAGTTGGCTCAATAAAATAGCTCGATCCAATTAAAGATAATGTTCACTAGGTGAAAGGATGTATAAGACAAGCCTAAGGGCCTCCGCAGTTCTACTCGCACTTGCTACCACACCAAGTATTGCAGCAACCCCAGTGACCAAGGCAATCAACGGCAACAATGCCTCAGCGTATGGGAGTTTACTGCTACCTTGGCAAGCAGCCATAAAACAGACACTTAGTGACTATACAGGTTGTGGTGCTGTTGTTATTGCCGAAAACTGGGTAGTTACCGCTGCTCACTGTGATGTCGCACTAATTGGTAACGTCGTTATTGCGGGTACATCATATATTCCTCAGGGCGACTTAACCAAGCTGGATGACAAATATAAATTCAACGTTACGTCTCGTCTTCCACATCCAGATTTCGACAGTGTGAACGCTAATCATGACATCGCGCTTTTCCGCGTTGATCGCTCATTGTTTGCTGTCGCCCAACCCATTAAAGTAGCAACCGTCGCAGAACAGCTGGCAGTAGACCAAGAATTTGCCAACACCTGGGTTGCGGGTGCAGATTCAAAAGCAAATCTAATCGCTTCCGGGTGGGGTGACACTGTCACGAAAGGTACTACACCTTCAGATCTTCAGGTCGTAAAACTTGGCGGGATCCCCGACGATCAATGTAATAACACGATGACAGATAACAACAGTTTTCTTTGTGCCGATTCAAACATTGCAAATTTGGTCAAAGATGTGTGTGCCGGCGATTCAGGCGGACCGATCATCTGGCAGAACCCAAGTTTAATCGGTGATGCCGACAAAGGGTTACGCCTTGTTGGTGTCACCAGCAACGGTGCTGACTGTAATATAAAGAATAGCAATGCAGACAATCCAGCCTATCAACTCAATGGCCAGTATTCGCAGCTATCAACGTATCGTACTTGGATTGAATCAACGATTCATACCGCGGAAGGTAATTCATCCTTCAGTCTATCTGGAGTGGCAACACCAACATTTAGCCAAGACCCTTTTACCGAGGTTGAAGAGAAGCCTAAGAACTCATCCAGCAGTTCATCAGGTGGCTCATCAGGTGGTTCCTTGCCGCTTTGGGGACTAGGTTTTCTATCTTTGGTCGGTTTTTTCCGTCGCCATAGGTAAATAAGAAGGGCTCCATTCGGAGCCCTTTTGCTTTATATAATCTTTGAGATATTACGCATCTTCAAGCACAACAATTTTCGTTGAGCCGCCATGAAATTTTTCGCGCCGACGTTGAACCAAGGCAAAGAAGCCTGGTATCAGGAATGTACCCGCCAGCAAGACGCATAGCAGCCCGCCCGTCAATGAAATACCCAGGGAGTTCTGGCTTATATGGCCCGCCCCCGAGGCAAAAATGAGCGGCATGATCCCAAGAATAAACGACCATGATGTCATGTTCACCGCGCGAAAACGTAGCTTACCACCACGAACTGAAGCCTGTTCGATGTCCAGCTCTTTCTCTTCCCGTTCAATTTTTGCAAACTCCACAATAAGAATCGCATTCTTCGCGGCCAACGCAATCAAGAGCACAAGGCCTATCTGAGCATACAAATTAAGCGGTGTGCCTGTTACCGCCAAGGCGAGAAATGAACCCAAAGTGGCAACCGGAACGACCAAAATTATCGCTAACGGAATACTCCAGCTCTCATACTGGGCAACCATAAACAAATAGATAAAGATCAGTGCCAGTGCAAAGGCATAAATAGCCTGGTTGCCCGCTTTAACCTCTTGATAGGCCATACCAGTCCATTCATATTGATAGCCTTGAGGTAGTACTTCAGCGGCTACACGCTCCATCGCAGCAATAGCATCACCACTTGAATAACCAGCAGCTGCACTTCCCTGGATAACGGCCGAACGATACATATTATATCGCCATGCAACATCTGGCTCGAACACTTGCTCAATCGTTGCCAGTGTACTGAGCGGGATCATTTCACCACTTGAAGAGCGAACATGAAAACGCTCAAGGGAGTCAAGATCACTTCGGTACTCGCTATCCGCCTGGACTGTCACTCGGAAGTTCTTGCCATACAACGTAAAATCATTGATGTACATCGAACCGAGGTTACCCTGTAGCGTCTGGAAAACTTCAGTCAACGGTATTCCCAGTTGCTTCGCTTTAACACGGTCAACGTCAACATAGTAGTGTGGTACGTTGGCTCGGAATGTACTAAAGGTAAATTGAATTTCAGGCTGCGCATTGGCTTTCTGAATCAGTTCCCCCATTACATTCGCCAAATCAGTACGGTTTCGGCCTAGGGTATCTTCCAATACAAACTCAAAGCCTGACGCCGCACCCATCCCCGGAACTGCAGGCGGCCCCATAGCAAAAACGATCGCTTCGGGCAGTTCTGCAGCTGCACGAGCATTTATACGGTTGGTAATTGCGAAGGATGAATGATCTCCCTCCATCGCATTCCGCTCATCCCACTCTTTCAGTTTGATAAACATTGATGCGCCATTTGATGCTGCAGCACCTGTCAGGAATGCATAACCGTTGGCAACAGTTATCCCTTCAATACCCGGTTCTTGTTCGACTAGCTCCTGAAGCTTAATGGTCGTTTCTTCTGTTCGGGATAAAGAGGCCGCATCGGGTAGCTGTACGTTAACCAGCAAAATCCCTTTATCTTCCTGAGGAACAAATGCCGTCGATGTCGTTTTTGATAAGAAGCTAACCGCCAACACCGCTACGATGAAGAAGCTCACCAATAGGCCAACTTTACGTACCAAGAAGCCTGCAATTTCACCGTACTTCAAAGTAACCTTATCGAGTCCCTTGTTAAATGTCTGGAACCAGCGAGAAGTATTACCACCGCCTTGCTTAAGCACGAGTGAGCACAATGCCGGTGACAAGGTAAGTGCATTAATCGAGGAGATAACAACAGATATACAGATTGTCAGTGCGAACTGGCGGTACATGATCCCAGTTATACCCGGCAGCATTGCGACAGGCAGAAATACCGCGAGCAGAACCAGTGTCGAAGTAATAATCGGCCCCGTTACCTCTTTCATTGCAATCAAGGTTGCTTGACGAGGTGTCAGATTTGGATCGCGCTTCATATTGGTATCAACGTTTTCGATAACCAAAATGGCATCATCCACAACAATACCAATCGCCAGTATCAAGCCAAACAAGGTTACCGTGTTAATAGTAAAGCCTGTTGTAAGCATGATGGCGAATGTGCCGATCAATGAAACTGGAATAGCAACGACGGGGATCAAAGTCGAGCGTATACTACCCAAGAACATGTAGGTTACGGCAATGACCAAAATAATGGCTTCAATAAGGGTTTTCACAACCCCTTTAATTGACTCTGCAACGAACAAGGTAGTGTCATAGCTGGTTTCATACACCATATCTTCCGGCATATTGGTTTTCAGCTTGTCAAGCAGCTCCATAACTGCCTTTCCACTCTCTAGCGCATTCGCATCAGATTGTAGTGACAGCGTCACAATGGAAGCCGGCTGCCCTCTGAACATCCCGTTACCGTCATAAAACTTCTTCCCTAGCTCAACACGGGCAATGTCTTTGAGATAGACAACCGATCCATCAGGATTAGCACGTAGTACAACATTCTCAAACTCACTGACTGACTCTAGACGACCTTTGGTCACCAAATTAAACTGTACTTCCTGTGCATTATTAAATGGTGGCGCGCCAATCTTACCAGCCGCAACCTGAACATTCTGCTCAGCCAGAGCGGCATTAACATCCGAAGTGGTCAAGCCAAGATTGGCCATCTTCTCGGGGTTGAGCCACACACGCATAGCATATTCGCCACCACCGATAACGTTCACCTCACTGATACCCTGTACTCGGGCCAGCTGATCTTTAACGTTCAGGTTAATGTAGTTAATCAAAAACTGATCATCATACTTACCGTCAGGCGAATAAAAGTTCAGAACCATCAAAAGATCCGGTGAACGTTTCTTAACCGTCACACCAACCATCCGCACTTCCGCAGGCAGTTTTGACTCAATTTGAGAAACGCGATTCTGGACGTTAACCTGGGCCATATCAGGATCCGTTCCAACATCAAATGTCACGTTGAGGTTATAGGAACCGTCATTGGCGCTTTTAGAGGACATGTAAATCATGTTCTCGACACCGTTCACCGAAGCCTCTATTGGATCTGCGATGGCTTCTTCGACGACTTCAGCACTTGCACCCGAATAGTAGGCTGTAACACTGACTGATGGCGGACTGATTTTGGGGTATTCCGCGATCGGCAGGTTCATTAACGCAATAGCCCCAGCCAAAGTCAGAATAATGGATATCACCAGCGCAAATTTTGGACGCTGGATAAAAAAGCGACTTAGCATTGTTATTCCTTACGCATCCGACTGTTCAAGACGAACAGTCATACCATTACGAACACGCTGAAGACCTTTAGTTAGCACAACATCACTAGCTTCTAGTCCTTTTCGGATAATGATGCCCTGCTCTGTTTGAGCCCCTAGAACAACATTCCGACGCTCAGCCACATTGTCATCTTTCAATACCATTACAAAGTCACCTTCAAGATCACTTTGTACGGCTCGACGAGGGATCACTGTCATTTTCACCGGCGCTTTCTCGCGCAGGAACACTTGCACATGCTGGCCAGGCAACAACCTTTGTTCTGGATTTGCAAACTTTGCGCGCATCGCAATAGTGCCTGTATTCAAATCGATACGATTGCCAATAAAATCAACCTGCCCCAGGTGTTCATAGTTTTCACCATTATTTAGTGTTAGTACGACTTCAACATCGCCCTGGCCTTCACCACTCCCATCAAGACCATCAATGCCTAAATTAAGCCGTTGACGCTCACTAATATTGAAAGAGGTCTGTATCGGGTCAAGGCTAACCAAGGTTGTTAATACACCAGAGTTCGGTGTAACAAGATCACCGATACTGACTTTACTATCACTGATCCGCCCGCTAAACGGAGCTGTAATACGGGTAAAGGACAAATCAATTTCAGCTGACATTAACTGAGCTTTTGTCGATTTCAGCTGTGCTTCAGCATTTAACTTCTCAGCCGTTGCTTTATCAAAATCAGACTGACTTATACTGCCTTTTGGTAGTAGGTTTTTACCCCGTTCCCAATCAAGGTTGGCCCTTTTAAGGGTCGCTTCCGCCTGAGAAATCGAAGCCTTCGCACTGGCTACTTTTGCTTCATAGGCTGCCGGGTCAACTTGAAATAATAGCTGCCCTTTCTCAACTACCTCACCTTCATTAAAGAAACGTTCTTTAAGATAGCCAGACACCTGCGCGGTAATTGCAACATCTTCCACCGCTTCTGTTCGACCAACGAACTGCTTGCCTTGTTGATAGTCAATGATTGAAACAGGCTGCGCTGCAACCAACGGACTCATAGGTGCAGATTGTCCAGATAACTTATCGCCACAACCGACAAGCAAGCTGGCGCTTATCAGTGCTGCAATAATATGTTTTTTATTCATTTTGCCGACCATATTTAATAGGTATATATAACAAGAAATTGCGAATGCAATAACCAAATAATGGATCATTAATTCAGATATAGTAGTTGTCTGTTAAACTTAGCATCATGCCTTTAATGAAAGCTGAACAATCGAGACTAGTGACAGGATTTTGCTAGATATGTGTATCAAAATGTTTCAAGTCATTATTTGACACCACTATCAATAACTATCTTGGCATTTCACTTTTTAATACATGGATTTATTGAACAAAAAGAGAGTAAGGATTAACATTTATATGGACTTTTTCCCTGTTTTTTTAAGGTTAAACAATAGAAAAGTACTAGTTGTCGGAGGAGGTGATGTTGCATGTAGAAAAGTCGACCTTTTACTACGAGCCGATGCTGATATCACGTTAATATCTCCACAGCTTCATCCTTACCTTGCAACGTTAGCCAATAACAACCAGCTAACATGGATAGAGAAAGAATATCAATCAAGCGATGTTGAAGGCTTTCACCAAGTGTGGGCAACAACAGATATTAAATCGTTAAATCATCAGATTTTTAGCGACGCCGAGGCCCTTGGAATTTGGACTAATGTCGTTGATGATCCTCAGCACTGCCACTTTATTACCCCTTCAATGATTGACCGCAACCCAATCCAAGTCGCAATATCCAGCGGTGGAGCATCACCTGTCTTAGTTCGCTATATTAGAGAGAAATTAGAAACGCAGTTGCCGCAAAATCTTAGCTTGCTGGCAACTTATTCAGGAGAACAACGCCAGCGAATTAAACAATATTTCAGTACTGTTGATGAACGTCGAAAGTTCTGGGAGCGCTTTTTTCGCCTTCCGGATGTCGAAAATGCCACCTCGACTGATCAACTTGAGGCTGCATTCAGTGCACAGTTAACACAACCAGAAGAGTCAACTATTGGAAGCTTGTATGTTATTGAAACTGGAGCTGATCCCGAATTACTCAGCTTAAAAGCATTACGGTTAATGCAGCAAGCCGAGCACGTCCTTTATCCGAAGGGATGTAATGATATATTTGTTGATCTTTGCCGGCGAGATGCCGAGCGCGAAGCATACTTAGAGTCCGGTGTTAACCAACAAATAACCGAGCTGCTTTCTCAAAACTTACGTGTTTGTCTTCTGGTCCCCAAAAACACGGTACCGTGTGATCTAGAGAAACTATGTGTCGAAAACAACAGTCCGCTTATTCCTTGTTTAGGCTGAGGCGCGTTCATAGATATAAAATACAGACACAGAAATATAGATACAAAAATGCCGCGCAATTGCGCGGCATTTTTAGAAACTTTAGAATAGGTTAATCAAGCTCTGCAACAGCATACTCTTCTTTTGGCTGGCTCAACTTCTTCTGCAACCATAATCCCGATGCTTTCATGCTATAGCCAAATATTGCACCAAGAATAAGTGATGGGATCACCAACTGCCAGTCACCATTTGCAGCAAATGTTGCGCAAGAACCAATAAACGTTCCCGGAATGAAGTTTAACCAAGATTTCTTAGCTTGTACGCACATCAGAAAAGCGACGATTGCCGTTACAACATAGCCAATGATCTCAATTCCAACCATTGTAGATAGATGAATAATGACCAGAGCCCAGAACACACCACTTAAGTTTGTCGCAATACTTAAGCCCAAGCCTTTCACCCCTTCTTTGGGCGAGGCAAAATACGTAGTACAGCCTAAAAACCCTGCCCAACTTAACAGGCCGAGCGAAACAGCAACCCATCCCCATATGCCTGAAAGAATACCTGTTGTAATAGCGATGGCAACCAAAACTGACATGTGAAATCTCTTTAAATCCGCTTAAGGAAACAGTCTAGTTGACTCCATATGATTTTTTGGTGACAAAGATCACAAGTGCAATGCAATAGATGCTATCTGATTTTCAGAAACAAGACCCACATCACCTTAATATCGATTTCATCAACAAGACAGAACACATAGTGTTCTTCGAGTAAATCGCACACGCACATCCTGTAAATTCACTGTTGCCCACAATAAACAATCGTGAGGCATGCCCATAACCGAGCAATTCCAAAAATATGAATTCAATCTATTAATAATGTCTGTCTTAATTCGACTGTGGTAACGTATCACCGTCAATATTTTCTATGAACAGTGTCACCATTGCTCCTTGCTTTCAGACTGTTCATGGGTAACTTCGGAGTTTTCATGGGACCTTTAATGCTTGATGTATCTGGCTGTGAGCTAGATGCCGAAGAACGTGAAATTATTCAACACCCTACCGTTGGTGGTATTATTTTTTTCGCACGTAATTATCATGATAGAAAACAGCTTAGGGCTCTCACAAAAGCGATCCGAGAAACCGCCAAACGCCCGTTACTGATTGCCGTCGACCAAGAAGGCGGACGAGTACAACGCTTCCGTGATGACTTTACTTTGTTGCCACCAGCCAAAGCCTTCGCAGGTCAACAAGACGGGCTAGAGCTAGCCAAACAAGGTGGTTGGCTCATGGCCGCAGAGCTATTAGCCATGGACATTGATTTGAGTTTAGCTCCAGTTCTTGATCTGGGCTTCGACTGCAAAGCGATTGGCGACCGTGCTTTCTCTGATGATCCCCAGCAAGTTATCAAATATGCCAGCCAATTTATCCGCGGTATGAAGCAAGCCGGAATGGCAACAACTGGCAAGCATTTTCCAGGTCATGGCGGCGTGATCGCAGACTCGCACCTTGAAACACCAATAGATCCTCGTGACAACATTAAACAACACGATATGACAGTCTTTAAACAACTAATAAACGATGGCTTGCTAGACGCAATGATGCCAGCTCATGTTGTATATGATTCCTATGACAATCAACCTGCAAGCGGCTCCGAATATTGGTTAAAAAAAGTACTCCGTAATGATCTAAAGTTCGACGGTGTTGTTTTTTCTGATGATCTGAATATGAAAGGTGCAGATGTGCTTGGAAGCTATAGCGATCGTGCAATTGCAGCTCAACAGGCCGGTTGCGATATGGTCATGCTATGTAATAATCGCTCTGGCGCCATTCAGGCACTAGACGGTCTTCCACAAACTCAAGTTCCTTGCTTAGAAGTACTTTGCAAGCAACCAACAGGGGAATATAAAGACTTGGTTAAATCGCGAATGTGGCAGGACAACCAACAGGCTATTATCAGACTCACTCAATCATGGCGAGAGCAACAGTCTTAAATAATTAGAGCGCCGGTGTTAATACACATCGGCGCATTTCAGTGATCACGGCAATCAAGCAACACATGCCAATTTGTCTTCTTGAGGCTGGGACGCCATGCTTTTGCAAAAGTAGGCGAAATCTCTAAATATCATAGGCTTGCCAAAAAAGTACCCCTGTTGCAAATAAACACCTTGCTCGGCAAGATATTGAGACTGTTCCTCAGTTTCAACACCCTCGGCAATCATTTCCATCCCCGCTTCTTTACCAAAAGCAATAATCGAATCGAGCAACGAAAGTTTAATATCTGCTGTACCAATATTTTCCACAAACATCTTATCGATCTTTAGACTTCTAATATTCAACTGCTGGATGTAACTAAAACCACCGTACCCGGTGCCAGCGTCGTCAAGCTTTACACCAATTCCCTGTATCCTTAGTTGCTCAATCACATCAGAAGCCATGGTTAGATCCGTAAACTGTTTTCTCTCGGTAACCTCAAAAGCTATTTGATCCGGGGTAATTTCAGAATGTTGTAAGAGGTTCAAAGATTTCTCCAACACGTCCAGGCTTTCAAGCTGATCTGGTACCACGTTGATGCTGATAATTTGCTTAGTCATTTGCCAGTTCAGCTTACCGATTTCATATATCGCTTTTTCAATAAGCTGTTCGGTTATTGGTAATATCTGACCACTTTTCTCGACGTACGGAATAAACTCCATTGGAGAAATGACATCTTGTCCGGGACGCTGCCAACGTGCAAGCATTTCACAACCATATAATGAATTGCTTGATACATCGACAATCGGTTGGTAATAAGGAACAAATTCTTGCTTGGCCAATCCCTGCTCAACAAGTGAATGAAGAGACATTTTTCGGCGCATGATCATACGATAAAGTGAAATGCATATGATTCCCAATGCGCCGCCAAACATAAATAATGGTAACCATAACTCTTCTTTATATCGACTTAACAGTTCGTTTTTAACGAAAGTATTTACCCTTAACCCTTCTGAAAAATCGGAACTAAACAGAGGTTCGTTTGCAAGTAATGAAGCATCACCACGCCAGTAAGATACCGTTGGACTGTCTATAGACGAAATGGAGCTAAGAACGCAATTCTCGCAATATTTATTCCTAAGTGTCTCAGAAACCAAAGGCTCCAGATGAACAAGCAATGTTCCCTGCCCACCTTGCCACTCTGCCACTAAAAGGTTTTGTTCACTTCTCGACTCTGAAGCTACCCATAATGAAACATTAGGGGCTAGATTGTTAATTAGCGGAGCAAGCCTTGCTTCAACATCACCGCCTTTGAAGCTAGAGCATTGTTTGCCGTTCTTCGATTTTATTGTGATGCGCCGAATAACATAATCGTTATAAGCAATATGCTCAAGTTGGTGCTGATCTAGAGGGCTGCAGTCAAATTGGAAATTCTTACTCAACGAAGTGAGGACATCAGGAAAGCGCTCAACCTTCATTGAATAAGTATTCAGCAGTTCTTCCGAATCAGAGCTGATAATATAAGACAGCTGCAACTGCGAAAAAAAACCACTTAGCAATGAAAATAGAAACGATAGACTAAGAACAAACGCAATAGATGATAAGTTGTCCTTTTTGCAAACACTCCACTTGAATACACCCGCCTCTGTATTCCGAGCTCGATTATCGAATAACATAACCTGAAAAAGAACCTTTCCCTAGTAGCTGGCCATGGTAGGCAACTGTAAGTTTCACATTATATTGAGTAACAACAATATACAACAACATTCATTAATGAGAGGATTCATAAGCAATACATTTTCATCTCTTACGACTGAGATCACGACTTGATGAGATTTAAAAAAAATGTGCTACATATTTGTGATTACCACAACCTTAAACAATAACCTAAAGGGAATGTAGAAACAGACATGAGGGTCGAGCGAAGAAGACAACTAAAAGAAAAACACACAAATAGTATTAATTAGTATTCACATTGAACACATGAATAAAACAAAAGCCCCCTTTGGCACCTTAGCTTTATAGTGAGTCTCGTGAATAGTCTATATCCTTAGTGCGTTTTTTCTCTTTAACGATAACAAATGCAGCACCGATAATGAAGGCAATGACTAGCAGAGTTTCCATAAGCAACCTTTGTAAAACTTTGATTTTAAACCATGATAACAACTCTAACAGAGCAGCATCAACATTAAGGGCTAAGCTATGGTCTAAAGATTGCCTCTAAGCAAAAGCAATTTTTAGACTTAAAATAAGATACCCTATTTGCGTGTTTTATGCACTAACCAGTTACAAAAATGTGATGAGAAATTGTGTAACTCTGTCACCACATAAAAGATTTGGCGAATCACTTAGTGACTAATTGTAGCAAACTAAAGTCGCCATCTATCATGAAATTTATATTATTTATTTGTAGCCCGCATATTTTGCGCGCATTCAACATGGAACGCCAGTTCTTTATTATTGAGAATTGTTACCTTTTAAAATTAGAAAAACTAATAGCAAAAAGCGGCCAACGCCGCTCTTTTGTACTAGTTTGAAATTGTGATAATTATAACCAACGTTCCTGCCCGGTAAAAGTAACAGATAGCCAGGTATCACCAAGATCATCAACGAGCTCATCCCACAAAATCTGTCGAATATAATCCTGTCGTTTTGTCGTCCAGTAAGCATCATTTTTTACCAAAATATTTACTTCGAGATCGTATTGACGACCTGTTTTGGCAAAGTGGTGCGTATAATCATCAAAGTGGTATTGACGAGATAGCCTTTCAATAACCCGATCAACATGGCGCTGAACGCTATCCTGTGGAGCGACAAGCAGGACTTCACGTAGGTTACGGCGTAGTACCTTAATGGGAAGTACAGAAGCGGCGATTGCTAGAGTTGAAACCAATATCGGATCCACATACGCATTCCACTGCGAATAACCCAAGTGATCGAAAATAATCACAACGATAAATCCAACCAAAATTGCGGCACTCAAGATACCGTCAACGAGCCATTCCTGTGAATCCACTCGAACCAGCTCCGATTCCACACTGCGCGCAATATAAGTCTCAGTAAAGTAGATCGCGAAACAACACACCGTTGAGACAACGGCGTAAACGATAGCATGTTCCAATACAATATCATGTCCACCATTGACAATGGTTTGCACACCACTGAGAAACGCAAACAAACACGTCATGAGGATGAGCAAGCCATTGACGACATTAATAAGAGGTTCGATATGTGCGTAACCGAACTGGAACTGCCGATCATCAGGCTTTGAAACAAGGTAGGCTGTATAAAGGCTTAAGCCTGTCATACCCATACTGAGAAATGAGAACATGCCGTCAAGTAAAATAGCATTGGATCCGACATACAATCCATAGCCAATCCCCAAGCTAGCCAACAATACGGTTCCAACCAGGGATAATTTCAGCGCTAAGCGTTCTTTACTAATTTTACGGCTAATAGCCATATAATCCTCCTCATTTACATAGTTAAAACAAATATAGCTACAATCACCATAGCACTAATTATAAGCAAATGAAAAGTAATACATTTTCAGCAAACAGTTGCACCGTAACGCTGATAACTTACCACCCAGCCATCGACACCTCTTATAAAAACAATACATCATTGAGCCAATCACCAAATTCTTTTTTCCGC